>SDBT01013618.1_pt1 | contig 13023 bp, 16 predicted proteins | sample 2277101 | NCBI WGS metagenome assembly SDBT01 (sample SAMN10404973, study PRJNA504765) | marine sediment metagenome | isolation source: marine sediment core GS10_PC15, 103 cmbsf | place: Arctic Ocean: Southern Knipovich Ridge | collected 2010 | reverse complement strand
GTGGTTGTAGGGGAGCGCCCGCAGAAGACGATCGAGGACGCGCTGCGGGCGCGGATTGAGAAGCTAGAGAAGGACGTTGCCGACTGGGGAAACCGGCCCGCTTCCGTCACCCAAAACGAGGAGCGGCGCGTCGGTGCGTGGACAGGCGACAGTGTACGGCCCAACGAGGACATGGCAAGCATGGCCCCTGACGGCGCGGTCTGGCTCGTTAAGAGGGAGTGTGACGCTTGCAAAGGCAAGGGATATAACCCAACGATAGAGGACGACTTGGAGTGTCGAAAGTGTAAGGGCAAGCGCCACATTCACGACCTGGTACGACAATGAGCCACGTCGAATGGTGGTCGCCACCGGAGATGGTCGGGGTCCTGGGCCCGTTCGACCTCGACCCGTGTGCCGGTCCCGAGACGTGCCTGGCTCGCCAGAATATCTCGCTGCCGGTCGATGGCCTACTGGACGAGTGGCATGGTCGGGTCTGGCTGAACCCGCCCTACAACGACATCGCCCCGTGGATGGATCGCCTCGCCTCTCACGGCGACGGCATCGCTCTCGTCTTTGCCCGCACTGACACGGCCTGGTTCCAGGAGGCCGTGTTTGGCCGGGCCTCTGCGCTGTTGTTCCTCCGGGGCCGGGTGGCGTTCGTTCGCCCCGGGGCCGACGGACGTCGCAGCCACAGCCCCGCACCGAGCGTCCTCGTGGCCTACGGCACCACCAATGCCCAGGCCCTCAAGATGTCCGGGCTCGGTGGCGTCAACGTTGCTCTTGACACCGAGGCGACCGTCCGCTAAGGGGTGAGACTCATCAAGGAGGAAACCATGAGATTCGGAACCTTCATCACCATGACCCTGAGCTGGTTGATCGCGTTCTTCCTGGCCGGGTGCCTGGTGTTCGCCCTCGTGCTCTTGACCGGCTGCAACGGAGACGTCCGGGGCGGGCCATTCGCACCCGAGACTCCTACGCTCACGACCTGCGAGGATGATTCAACCCACGCAGACTGTCCGGTCGACGAGGACGATGATGATCCTCCGCCCCCGGACGACGATGACGACGACGACTGAAAGCCTTGACACCGAACGGGTGCAGGCACTAGAAAATAGTATCGGCCTCCGAGTCTTGGGTCTCAGGTTTGGCCACCTGAGAATTCTGGTAATTACCTATGATGAGGTTGCAGCCAGTGGCAACACGGGGGTCGGTACGTTGGACCGGCATCACAGGAAGATGTCGGATCGTTGCTGATGGGGTCCGCGACCATGTTCAAGAAGCGGGTTCGTCCCGGCTTGACGTGGCACGGGCCCCTTCTCTCCTACCCTGGAGGTCCCGCCATGCCGAATAACGAAGAATGGGTCAGCGGCGACTACGGCCGACCCATCCAGATCGATACCGAGATCGACGACCTGTCCCCCTGGGCCGGGTACCTGATATGGTTCTATGATCCCCTCGGGGCTCTCACCATTGTTACGGCTACGAATCCATCGCTCGGGGTGCTCCAGTACACACCTACCCTGGCCGACACCCTGACCCCGACATTCCTGCTCGTCAAGCCGGGTATCTGGAAGGCTGTCCCCAATCTCATCAACGTTGGTACCGCGCTCCTGAGGTCACCTCGGGCAATGTACATCAACGTCAAGCCAGCGGGGCAGGAGGGGGGCTAGATGCCCGACCGGGACAACTGCTACGACTGTGGCCAGTTCGTCCGGGGCTTTCCCTCCGAGGACCCTCCCGAGGATGATCCGTACACGTTCGCCGAGGTAGTCAATCGACCGCCCACGCCCGCCCCGAACTACAGGGTCGAGTGCGAGTCGTGTGGATCACAGGGACCAACCGCGAACACGCCCGAAGGGGCCAACGAGAAGTGGCTCCAGCAGCGCACGAGGAGGCCGTGATGGCTGGCACAGGCTCGTTCATCTCCGTTCCCATACTCGACTACATCAACAAGGCGTGGACGCCCTCCAGCGGCACCCTTCACTACGCACTCATCGACGAGGGGCTAGTCACTCCGAACGATACGGACTACCTCTCGGCCTCAGTCGTGAACCGTAACGACCGCTGGAATATGACCGACAACCTCCCCGCGGTCGCCAAGTTCATCACTAAGATCATCTACGGTGTCCGGTGCACAGGTCGTGACACGAGCGTGGACATTTCGCTGACCAAGTACCAGTCGGGCGGAGCCACCCTGCCGGGGTTCTTTCAGAAGTGCGACGTTCGTACCCAGACAGACGGCAACGACGACTGGCAGACACGCTACTTCACCAAGACGTCCGGGGTCGGTCCAGTCCCGAGGGCCAGCTTTGAGGGCGGACACAAGACCCTGATGAAGTCCATCACTGGGGGGACCGGGTTCCAAGAGGACTGACCATGACCAAGATAGCAGTCGTATCAGAGGAGCATTTCTACGAAGAGTACGAGTCGCCAACAGTGGCGTCGATACTCCCGGTGGGTGGCCCGCCCCTCGTAGCGACACCTGTCGTCATCACCGGCACGTTCTTTGACACGGACGGCCCGACGAACTGGGAGGCGTCGATCAACGGAGTCGCCTGTACCAGTGTCGTCAAGGTCAACGACACGACCCTCAACGCGACCACGCCAGCGAGTGTCGCCGGGGGCCCCCACACGGTCGAAGTCGAGGTGTTCTACAACAACGGAGTACCGGGACTGACCGGGAGCAAGGCGGCGCTGTACACGTTCACCGAGCCGGAACCGCTCAAGGGAATTGCGACGATCAAGACACCCATCGCCACGGAGGCACGCATAACGACCCCGATCAAAGAGGTCGCGGGTATTTCGGACTTGACCAGCGGAGAGTCTCGGATCATTACTCCGGTCAAGGATACGGCTCCAATCAAGGACACGATCCCATGAAGCGACTCTCAGATGTGGATGAGGCACGCGCCCTTCACGTGTGGCTGCTTGAAAGTGGCGACGTGGGTAAGACATCCAAGGCGCTCGGCAAAGGCTTCGGAGAGGCTCGTATCAGAGAGCACGCTTCCAGCGACTTCTGGCAGCTGATGCTCGCGCGCCAGCAACGACACCTACAGACGCAGGCGGCTGACTCGGCGCTGGCTGTCAAGGAGATGGAGATCAAGATGCTCGGAACCCTACGGACGAGAGCGTTCCAGCACCTCGTGGGCAAAAAGAACCCCGACTACGACGAGAAGGAGCCAGGATCCAAACAGTACGATATCCGACCCCTGCGACCCGCGAACTTTGAGTCGGCTGGTCGCCTGTTGATCGAGACGATTCGTGCGCTGCATGAGCTGGAGGAGCCCTCCACAGAAGCGGCTGGACGACCGAGCTGGATGGACTTCGTACGAGACCAGGTTGAGAAGGGCGGGGAGGTGACAATCAGTGGACCAAAACCAAGCAAGCAGCGTGATCCCGAGGGTCCGACCAAGGCGGACGACGACGATGACCCGTTTGGTCTCCGTGGATCATCTGAGTCAAGACTACCAGATGTCGAGGACCGAGGCTGAGCGAGCATTCGACGAGATGGGCAAGGTCTCCAACGTGGTCGAGTGGGCATTCGAGGAGCCGCTGTACGACTTCCAGCGAGCGTTCCTGGACGACCACACCACGCCGAGGATGTGGATCAAAAAGACGAGACAGTGCGGCTGGTCGTCGCGGATGTCGTCGTGCAAGGGTCTGATCAAAGCCCTGGCGATCCCCGGCTACAAAAAGATTTTCACGAGCCACTCGATGGACGACTGCAAGGAGAAAATCACGTATGCGAACGAGTGCTTCGACCGGATCAAGGACCTCAAGAGCCTGGGTGAGACGCTGCCCGACCGAGCCATTGATCACAAGATGGAGCTATCGTTTACGAACGGGTCGCGCCTGATCTCAGTATTCATCCCCCGCGGGAAGGACAAGGCCGATATCGACCACGACGAGTTCGCTCACTACAACTTCCCTCGCAAGATTTTCAAGGCGGCACAACCGATCCTGATCCATCCTGGTACCCAGGGAGTCGTGGCAAGCTCACCTACGCACAGCCACACGATGTTCGCTCAGATCGGCCGACGCGAGGGGGGCAAGTTCGCCAATTTCGTCAGAGCGTACATCTACTGGTGGGACTGCACCCTACACTGTACGAACGTCCCGCTGGCCCGGCTCAAAGCACCTGATATGAGCACCGAGGAGCGCGTTGAGACATTCGGGACGACGCAGCTGCAAGAGCTGTTCCAGGGTATGTTCGAGGAGGACTTCCAAGAGGAGTTCGAACTGCAGGAGCAGGATGATCACACCGCGTACATACCGTGGCCGCTGATCATATCTTCGGCGCCGAGTGCTGGCGAAGGCGGGCACAACCGATACTCCGACATCCGGGAGCTACGCCTCAAGACCAAGGGCAAGCTGCTGTACGGGGGTCTGGACGTGGGCAGGCGCGTGGACAAGTCTGAGCTCCACGTCTTTGTGCTGGAGAACGGGGTCGCTGTTGAGCGGTATCACGAAACGATGGATCGGACACCGTTCGCCGAGCAAATGGACAGGTGTCGCCAGGTCTGTCGGCTTCCGAATATGGATCGGTTCCGGATCGACCAGACCGGGATGGGCGAGCCACTGGCCGAGGCATTGAGCGATGAGTTCAAGTTCGCCGAGGGCGTGACGTTCACGCTCACGACCAAGAATTCGATGGCATCGAACATGCGGGCGATGATGGAAAACGACGAGGTGAGGTTCTACGCCAGCCCACAGAACAACCTACAGATGCACAGCGTCAAGAAGGCGTACACGAAGCAGGGCAACCTCATGCTCGTCGTCGATACGACCAGCGGAGAGGGCGGGCACCACCACGCCGACGTCTTCTGGGGACGAGCCCTTGCGCTCTGGGCGTTAAAAGATGATGGTGGCTTCGGGCGACCGGGCCTCACATGGATTTGACAGGAGGGATCACATGCGAATCAGAATAGCGGACACAGCTCGGACACTGATCGACCGCTTCTCACTGAGTGCGATGGGTCGTCGGGTCGCTGCCGCGTACGTGAAGCAAGCGGGGATGCCTGTCATGGAGAGAATCGTCTCATCGCTCGGCGCTGGATTTGGTGGCACCGATCCGTCTGCGTGGCGTGACATCCAGGCGTACCGAGTCCACTCGTGGGTATACACAGCGGTCAAGATCATCTCTCAGAACATCGCTCAGATACCCCTCGTCATACACAGGGTCACGGTCAAGGCGGGGAAGCAAGTCAAGGAGCCCCTGCCCGACCACCCCATTATCCAGCTCATCAACGCACCGAACCCGCACATGACGGGCGCGATGCTCAAGTACCAGACCATGGCGCATCTGGAGCTAACCGGAGACGCCTTCTGGTGGCTGGTCCGATTCGGTAACGAGATGGTCCCGTCCTGGATCATCGGGCTCAAGCCGGATCGCGTCCGGATCGTCCCGAGCAAGACGACGTTCATCAGCCACTACGAGTATCGAGTCGGCGCCGAGGTGATCAACATCGTTCCCGAGGAGATCATCCACTTCAAATACTTCAATCCCGACGACGACTACCGAGGGCAAGGGACGCTCCAGGCGGCGCGAGACACGGTGAACCTGGACATATCAGCGAAGCGGTTCAACAAGAACTTTTTCAAGAACGGCGCACACCCCGGTCTGGCGATCCAGTTCAAGCAGACCCTTACGAGGCCCGAGCGCAAGGCGATCCGCGAGTCGTTCCGGGCCGACCACGTCGGGGTCGATCAGGCCCACAACGTGGCGATCGTAGAGGGTGCCGAGAGCATCAAAGAGCTGCGTCTGAACCAGCGCGATATGGAGTTCTTCAAGCTGATGGGCATGACGAGGAACGAGATCGGGTCGGTGTTCGGGATACCGAAGATCATGTTCAACGCCGACGAGGGGGGCGTCTTCAACAACGAGGACCGACAGGTACAGTTCTTTTGGCACGAGACGGCGATCCCCAAGCTGTTCTTCATCACCGACCAGCTGACGATGGAGATCCCCAAGTTCCTCGGAAGCGGGGCAACGCGATTCGGGTCGGGGCTCGAGATCGACGCCGACCTGTCACGCAACTGGGCGCTGCAGAGAGAACAGATGATGAGAGTCAAGTCCGAGGGGGAGCGAATCAAGGACGGTCGCCTCACGGTGAACGAGTCGCGGCAGATGGACAACCTGGAGCCGTTCGAAGGCGGCGATACCCACATGCGGACCACTACGCTGATCCCTTTCGATACCCCCGCACCGAGCCAAGGATCGCCAGCTCAAAGCGCCGTGAGCAGTGTTCCATCGCCAGTGAGCGATTCGAATGTCAAAGGAGTGTCTGTAGTCACGGTCGGTGCAGACCGAGCTGCTGAGGCGAAAATAGCGCAATGGAAGGCGTTCATTGTCAACACCGACTTTTTCGAATCGAGATTCGGTGGCATGGTTCGTTCCTTCATGGAGGACCAGCTACGAGAGACGCTTCGGAATCTTCGGCGGCTCCAGCGCGAGATCGCTGGCGTGGACGCAGACCTCTTGGCCGGGCCCGACGGCTGGATCGATGCAACCGTCAAACGTAAGCTGGTACCTGACGACGCGGACATCATCCTGTTCGACGTCGAGGCCGCTGTCGAGGCACATCTCTCGGGCTCAGCGCCGATCTACAAACGAATCGTCAAGAAGGGTGGCGAGCTTGGTTTCGAGCAGGCCGGGGTCGATGCGGCGTTCAACGTCGAAGATCCACGCACGCTCAGGCGCATGCTGGAGAAGCAGCAGACGTTCGCTGAGTCGGTTCCGAACACGACCTGGACCAAGACACGGGCGAGCCTCGTCGAAGGGCTGGAGGCTGGAGAGTCGTTCTCGTCGCTGGCCGACCGAGTCCAGGAGACCATGGGCGACCGGATCAAGTCGTCGCCGCAGACCATCGCCAGGACGGAAGTCATCGGAGCTGCGAACGGGGGTCTGCTGGACGGGTTCGAACAGTCGAACGTGGTCAAGCTCAAGAGCTGGCTCGATTCGCAAGACAGCAACGTGCGCTCGTCTCACGTGGACCTCGGGGGCCGACAGGCGATCCCGATCAAGGACAAGTGGACGGTCACGGACACACGCTCGGGGCTCACGTCCCGGCTGGAGTACCCCGGCGACCCCGGAGGCGGCGCGGCCCAGGTGGCGAACTGCCGGTGCAGTATGCGGGCAGTGCTGAAGACGATCGATGCACCTATCGGGGATGTGATCTGAGAAAACGATTGCAGCTTGACAAGTCGCTGGGCTATGTCTACAACGAACAGGAGGCAGACCATGGACAGATTCATTTCAAAAGACGATACCGAGGTAGACCCCTTCGCCGAGCTGGAGGCCGAGATCGCCGCCAAAGGGATCATCGACTACACCTACGATTTCGACGAGGAGTTCAAGTGGGACGACCTCGGAGCGAAGCTGATCGAGCGTGGCGGGTTCCAATTCCACGCCGAGATCAAGAACGTCACCGAGATGAAGGACGGCAGGCTCATCGTCTCCGGGTTCGCCAACACCAAGAACATCGACCGGGTCAGAGACATCGTAGACCCCTCCGCCTTCCAGCGTGCGATAAACAAGGGAGTCGGCAAGCTCAAGATTCTAAGGAACCACAACATGAGAGAGCCTATCGGTCTGGGGATCGACGCCTCGATCAGGTCCAACGGTTTCTTTTTCAAGGGTGGAATCAGTAACGCGGACATCGGCTACGTCCAGGAGGCCCGACAGCAGATCAAGGAGGGCCTGATAGACTCGTTTTCCATAGGGTTTTCGATCCTGAAAGCGGAGCCGATTGCCACAGAGGGAGCGCCGAAGCAAGACGGCAGAGTCGCCGACAGGCGCATCACCGACCTTGATCTCTGGGAGGTCTCGGTCGTCACCATCCCCGCCAACGTCCAGAGCACGTTCGCTATGGTCAAGGGGATGCAGTACGGCTCCGACCTGTACGACCGGGCCAAAAAGCATTTCATAGACCGCCCCGACATCGATCAACGCGGGGAACTGGATACTGTTGACTACTCCAAGACGACTGAATACATCAAGAGGATCACGGAGGAGATCGACGCCATGCCAACGGGCATGACTTACAACGAAGCCAGCGCGCGTCTGAAGGCGTTGCTGGACTGAAAGGAGAACGCCATGAAGGAAGACCTGGCGACACTCGTATCGACGGTGGAGGCGCTCAAGACCTCCCTCGACACGAAAGTCGAAAAAATCAGCCTGGCGACCTCGGACTACAAAACCGACCTGAATGACCTCAAGAAGCGTATCGACGAGGCCAACACTCGGATGGAGAGTCTGAGCGACGACAACCTGCTCAAGCTGCTGAACGACGTCATGTCGAAACAGAAGCAGGAGCAGGCGGACCAACGCGTCCTATGGCCACACCAGGCTGAGGACAAGATTGGACTTCCCGACCCCGACGACCCCGCGTTCGATCCCTCCCTGATGGGCGAGATGGACCACGGGCGACTGCTTTCGATGGATGTCGAGACAGTCAAGGGCACGCTCGACGCGAGCACGCCCATGTCGGCAAGAGGGATTCGCGCCGGGATGGAACGAATCATCGAGCTCCCGACCGAGGGCGAGAACCACAAAGCCCTCTGCCGGATGGCAATGAAAGTCAAAATCGTGGACTCGCTTGCCCAGTTGATCTGGTCACAGCGCCACGGCTCTGACGCGACGAAGCCGTACCCTGGTATGGCCAGCCTGTTCCCCGAATGGGGCAAGGCCTGGAAACACTACCAGATGCGGTATATGGCTGCCTACGTCACGAAGGCGGATGGCGACCTCATGGACACCGTGGACACCACGAACTGGGTTCCGACCGGGTTCAGCGCGGAAGTCCGAGAACTGATCAAGCTGGAGTTGCGCGTCTCTGCCGCGTTCGAGTCCTTCACCGTGGTCAAGTTCCCGTTCAAGCCCAACATCGACGTGTCCGACTTCCTCGGTAACTACATGCCCGAAACGACCACGCTGTCCGGGGCCGACCCGTTCAGCACAGCGGAGCAGTCGCTGCTCCAGAAGGTCGCCACAGGCTCACCGCCGACGTTCAACGGTCGCAAGATTCGGGTCAGGATGATCCGAGCGGGCGAGCTGGACGAGGACACGGTCATCCCTCTGGTCAACTTGATCCAGCGCAGGATGGTTCGTAGCCACGCGGAGACCGAGGAACACACCATCATCAACGGACAGCGGACGAGTGACATCGACACCGGTGATACGATCGGGACGAACGACAACCGTAAGGCATTCGATGGGATTCGATTCTTCATCGAGCAGCTGACAGCGGCAACCGTCGATGCGTCCCAGACGCTGACCTCAGCGATGTTGGTCACGACTCTGCGGGAGAAAATGGGAGAGTACGGTATCGACACCGGCGACCTCATCTACATCCCCTCGACCGTAGCCTATCTGAAAATGATCGGCCTGGCCGAAGTCCTGACCGTTGACAAGTTCGGACCCGAGGCGACAATCCACAGAGGCCAGTTAGCAGCTGTCGGCGGCGTCCCGGTGATCCCGTCTCGTCACGTTCGCAACGACCTGAACGCGGTCGGGGTGTTCGATAACGTCACTACGGACAGAACGGAGATACTCGCGGTGAACAAGCGAGCGTGGGCGGTTGCCCGCGGTCGTCAGGTGACCCTTGAGCTGACTCGGTGGGCCGCTACTGACGTGAACGACCTCGTGTCGTTTGCCCGGTACGATCTGCAGAACTGGTGGGGCACCGGCTTCAACACGGCCGCTGCGATCATCAACATCTAATCTGCTTGGGGGCAGATTGGTCTGGTCCGGTGCCTCGCTTCAAGAGCAATCGGCGGGGCGCCGGACTGGCCCGTAAGGGAGACCAGTGAACAATTTCATGTCGAACAGAGCGGGAACGTTCGCTCGTGAAGCCAACAGAGGAGACGAAATGGCGAAGTCAAAGAAGGTTGACAAGGACAAGGCCCGGCAAGACGAACTCGGAATGGACCCGGCAGATAAGATCAGGAACGTCGGAGAGCTCAAACCGACCGACGAGAAGGTGCTCGTGTACATGAAGGAGTACCACGGTCACGGACACTGCGGGAACCTCCAGAAGGGCGAGGTCTACCGGATGAACATCAAGTGGGCTCAGGCGATCAAGTCTGACCACAAGGGCGTCCTGGAGATCATCGACGAGGAGAGGGCCGAGGAGATTCTGGCCAAGAATCAGGACGCGCACGACAAAGCGGTCAAGGCCCAGGAGAAGGCCAAAGACAAGGCGGACGCGGCTGCACGCAAAACCGCCGGCACCGTCAAAAACGCTTGAGGTAAACAGTGCCTGACGTAACAGCGACCGAACTGACCGACGTCGAGGAAGCGAAGCTGTTTCTCGACCTACGGCAGAGCGACAATGACGAGATGATCAAGCGGATCATCATCGGCGTCTCCGAGCATTGTGAGGCGTACTGCGGTCGATCCTTCAAGAGCGCCACCTACACCGACGAGATATACGACGGTACCGGGACGGACGTCCTTGTCTTGAAGGACCACCCTGTCACGGCGGTGGCCAAGGTTATCGCATGGCGTGACGGGCCCGAGCTTGTCCAGGGCACCGACTACGAGTTCGACGCGGATGGGCTCATCGTTCTGATCGGTCTCGTAACGACAGGCACACTGTCTCAGGCAGGCAAATTTCCCCGAGGGCGGCGTGGCGTGACGATCAGCTACACAGCTGGATACGCTACGCTGCCGGGGGATTTACTCTTGTCGCTCCACAAGGCGATCGCATTCGAGTTCCGGAAGTTCGACAAGGGCTCGATCGGAGTACTGTCACAGGGTCTTGGTACTGAGAGCAGCATTGAATTCATCAAAGCAATGTATCCACCCGAGGTGATCGACGTATGGAACAGGTACCGGAGGATACGATGACCCATGCCACTTTCAATCAAGGTGGTCGGGCTCAAAGAAGCGAAGGCCCGGCTCGGCAAGATGAGCAAGGGCATCGACGAGGTACTGGAGAGGGAGATCGAGTGGGCGCTCCGAACGTACCAGAACGAAGTCAAGCGCCTGGCCACCGGGAAGCTGATCAAGGTCCGGTCGGGTCGGTATCGGTCCTCGGTCAAGATCGATTTTCAGGGCGGAGCCGATCCACAGGGCTTGGTCAGCACCGACATCATCTACGCCGCGACCCTGGAGTGGGGCGCTACGATCACCCCGAAGCGGGCCAAGTGGCTGGCGATCCCGCTGAAGGCGGCACAGACGCGCGCGGGCAACTCGCGCGGGGGGCCGAGGTCGTTCCGCAATACGTTCTTCGCCAGATCGAAGGCGGGCAATCTGATTCTCTTTGGATCCCCCACGGCTGGAACAAAGAAGGTTATGCCGCTGTTCGTGATGAAAAAGAAGGTCAAAATCAAGAAGCGTCTCATCTTCGCCACAGCCCAAAATAACGTGGATGGCAAGGTCGAGCAGCATTTTAACGAGAGCATGACGACGTTTCTCAACCAGGTATGGGGTCGCTGATGCCGACTGAATCCAAGCGGCTGCTCATAGCGAACAACGTCGAGACGACGCTCAGGGGGATCAGGAAAGCAGATGGGTACTGGTACAGCGCCACGCCCGAGAGCGTCACACAGGAGCGCAAGTCGCTGGATCAGATCAAGTCGGCGGTTATGCCGTATGCCCAGATCGAGCTAGACGACCAGGACAACGAGTTCCTGTACGCATCGAAGCGGGATCGTGGCGTCTACGAAATCGTCATCTTCGGCATCGTGAAGGCCGACCCCTCGTTGCAACAGAGAGACCGGGAGCGATGGATACAAGACATTCATATCGCATTACAGGTGGACACGACTCGCGGGCAGAACGCTCGCTGGACACGCATAGCGGAGGTCTCCATCTCAGACGGGCAGCTGGGGCTGACACAGCACTCGGCGTTCCGCATGAGGCTGGAGATCACGTTCGACTTTGACTGGTCACAACCGTAGGGAGGCCACTGATGGCTGACTTGAAAAAACTGGCCGAAGCACGGAAGGCCAGAAAGCAGGCTTGGGATAGCAGGAGCATGGCACCGACCACGATCACTCTCATCGGCAATATGACCGGGTGCGAGTGTCCGGAGATCGGTGTATCCTTCACCAAGGGCAAGCCCACCAAAGTACCGAAGTGGTTTGCCGACGAGAAGCTGCGGACCCATCCGAAGGATTGGTCTGTCGGTACTGGCAAGACGACTGTAAGCAAGTAGGAGGTGAAACGCTATGGCAGGAGAAGGCTTCAAGGGCTGGATGTCGTTCGTTCCTGAGGTGACTTATGGGACGAACCCCGGCTCGCCTCAGTACGCCCGGCTCAGGGGCGATTCAGTCAAGTGTGACGAGAGCGTCAAACGATACCCCGGCATCAGTGGACCGGGACGACGCAAGGTGTTTCATGGTCGCAGGATCGTCGGGGGCGACCTGGAGCCCGAGGTTCATTTCGAGGGCATGGGCAAGATACTCAGGCACGCCTTCGGGGGCTATGCGTTCCAGGCGGGTGTGCCCGAGGCCAACGCGAACACTCACACGTTCACGATGGCAGCAGACTTGCCCGAGGGCATGACCAACGAGATCGCACGAGGCGACGTGGACAGCAACGAGGTCTACCTCTACACCGGGGGGATGATCGACCAGTTCAACATCATGGCCGACACCGAGGACTTCGTACGCTGGGTGATGTCGATGGTCTACAAGGACGAGGCCGAGGATACCGCACGGAGCGGAGCCCCGACCTTCCCAACGGATCGTCCCATTCTGTTTCACTACATCGGTACGATGACCCTGGCTGGTGTAACGGCAATTCCAATCAAGACCGGGAACATCCTGATCAACAACAACATGCAGAAGGACCGCTTTTTCATGTCGAAGTTGATGAGTCGACCCAAGCGTGCCGGGCAACGAGAGGTCACAGGGCAGATCGTGACGGAGTTCGAAAACAACGTGCTGTACAAGCAGTACAAGGACGCGGACGAGGGGAACCTCTCGATGAAATGGACCTCGCCCGACTCGATACCCGCAACGGCGACGAAGTACAGCATGGAGCTGATCTCGGCGCTGGTGCACCTTGTCGGACACACCCCAAACAACCAGTACGAG
>SDBT01013617.1_pt1 | contig 13023 bp, 13 predicted proteins | sample 2277101 | NCBI WGS metagenome assembly SDBT01 (sample SAMN10404973, study PRJNA504765) | marine sediment metagenome | isolation source: marine sediment core GS10_PC15, 103 cmbsf | place: Arctic Ocean: Southern Knipovich Ridge | collected 2010 | reverse complement strand
TTCACGGCCTTCTCCATCCCCTTCGCCTTCGCCATGGCGGCCCTCCTGAACGGACGTCTCGACACCCGCTGGATCGTGGTCACCCGGCGCTGGACTCTCCTGAGTTGGTTCTTCCTGGCGAACGGGATCGTCTTCGGGATGCGGTGGGCGTACGAAGAGCTGGGGTGGGGCGGATACTGGTTCTGGGATCCCGTGGAGAATGCCTCGCTGCTGCCGTGGCTCACGGCGACGGCGTTTCTGCACTCGGTGATGATCCAGGAGAACCGGGGCATGCTGAAGGTGTGGAACATGTCCCTGGTGATCCTCACCTTCCTGCTGACCATCTTCGCCACCTTCCTGACCCGCTCCGGTCTCATCGAGTCGGTGCATACATTCGCCGAAAACACCAGTATCGCTCTGATCTTCCTGGGCTTTATGGGCGCTGTGCTTGCCGTGAGCACGCTCCTCATCATCTGGCGACTGCCCCATCTCAAGAGTGAGAACCAGATCGAGTCATTCCTCTCCCGGGAGGCCACCTTCCTCCTGAACAACCTGATCTTCCTCGGCATCGCCTTCGCCGTGATGTGGGGGACGCTTCTCCCGCTGATCACCGAAGGGCTGATGGGCGAGAAGATGTCCGTGGGCCCTCCTTTTTTCAATCGGGTGAACCTCCCCATCGGCCTGGTCCTGCTTGCCCTGACGGGGATCGGCCCCGTCATCGCGTGGCGTAAGGCCAGCCGGAGAAACCTGATCCGTAACTTCGCCTTCCCGATCTTCATGGGAGCGGGAGTGATCGTCGGGTTCCTCATCGCCGGCGTCAGAGAGGTGATGCCCCTTCTGACCTTCGGCATCTCCACCTTCGTAATGACGATCATCGTGGTGGAGTTCTGGAAGGGCACCCGGGCTCGGTCCCGGATCGAGGGAGAGGGGATCGGCCTGGCGTTCATCCACCTGGTGAGCCGCAACCGCCGCCGCTGGGGCGGATACATCGTCCACGCCGGCGTTGTGCTGATCTTCACCGCATTCGCGGGACAGTCCTTCAACCGAGAGGTGCGTGAGACCCTCGACGTAGGCGAGACCGTCACCATCTCATCGCCGCTCGGGCACACCTATGCCCTCACCTACGAGGGGATTTCCTCTTCGTCCCCCCCGAACATGCGGCAGTGGGTGGCCCTGCTGAAGGTGAAGAAGGACGGCGAGCCGGTGGGTACAATCACCACGGAGAAACGCCAGTACATCACCACCCAGCAGCTCGTCACCGAGGTGGGCATCCGGTCCACGCCGCTGGAGGACCTGTATGTGATCCTGGAGTCGGTCGAGGATCTCCAGGGGATGGTCCGAAATGAGGCTGGATCCCAGCGGGCTACGCTCAAGGTAATGGTGAACCCACTGGTCGGTTGGATCTGGTACGGTACCATCCTCCTCACCGTGGGAACTCTGATTGCGCTGTGGCCGGGTCAGGAGGCGTTCGGAAGGAGAAGGTCTGTCAGCGGGGACGAAGTGGTGGAAGCGGCGACGGCGGAGTCTTAGACCAAGGACGAATGTCATGGGATTGATGCTGGGCGCCCTCCTCGTCACCGCGGCCGTCGTCATATTCGTACTGTACCCCATCATCACCGGAGCCCAAGCCTCCCTGGAGCGACTGGACGATGAGCCCACCGAGGCGGAGATGCGGAAGATCGTGGCTCTCAAGGCTCTCCGGGACGTGGAGTACGAAAGGTCCATGGGGAAGCTCGACGACAGGGACTACGAGTTCCTGAAAGCGGAGCTCTCCTCCGAGGCGCTGGCGGCGCTACAGGTGGAGGAGGAGGCAAGCGGCGCAGGTGGCAGTAGCTCGGCGGGCCTCGAGGGAGAGATCGTGGCGGCCCGGGCGCGGCTACGATCCGGTCCCACCTGTGACGCTTGCGGCGAGGCCAACGAAGCCAGAAGCCGATTCTGCGCCCAGTGTGGCCGACCCCTGGGCGGCCCTGCCGACTGATCCACATGGACGCCCAACCGGACTCCCAGCCCTCATCCGAGATTCCAGGACCGCGCAGCGCCGGTCCTGTACTGGAGGCCCGAGGCATCATCCGTGAGTTCGGGGCGCTCCGGGCCGTCAACGGAGTCGACTTCGAGCTCGCCGGCGGAGAGCACCTGGTAATCTTCGGACCGAACGGTGCCGGGAAGACGACCTTGCTCCGGGTGCTCAGCGGAGGTCTCAGACCCACGAAGGGAGAGGTCCTCATCTCCGGGAAGCCCCTACTGGGTGGAGACCGGGACTGGCTCCGTCGGATTGGCGTCCTTTCGCATCAGTCCTTCCTTTACGGTCACCTCACGGCAGCGGAGAACCTGCGCTTCTATGGCCGCCTCTTTGGCCTGCCGGAGCTGGACGCCAGGGTAGTGGAGCGTCTAGACGGCGTGGGACTGAAAGCCCGCGCGGATTCCCCGGTGCGCACCTTTTCACGGGGGATGAGGCAGAGGCTCGCCCTGGCCCGGACCCTACTCCACGATCCCGAGATCGTACTCCTGGATGAGCCCTATACCGGGCTGGACGCCCACGCGGCAGGATTGCTCCGGGAGGTGTTGGCCTCCCTGAAGGACGGCAGGCGCACCGTGGTGCTCGTCACCCACAACCTCTCCCAGGGGCTGGAGTTGGCGGATCGGATTGCAATCCAGGCCGCAGGTCGGTTCGTCTACCTGGCGGATCGCCGAGATGTGGAGGCCGGTGGCTTCGAGACGTTCTATCGAGAGACGGTTGAGGCTGTCGTCTGATGGAGTACTTGCGCCAGCTGTCCGCCCTGATCCGCAAGGACCTGGCTCTGGAGCTCAGGACCCGCGAGCGCATCGCGGCCATGGGCGCCTTCGTCGTGCTGGTCGCCGTACTCTTCAACTACGCAATCGATCGGACGGCGGTGAGTATGCAGGAGATCGCTGCGGGGCTGATTTGGATGACGGTGGTCTTCGGAGGGATGTTGGGTCTGGGTCGGACCTTCCAGATGGATGAGGAGGATGGGGCCTTCCAGGGGATCCTCCTGGCGCCCATTCCCCGGGATGCCGTCTACCTGGGCAAGGTGATGGCCAACTTCATCCTCCTGGTGGTGGTGGTCGCCCTGGTGTTCCTCGTCTTCGGGGTCTTCTTCAATCTCCGTTTCGGGTCGGAGCCCCTGGTGCTCACCACCGTGATGCTCTTGGGGATCCTGGGATTCGCGGCCATCGGCACACTCTTCAGCGCCATCTCACATCGCACGACCATGGGGGAGACGTTGCTCCCCATCTTGGTCTTCCCCCTCTTGGTTCCCGTGCTCATTTTCGGTGTGACCGCTACCGCCCGACTCTTCGCGGGGCGCCCGGTCGCGGAAGTGTCGGGGAACGTCCGCATACTGGCGGCGTACGCCATCGTCGGTCTCGTCGCCGGAGCGGGGCTCTTTCGCTACGTGGTGGAGGAATGATGTCTCTAGGCAAACTTCGATATACGGCACTGAGTGTCACGGGGGTGGGAGTGGCGTTGGCCCTTGTGCTCCACTGGATGGTGTTCTTCTGGGTACCCACGGAGAGGACCATGGGCGTCGTCCAGAGGATCTTCTACATGCATGTGCCGGCGGCCTGGGTGGCATTCATGGCGTTTGCGCTGGTGGCTGTTTGTAGCGTCATCTATCTCTGGCTGGAAGATGAGCGGTTGGACATGGCGGCGGTTGCCTTTGCCGAAGGCGGCATGATCTTCACCACCATCTGTCTTCTCACCGGTCCACTCTGGGGGAAGATCGCCTGGGGTGCGTGGTGGAGCTGGGAGCCCCGCCTGACCTTCACGCTTCTGCTCTGGTTCATCTATCTGGGCTACTTTCTGGTGCGTGGCTCCACTGAGAATCCCCAGAGGGGCAAGAAGTTCGCCGCCGTTGTAGGCATCGTGGGTGCCCTGGATATCCCCCTGATCCACCTCAGCGTGAAGTGGTTCCGCTCCCTCCATCCGGAGCCGGTGGTCCTGAATCCGGATGGAATGACCCTCGATCAGCAGATGTTCCAGACGCTGATGGTGGGCCTCCTGGCCTTCAACCTTCTCTTCTTCGGCCTCTTCCTCTTCCGATACGGACTCGAGCGGAGCCGGCATGAAGCGGCCCTCCGCCAGCACTCCACTTCTTCCAACCCTCAGCCGGACGGAGCTGCCTCGTGAAAAGGTCTCTGATTGCATTGCTGACTCTGGTGCTCTTCCTGGTCCTTTCCACGGCGGCGTCGGCCCAAATCGAGCCCGGGGTGTTGGCCCAGCAGTCGATGCGCCCGTTCTGGCACGTCTTCATTGCCTACGCAATCGCCTGGGCGTTGATCTTCGGCTGGGTCGTATCCCTCGCCCGACGGCTAGGGCAGGTTGCACGGGAGCTGGAGGGCTAGGCGGCCTCTTCTTAGTCCACCCCTACTTCTTCCATCGGAGAGAGCACCGTGACTACCTCTATGGTGGACCTCCGCAGCGACACGGTGACCCGACCCACTCCCGCCATGCGGGATGCCATTGCCGCTGCTGAAGTGGGCGATGACGTGCTGGGTCATGACCCCACCACGCTCCGTCTGGAGGAGCGGATCGCCGAGCTCCTCGGCAAGGATCGATCCCTCTTCTTCCCCAGCGGTACTATGGCAAACCAGACCGGCCTCGCCGTCTCGAGCGAACGGGGCACGGAGGTCGTGCTGGAGAGCCAAGCACACATTTTGCACCATGAAGAGGGTGCCGCCGCGGTGTTGAGCGGTTTGCAGCTCAGAACGGTGACGGGGGAGGACGGACTCCTGACCGCCGAGCTGGTGAAGGCCGCCATTCGGCCGCCGTCGCTTCACACGCCTCGGACCAGCATGGTGGCGGTGGAGAACACCCATCTGGGCTCCGGAGGGCGGGTGATGCCTCTCGAGAATCTCCGGGGGATCCGGAAGGTGGCCGAGGACGCCGGAGTGTCCGTGCACATGGACGGGGCCCGGCTCTGGCACGCAGCGGTTGCCACGGGGATCCCCTTGGCGGATTACGCAGCTTGTGCGGACACGGTAATGGTTTGTCTCTCCAAGGGTCTGGGGGCTCCGGTTGGCTCGATGCTCGCCGGAAGCGCGGACGCCATCGAGCGGGCCTGGAGGATTCGGCGGCGATTCGGCGGCGGGATGCGGCAATCCGGAATCCTGGCGGCCGCGGGACTTCACGCCTTGGAGCATCACGTGGAGCGTCTCGCCGAGGATCACGACAGGGCCAGTAGGCTGGCAGAGGGAATCGAGGGACTTGACGGCCTCTCCGTCGTCGAGCCCGAGACGAACATCGTATTCATCGACCTTGTTGATCCGGGCATCACGGCGGAGACCTTCCTGGACGCCATCGGCCAGCGAGGGGTCCTGATGGTGCCCTTCGGTCCTACGAGGGTGAGAGCGGTCACGCACCTGGAGGTGGACGACGATGGAGTGTCGCGGGCGATCCAGGCCGTTGCCCAGGTGATGGAGGCGCTGCCGGCCTGAGCCACGGGCGTTGTGGTTTCACTGCCAACCCCTCCCCGGGACCGAGAGCCCCTCGAACCGGACTCCTCGAGCATCACTCGTCCCAGCAGGGCATGGAAATGGCCGAATCACCCTCATATCGTTCTGAACCGGAGAGAGACCCTTTCGCTTTCTCTTCGGGTATTGTATCTTCGTGGCGTTCCGGTCTCAGAGGCCCATATCCGTGGCTCTCTTCCCTGGGACCGACGGATGCCACTCCACGCAGCAATGACCCACTACGAGGAAGAGATGGCGACTACGGAGCTCAGCAATCAGAAGCAGAAGGCCCTTGATACCGCGATCACTCAGATCGAGCGCTCTTACGGCAAGGGCTCCATCATGCGCATGGGGGCGGACGGTGCGAAGACCCAGATCGAGGTGATCCCCACGGGGGCATTGAACCTCGACGCTGCCATCGGTGTCGGCGGGATTCCTCGTGGCCGTATGACGGAGATCTTTGGCCCCGAGTCCAGCGGCAAGACCACTCTCTGTTTGCATGTGATCGCCAATGCCCAGGCCAACGGGGGAGTCGCGGCCATCGTCGATGCGGAGCACGCGCTGGATGTCCAGTACTGCCAAAAGCTCGGCGTCGATGTGGACAACCTCCTTGTCTCGCAGCCCGATACCGGTGAGCAGGCCCTGGAGATCGCCGAGGTCCTGATCCGGAGCAGCGCCGTGGACATCGTCGTGATCGACTCCGTTGCGGCCCTTGTGCCTCGGGCCGAGATCGAGGGCGAGATGGGCGACTCCCATGTGGGTTTGCAGGCACGGCTGATGAGCCAGGCTCTCAGGAAGCTCACTGGAGCGGTGGCCCGCTCCAACACGGCCCTGGTCTTCACCAACCAGATCCGGGAGAAGATCGGGGTCATGTTCGGCAATCCCGAGACCACGTCCGGTGGTCGTGCCCTGAAGTTCTATGCTTCCCTCCGTCTCGACATACGCCGCATCGGAGCGATCAAGGACGGTCAGGACATGGTGGGAAACCGTACCCGGGTGAAGGTGGTGAAGAACAAGTGCGCGCCACCCTTCAAGCAGGCCGAGTTCGACATCATGTTCGACGAGGGCATCAGCCACCTGGGCCTCCTGGTGGATCTGGGGGTCGACAACGACATCGTTTCCAAGTCCGGCTCCTGGTTCTCCTACGGTGACCTGAGGTTGGGACAAGGCAAGGAGAGTGCGAAGGCCTTTATCGCCGAGAACGCGGACATCGCCCAGGAGCTGGAAGAGCGGATACGAGTGACGCTGGGGATGACGGACGACGGTGTAGGCGAGCCTGTCGAAACGACGGAGGAGGGGGGGGATGATTTGGGGTGAGGCACCACCCTCGGTTTTCCGCCGAGGCGCGCGCATGAGAGGGTCCGGATCGCCCCGGACCCTTTTCCTTTTTCCAGGGTTGAGAACCCTGGCGCCCCCGATGAAGGTTCCTATTGAGAGAGGGCCTGAAGGGCTATACTGAGGGTCCAGCATGGGTGTGTGGCAGCCGGATTTCACCCTATCGATAGCTTACAGCGATCTGCTCAATGCCCGATACGAGGATGACAGCAGCGGAGATCCGCCAACGGTTCCTGGATTACTTCGGGGAGCGAGAGCACCGGGTGCTCCCGAGCTCCTCTCTGGTGCCCGAAGATGACCACACTCTTCTGTTCACGAACTCCGGAATGGTCCAGTTCAAGAAGGTCTTTCTCGGCATGGAGGAGAGGGACTTCGTCCGGGCTGTCACCTCCCAGAAGTGTGTCCGGGCCGGCGGCAAGCACAACGATCTCGAGGAGGTGGGGCGCACGGCGCGGCATCACACCTTCTTCGAGATGCTCGGCAACTTCTCCTTCGGCGACTACTTCAAGAGGGACGCCATCGCTTACGCTTGGGAGTTCCTCACCGTGGATCTGGGTCTGGACCCGGATCGGCTCTACGCCACCGTCCACCATACTGACGACGAGGCGGCGGGGCTCTGGGAAGAGGTGGCCGGGATGCCCGCGGACCGGATCTACAGGCTCGGGGACGAGGACAACTTCTGGCAGATGGCCGACACGGGACCCTGCGGTCCCTGCTCCGAGCTCCACTACGATGTGCGCCCTGAGGGCCAGCGAACGAGTGGCCTATCGGTGGAGGAGTTCTCAGAGCTGGGAGAAAGGGGTGAATTCCTGGAGCTCTGGAACCTGGTCTTCATGCAGTACGACCGGGACGAGCAGGGGACGCTCCATCCACTTCCAGCGCCCTCCATCGATACGGGAGCCGGGCTGGAGCGGCTGGCCTCTGTGCTCCAAGACGTTCCTTCGAACTACGACACGGACCTCTTTCAGTCCCTCTTGGAGCGGATCTCCACTACGGTGGGGTGCCCCTACCGGCCGGAGACCCCCGAGGGCACCAGCGCCCGGGTGCTGGCCGACCACGCCCGGGCCGTGGCCTTTCTTCTCGCGGATGGGGTCTTCCCCTCCAGCGAAGGCCGAGGGTACGTGCTACGTCGAATCCTGCGCAGGGCGGTGCGGCACGCCTGGTTGATGGGCCGGAGGGAGCCCACCCTGGTGGAGGTGGTGGACGAGGTGGTGGAGGTCATGGGTGACGCCTTCCCCGAGCTCCGGCAGCGGCGCGAGCATCTCCTCAAGACGACCCGTGCGGAGGAGGAGCGCTTCCTCGCCACCATCGATGGTGGCATGTCTCGCTTCGATGAGGTGGCCCCGGCTTCGGCGGCAGGGGAGGCTGGTGACGGCATCACCCTGGAAATCACAGGTGCGGAGGCCTTCCGTCTCTACGACACCTTCGGGTTTCCCCTGGACCTGACCGAGCTGATGGCCGAGGAGCGAGGATATACCGTGGATTTGGCCGGGTTCGAGGAAGCCCTGGAGTGTCAGCGGGAAAGAAGCCGGGCGGATCGCGCGTCGGCGCATCTGACCCTTCCGGTGGACGAGCTCCAGACGGGCTGGAAGGTGCTGTCGGCCGATGGGGCGCAGGAGTTCGTGGGATACACGGTCACCCAGGTGGAGACAGAGGCCCTCTCAATCCGGGAGGACGGTTCCTGGATGGGTGTCCAGTTGAGAGAGAATCCCTTCTACCTGGAGGCGGGCGGCCAGGTCTCGGACGGTGGAGAGGTGTCGGGGGAGGGCTGGCGCATGTCGGTCCAGGAGGTCCGGGAGGTCAATGGCCGGGTAGCCGTCCTAGGTCCGTTGGAGGAGGGAGCACCACCGCCCGATGCCGTGGATCCCCTCCCGGTTCAAGCCGCCGTACCGCGGGAAGTCCGACACGATACCGAGCGGAATCACACCGCCACCCACCTGCTGCACGCGGCTCTCCGGGCTGTATTGGGGGAACACGTCGTCCAGAAGGGATCGCTGGTGGCTCCGGATCGACTCCGCTTCGACTTCGCCCATACGGCTCCCCTCACCACAGAGGAGAGAGAGGACGTGCAGCGTCGGGTTAATGAGAGCATCTGGGCCGACCACGCCGTCGTGATCGAGCACATGCCCAGGGAGAAGGCGCTGGCAGAGGGCGCCATGGCCCTTTTTGGTGAGAAGTACGACGATACGGTTCGTGTCGTTCGTGTCGCTGGGGTGAGTATGGAGCTGTGCGGAGGCACCCACTGTGGGCACACCGGAGAGATCGGGCTCTTCCAGATCGTGTCGGAGACCGGTGTGGCGGCCGGTGTTCGGAGAATCGAAGCCACCACCGGCCCCGGAGCTTTCGCCATGCTGCAGGAGGCGGATCGCCGGCTAAGGGAGGCCGCCAGCGCCTTGAAGACACCTCCCGAGAACGTGCTGCATCGCATCGGCCAGCTCGCTGCGGAGCGGCAGGAGCTGGAGAGTCTTCTGGGAGATCTCAGGCGACAGGGTGGCTCCGGCGAGACCGTGGTCGTGGACGAGGAGGTGAAGGTGGACGCCGCCCGTTTCGCCCGCTACACGGGGATCCGCCTGAAGGCCCGGGACCCCGGGGACGTGAGGACGTGGGGAGACGGATTCCTTGCGTCCGCGTCGGGGCAGGTGGCCGTTGTGGCGGCTGAGTTCCCGGACGGCGGATTCGCGCTCTTCGCCTTCGTGACGGACGACCTGATATCAGCGGGTGTCCGGGCGGATGCCATCGTCCGTGAAGTGGCTTCCAAGGTGGAGGGGAAGGGAGGTGGCCGACCCCACATGGCCCAGGCCGGGGTGCGGCGACCGGAGGGGCTGGGAGAGGCACTGGAAGCGGGCGTGTCCGTGGTGCGAGGTCTTCTCAACGAGGAGGGCTGAAGGTTGAGTGACCTGGAAGTCTGGCTCTCAGGACGGCTTCCTCCGGTGCCGGAGGCGATGTCATCATGGCTCGGGCAAGGTGACGTGGAGGCCGCTCCACTGGCCCAGGCCCTTGTTTCCCGGGGTCGCCGACGGCTGAATGAGGCGGTGCGCAACCCGGGGAGGAACAGGGGAGCGGCGTTTCACCTTCTCACGGCGGACGCGCTCCTGACCTACGCGTGCGAGGCGGCCGCTTCGGGACCAAATGACGTCGGTGAGGAGCTTCGCAGTGTTCTCCGACGGATCGGAGACCCCCTCGATTGATCTCCGAAGATCCCACCGCCCTGGCCGACTTCCACAGCCACCTCATTCCCGGGGTGGATGACGGAGCACGGGATCTGCAGGATTCCCGTGACTCCCTGGATCTCTTCACGCGCTCGGGAGTGCGCCGCATCATTACGACTCCCCATCTCAACGGTAGCTTGACGTTGGACCCTGAGGGTCTTCAGGCCCACATGGAGGTCGTGGACGCGGCGTGGAATACGGTCCAACGAGCCGTATCGAACGACTTTCCTGATGTGGACTTCAGGCGAGGACACGAGGTTATGCTGGACGTGCCGGACCCGGACTTCTCCGACGACCGGGTACGCCTTGCCGGGACTTCCTTCATCCTGATCGAGTGGCCACGCCTTCAGGTACCACCCAGAACGGAGCAGGTGATATCCCGCCTGCGGGGGCGGGGATTGAGACCTATCATCGCTCACCCTGAGCGATACCACGGCATGGACTCCGAGATGGAGATCGCCGGCAAGTGGAGGCAGGCGGGAGCCTATCTCCAGGTCAACCACGGGTCCCTGGTGAGTGGCTACGGGCACAGGATCCGTGAGCGGGCCCTGGAGTTTCTGAAGAGGGGATGGGTGGATTACCTCTCTTCGGACTTCCACGCCCGTCCAAACCTGGAGTTGGATGTGGACGGGGCCCGGGTGGTCCTGGAGGGGCTGGGTGGGGAGGAGCAGTTCCTCCTCCTGGCCCGCACCAACCCCTCCAGGGTGTTTCGGGACGAGGTTCCTCTGCCGGTTCCCCCGCTGAGAACGCAGAAGGGGATGTGGCAGAAGGTGCGGGATGCCATGAGGGGCGAGAAAAGGTGGTAGAAAAGAAATGAACCAGAGCGACGTCGTGAGAGATCACCTCAACGCACTATCGGAGTTGGTGGGTGTGGTCACGAACAGTATGTCCGACGACATCGAAAGGATGGCCGAGGAGACGGTGCATGTCCTGCGCCAGGGGGGACGAATTTTCTTCTGCGGAAATGGTGGATCGGCGGCGGATGCTCAGCACTTGGCGGCGGAATATGTAGTTCGCTTTCAGAGGGAAAGGGTGGCTCTACCTGCGCTGGCGCTCACGACCGACACGTCGGTCCTAACCGCGGGTGGCAACGACTACGGCTTCGACACCATCTTCGCTCGGCAGGTGGAGGCTTTCGCCCGGTCCGGTGACCTCCTCTTTCTACACTCCACTTCGGGAGAATCGGAGAACCTGGTGCGGGCAGCCGAGGTCGCACGAGAGCTGGGCGTCCGGACGGTGGCGTTGCTGGCGAAGGGAGGGGGACGGCTGAAGGATGCGGTGGATCGGGCGCTGGTCGTTCCCACCAGCTCCACCGCTCGTGCCCAGGAACTCCACCTGGCCATCGGTCACATTGTCTGCGACCTGGTTGACCGCGCCTTCGTGGAGGAGGGAGCATGACCTTAGGGGGGAATGGGGCGAAAGACGTATTGGAAAAGCTGAGAGAGTGCCGGGAGCGTGAGAAGGCACAGACCCTTTTCTACCGAGCCCTGGCGGCGGAGGCCGAGCTTCAGGGCGCGAGTGATACGGCGGAGCGTTTGAACGGGCTGCACGCTGACGAGCAGCACCATCTGTCCCGGGTCACCGCTCGGATCCTGGAGCTCGGAGCCGAGCCCGCGGACCTGTCCGAGCTGGAGTCCTCGGTGGTACCGCTGGCAAAGTGGGAAGTCGAAGCCCGCAGGCGGGAGGAGCAGGAGGTGACTTGGTATCAGCAGCTCCTGGCGGGTGAACTGGATCCGGTCACCAGGGGGATTCTCAGGGAGATCCTGGAATCGGAGGAGCATCACCAGCATGAGCTGGGTGGCAAGTGGATGCCGGCGTGACCGGGACACTAGGAAGTGGAGGCAAACAGCGATGAACCCTCTTATCGATCTCCGTGGGAAGAACGCGGTTGTCACCGGTGGCTCCAGGGGCGTGGGAAGAGCGACGGCGCTCCTCCTGGCTCGGGCCGGAGCCTCCGTGGGTGTCGGGTATCTCTCCCGGGACGATGAGGCACGGGAGACGGTGGACGCTCTCAGGGAGTTCGGCGTCCATGCGTGGGCGGAGCCTGGTGATCTGGTGGATCCCACGGAGGTGGGGCGGCTCTTCGATCGGTCGGACCGGGAGTTCGACGGACTGGATATCTTCGTGGGGAATGCAGGGATCTGGCCCCCAGAGGACATCCCACTCTCCGATATGAAGGAGTCGCACTGGAGACGGACTCTCGCGGTCAACCTGGACTCGATCTTCCTCTCCACACGTGCCGCCGTGCGGCGCATCCGGGAGGGGGGAGCCATCGTTCTCGTCGGCTCCACCGCCGGCCAGCGGGGGGAGGCGTTCCATGGGGATTACGCTGCCAGCAAGGGCGCCATCCAGTCGTTGGTGAAGGGTTTGTGCGTCGAGATGGCGCCCCACGGGGTTACAGTAAACTGCGTTGCCCCGGGTTGGATCGACACCGAGATGGCCCATCCGGCCTACGTAGAGGGTGGCAAAGATGAGATCGCCCGGGGGATCCCCCTCGGGCGAGTAGCTACAGCGGAGGATGTGGCCGGGCCAATCGTCTTCCTCTGCTCGACTCTGGCCCGTCACATCACCGGTGAGATAATGAACGTCAATGGGGGTGGCGTCCTGGTGGGGTAGGGCGGAGTCGACCGGAAGCGCCACCCCAGGTTCGCCGCATCGTCGAGACCCTGGAGGAGGCGGGCTACGAGACATGGGCCGTCGGGGGCGCGGTCCGGGACACCCTTCTCGGTATCGAGTCGGGGGACTGGGACCTGGCCACTCGGGCCCGTCCCGATCAGCTTCAGAGCCTCTTCAAGCGCACCGTGCCCATTGGCGTGGAGCACGGCACCGTGGGCGTCCTCACCCGGTCCGGGGATCTCATCGAGGTCACCACGTTCCGCAGGGATGTGGAGACCTTCGGAAGGCGTGCGGTGGTGGAGTTCGCAGACAGGGTGGAAGAGGATCTGGCCCGCAGGGACTTCACGATCAACGCCATCGCGTGGCACCCTCTGCGCGAAGAGTTGCTCGATCCCTTCAACGGTCTGGGCGATCT
>SDBT01013616.1_pt1 | contig 13026 bp, 8 predicted proteins | sample 2277101 | NCBI WGS metagenome assembly SDBT01 (sample SAMN10404973, study PRJNA504765) | marine sediment metagenome | isolation source: marine sediment core GS10_PC15, 103 cmbsf | place: Arctic Ocean: Southern Knipovich Ridge | collected 2010 | reverse complement strand
TCGAGACATTTGAAAAATTGTGTTCTTAAATTGGGACTTAAATCTTCCTGTGCAGACAGATTTGTGATAGATACCATTACAAAAATAAGACAAAAAATCAACATAATACTAAAAGATTTTCTCTGATTATTTTTGTTCATATTCTATTCCTCCAAATTTAGAATGCAACCAACTCTAGTTAAGCGAAAGAGAGTTATAAGTCTTCACATTTGATATAAAAATACCAAAGGACAGCTCCTTGTTTATCTATTGAATATTAAAGTACATATCCATAATTTTACTGCAAAGCTATACATCCATCTTTGGAAATATTGAGTTCTAAATGTGTAACTAATTTGGGAAATATATTTTCCAAGATGTATTTAGCAATACACAAAGCTTTTTTAGATTCATTTATGTCTATATTTTCGGCTCGATGTATCACTCTATTTCGACGTTTTTGAACATCTTTCATTTCGGTCCACAATAACTTTGATGAATTTGCACGCTTCAACGAATTGAGATCAATCCCTCCATACTCCGATAAAATCTTAAAAAGAAGTTTTTGAAATCTATCAATGCTTGTCCGCCTAATTATCATATCTGTAATTATCGATGCTAAGCTTTCACTATGGATAAGTCCATATACAACTGGTTTTAACAGAGTAGCTTTTATGCCTACTTCTATAGATATTGTTGAAAAAATAAAAGATGCTGTAGGATAGCTTGCAGCCAATTGTTGGGCTTTTTCTAATGCATTAAAGGCCGGTATTGCAATGCCTGGATATTCTCGGTAATATGATTGCAATCGTTCAACAGTAAATTCTTGAATTGCTTGTTTTTTATTTTCTTCGTATAAGTCGGACATGGCTTCATCGTACATTGCTTCATCCCATGTCATTGACATGATTCCCCTCCTCACAACGTATTTAGTCAATTTAATTGATACTAAATAGTGTTTTTAATAATAGAAATATATGTGTGTTATTTTACAAATACTTTCATGTAGTTTGTAGATAATTCTTCTAATATAATAAGGGTAAAGGGGTCAGGTCTCAACATTTGACATTCATACTTCCTTCAAAGCTGTTATCACCTTTTGCATGACCTTTTCTATTTCATGATTAACTTCGCTTTTTTGTTCAAATCTTTTAGCAGCCTGGGAAACGGCTGAATAATCCATCTTGAAAAGTTCACCTATTTCAGATAAGGAAAGTGGAGTGAACCGCTTAATTAGATAGATGGCCAAAGAGCGATTCAGGTTTCCTCTTTTTTTATCAAAGATTATACTTCTTTCAATATGTAATGCTTGAGTCATTTTGGTAATAATCGTATCCACATCATATTTAGACAGAAAGCGGGTAGAAGGAATTTCTCTTCTTCGACCTAGATGTTCTATCTTTTCTTTTACCCTTTCAATAAAGGTTTCACTGCCAAGAGCGATATGGCGATAGGATTCTCTAAGAGGGTTTTTTATATCCTGATTTTCGGTAACATACTCTCGATATTTGCTCATTGCTTTAAAAGTATCATGGTCTATAGATTTTAGTATAAAAGAAGGATCAGTAATATTAGATTTTCTTAAATTTAAGTAATCCAAATAACTGCTCCAGGGATAATCCTCTAATTGTTTTATTATTCCGGCACGTAAAGGATTTAGATGAATATAAGCTGAGAGAGCAAGGGCATAATTATCGGCATCAACCAGAATAGATTTGAACCGGCCTTGAAAAAGAGGACCGATGATTTGGTGTTTATTACGAAACCAATTGGCATAAGAACTGTTGAGATAATGGATACCTTGAGACAGGTTGGATTTATTTGTTTTGATAAAGAGATGATAATGATTATCCATGAGGCAATAAGCGTAACAAATCATCGAATATTTTATGAGCATTTCTTTTAATCTTTTTAAAAATATTTCTTTATCTCGGTCGGAATAGAATATCCTCTCTCTCCGATTGCCCCTGGCGGTAATATGATAAAAAGCATTTTCAAAAGATAATCGTAAAGGTCTAGTCATAATAAAATGTTAGCACTTAGATAGAGTTATGTCAAATGTTGAGACCTGACCCCTTTATTTCTTTATTTCCTTCCGATGTAAGACTTAGGACCAGTAAAATCTCGGTTCATTTCATTAAAGAGTTTCTTCGCTCCAATCATTTCCCATCACCTGTAGTAGCACTTTAGCTAACTTAAATTAACTGAACTACTTCGTTTACGTACATCTTAATAGAAAATGGGATATCCTATTTTTTTTATGGCTTAGCTTTCCATTTTGCGAATTCTTCCTTTAAAAAACCTATCCATAATAATACCTAAAGCCTCAACCATCTGGATACAAAACTCCTCAGATCCTATAAGTTCTCCGTAAAAAAGTTACCGAATTATTGACTTGGCACACCTTACCTATTGATCTAATTTAAAAGTAAAATATTAATTATCTAAGAAAATGAGATGTGCCACTATTCGTAAAATCCAGTATTTCTTTTAATCTTTTCTATGGCTTCCTCTACTGTTATTTGACTTGTGTAATTGATAAGGAAAGTCTTTTCGATGTCATCACAAACAGCATTAAGAAAGTTTAAGTCCCCAAATTGTACTCGATATTTTTGCTTAAATTTTTGTAATTCCTTGACTACCCTATCTTTATTAGAAATATTTTGTAAAGCAATATTTTTTATTATACTAATAATCGTATTATCAAGCTTACTAAATTCAGACTGCTGGATTTCCTTTTTATGCTTATAAGAAAATTTCAAGAGTTCAATGAGAATAGGTAGAGCTTTGATCGTCTTTGTCTCTTGAAGAGGGTTTCTGTCGTGAAAATCCACTTCAAAATTTTTAGTTCTTTTTATGTAATTGCTATAATATTGAATTGCACTTAAATCTTGTTCTTTAATAAGTATTTTGGCTGATTCTAAAGCAAATTTTTCATTCTCAGATGAAAGTTTAAGGAGCAATTTTCCTTTACTTTTGTTATTGCCACGAGCGATAAGTATCTCGGCGCTCTTAGTAAATAACTCAAGTTCATCAATATCCAGCATTTCTTCCAAAAAAGTTGTAGAATCAGGAAATTTTTCAATCGTCGCCAGCGCTAACAACCTATTCTCTATTTTTATTTCTGGATTCTTGATTATATTAAATAACTGATCTCTTGCCTCAATTAACTGGTACTTTTTACAATAATTAATATGATTTTTAAGCACCGCTTCTACCTTAATTCCACTATTAATATTGTCTAAAATTCTGTCTCTTATTTTCTCGGATGGGAGTTTACTCTCAAGGTAATCTATTCCGACATACTGCTGATCTTCTATCGAGTCAAACGATAGCATGTCTAATAAAACTTCTTCTGGATATACAAAATTAAATTTCCTTAAGAAATACCATAACCTTACAGCAAAATAGTTTGCACTTGTCACTTTGTCTTTCTCTTCTAAAGCATCTCTAAAATTAACTTTCTTAAGGTTTTTCAAGCAATAATCTTTAATTACAGCTATCCGCTCTTTAGACAGTTCCAATTCGCTCCCGTGATAAAGTAAATTGAATACACGCTCAATTGTAAACCACTCATAATCCGATTGTTCAATCTTGTTTTTTAATTTATCCAATTTCCATTTGACATCTTTATTCTTCTCCAGGTAATAACTAAGCTCCCTCATAACGAAATCATTATATTTGTCTTTATCATAACTCTCAATTAGAAGGTTTTCGATATATTCAAAACTTATTTCCTCTTTGCCTTCACCATTGAAAATCTTTTCAACCTCTTTTAAGAATTCACTCTTATCAAAGATTATTTCGATTTTTCTTTTTATTTTTTCTTTTTCCTCTTTTTCGTAATCTCTCGCCGGAGGCGGTAAAAATTTATTATTGGTTTTTTTATTTATTATATTTAGTAGATTATCAAAACTATCTCTATTTTTAAAAGATAGATAATTTATAAAACCCCAAATATCAGTGTCTTTGATATTTCCTTCTAAATATTGCTTAATCAGAAAATCTACGCACTGTTCATCTGCGATAGATGCTAAAAGACGGTAATTCTTTTCTATTCCTTCCTCATAAACTTCTTTAAACAAGTTAAAAGTAGTTCCAGTTTTTTGGAAGAATAACTGAATTTTAGAAATTGCTTTATCCATGCGTTCTTTGCTGGTAATTTTTGTTAGTTTTGTCACTTCGTTGTAAATAGAATTATCGACTTCATAAGCGTTAATAGCATTATTAACTATTTTTTCCATTAATCTTTCTATATCAAATTCTCTAAGATCTTCCGGATTAATAATAAAATGCCTAATGGTTTTTTTTATTCCTTCTACAGATTGAATCTTCTCTATTCCTCGCATTAGATCCCAGCCTATATCTACCGAAGGGAATTTTTTAGAGCCAGAGAGGGAACTTGTTTTGTGTATCCCCGTTAACAGAATATCTACATATTGGTCCGTATACGAACTTTCTTTTATAAGATAATAGAGTCCTGATAAAACCCGATCATTATTCGAATCTTTAAGATGCTTAAGAGCATCAATTGTATCTGAAGATGCCATTTTTAACCAAGATAAGGCATGAAAGCTTATATACCGAACATTTTGGTTTTCATTTTCATCTTTGGCAAATTCAATCAATAAATGACGCAGCGATTCATTTTCCAATCCCTTCATTCTTCCTAACATTTCTATCGCATTGTATCTAGAGACAAAATTCTCCTTTTTCGCAGTTGCGTATTCCATTAAATAATCGTAGATTTCTCGTGTTTTCCCAAATTTAGCCATCTCTCCATAGTCAATGTTTCTATCAATCACGATTCCCCTATCAGAGTATTTTTCAAATACAGTCTTAAACAAGCTCTTTCTTTTCTCTTCATCAATTCTATTTAATTCGAATTTTAAAGTAAGTTCAGGCTCATTCTTTATCAGATATTCAAGCAAATCATCTTTCTCTCTCAATTGACATAAAAAAGCAACTGTGTTTGCCCAAGAGGGATTGATTTTATCTATCCTTTTATATCTAATCAGACTGAATAATTTTGATATTAATCTATCAATTTTAATTCCAAATGGTTTAAAATCAACATATTCTAAAGGCATCATCAACTTTTCAATCAACGATATTTCTCTTTTAATGACCGAACGGAAAGAAATAAATTCTAAAATCAAATTCAAATTCTGATTTGATAACACCTTTGCCGCCAGATATTCTTGAAAATTATTATGCTGAAATTGGTAAACCTCTCCTTCTTTCAAAAAGGATTTCTTAATTAAAGAAAGTTCGGGAATGATCGCTCTTTTATTTTGGTCTGAAAATATTTTATTAAATTCATCAATGGCGATGAAGTTTCTCTGAAGAGTCTCCATAATTAGAGACAAATTCATTAAATCTTTCTCTACTTCTGAGGTGGGATAGGTTGGACTTAAGTCATATTTATTTGTTAATCTCTTTTCATCGTTTTCGAGAATTAAAGATACAATTCTGGGGAAAATCTCACTCGGAATTTCAGGTATATTTTTATCCTTCTTAAATATCTCAATGAGATGGTTCAAGAAAAATGGATTTCTACCCAAATCGAAGTGATTATATTCTTCTAATTGATTTAAAAAAACATTACTTTCATTGCCAAGCAATTCCCGAGAATATTCTTTAATATCAGTTAAGCTAAAGGGTAAAAGGACAAAAATATTAAAATCCTCAAACTGACCGGAATAAAAATTCGTCCTGCATGCAATGATAAAAGTAGACCCATTAAACTTTTCTATGATATTTTTGATTCTTCTTGCCGCTTTTTCTTTATTAAAAACCTGGTCAAACTCGTCAAAGAGAAAAACAAGCTTTGATTTATCATAATCTAATAAACTTTGAGATTCATCTCCAATTTTGTTTTTAACATAATCTATCATCTCTTCATCTACATAAGTATCAAGTTTGATAAGAATCGGTATGAAATCTTGATTCTCTTCTTTAATAAGCTTATTAGTAATTGTTTTCAATTCGGTACTTTTTCCATATCCAGCATCACTTAGCAGAACTATCCTTTTCATCTTAGCTGTTATCAAAGTATAAAAATCAGAAAAACCTTCTTCAAAAAAGGGAGCATACTCTCCGAATTTATAATATTCTTCCCTTCTCATTAATTTTCTCTTAATATAGTTGTTATTCATCTTAGTCTTTCCTTAATCCTTAAGTCTCTTAAAATATGGAAGTTTGTATATCTCTCGTATTTCATTTTTCCGTTTAGTATTAATTGTTTCTACATATATTTTTGTAACTTCATGATTAACAGCTTCTAAGGTGGAGCGGACAAGTTCATCGGTAGCTGAATATTCTTTTCGCCAATGTCCTATATCAAAATCTGCTACATCTCTTAGAAAATCTATTAACTTGCTTTCCCTTTTGCTGTCATTCTTATCTACAAAAATAAGGGTAGGAAGTCGATTATTTTTAGCCTCATTATACTCAAGGACTACAACAGAACATCCTTGAGGATTATCATTAGAGGGAATATGGCCATACCGGTCTTTGAAAATTCCAATATAAATTTGACTACTTCTCACTTCTTCTAAACATACCTCTCTCGGAGATTCTGACCTAGCGGTGAAGGACTCAGCATACACTGACTCCCAGAAAATATTTTCACTAATAGCATCAGCAACCGCCATTCTTTCTTCTTGAAGGTCATCCATGGTAGAACTTATAAAAACTCTTAATTTTTCCATAATTGTATATTTCACTTACCTATTCTTGGCTTTAAAAGCATCTTTGGAACATCTTTGGGCACAGATCTCATAAGTTCATAAAAAAAATATTTCTTTTATTGTTGCATTGTTTTTTTAAGTATAGAGTAATCAATAAAGCGATTTTTTAACATATATCCTTTTGAGATGAAATATTCATATTTTATTTTTCTTGGTTTACAATTGTTTCTGTTTTATTAATTTGTTTTACTGTTTCATCTTTTACTGCGTTAACAACTTTGATAGGAATAGATCTTGTTCCTAAAAGTACTTCAACAAAAGCGCGACGGATAAATTCTTGATCCATCATATAATCAGACTGACCTTTGGGAATATATACGCCTCGTGTGAGATGAACTTTATCAAATGTGTAATTTAGGGATTTCGCCATTTCATAAAGTAAGACAATAAATAAATCGTTAGATTTTTCTCCACATGAATTGAGTTGTACTTGATAGTTTGGATCTTTTATTTCTTTAGGGTAGTTTGCAAAGTTATCGAGCAATAATTTCCATGCTTCAGTAATTTTTTTATTTTTAAAAAATTCTATATCGATCATATTAAGTGCTTCAATATGTTTTGCATCCAAACGAGTCGCTCTAGTTGCCATAAGCGTTCTAAAAATTTGCATTTTCCTTGCCCTTCTTTCTTTTCTATCTTCGATATATTTTTGAATTTGTAAGGCAACAATAGGAGCTACAAGAATAGCTAGAATAGCTAACCAATCGCTTATATTCATAAATAGTTACCTCCTTTAATATTTTCATAAACAATAATATAAATAAATTGATAACAATATTTATCTTATAAATAGCTATTTAAAATATTTTCTTATTTCTGTTCAAAAGCCTCTCGAAGTACTGAATACATAAGCTGGGCTGTTTGTTCTTTTCGCTCGATTACTTGTTTTTTCAATTTACTAACAATATTCATTAGATTATCTACTCGCTCAACAATAGCTTGCTGTTCCAACAATGATGGAATTATAAGATCTATATCACGAATAGTACCCATTGAAAGGCTGGGTTGTGCTGTTGCTTTTATATGTTTAAATATCTCGTTTCTTCCACTCTTTGAAAGTAAAAAATAATTAATATATCTTAAATTTAGTTTAGTAGATTCATTAGTAAATAATTCCATCTTTGCAACATTTGGTGCAAGGTGCCATCTTATTGATTCATCAAATGTTGCAATGTCTCCAATGCCAGCTCCTATAAATGTTATTAATAAACATGGTTTTGTTAATGCACTTCTGTCTAAAATATTTGAAGTTAGCTTATCAATATATAAAAGATTCTTTTTATTAATACTTAATGGCCTAACGTTTTGAGCTCTTATTACCGGAATTTCTCCAGATTTCTTCAAATTGACATATTTAGTATATTCAAATCCAGCTAGTTTTGTTATAAAAAATATTTCATCAGCTTTGCAGTAAATCCATCCATCAGGTAAACGAAGGTTACGTTTTGTAATGATATTCTGGATTTTTTTTGATCTTTTAACTTTTTTTTCTCTAATCAACTGCTCCTTCCCCTTTTTTATTCGTTTGAGCAAACTTTCCGCACTATTCTCTCCACTAATTAGTTCAGGATGTTTTTCCCGCCAATCAGCGGTAAGTTTGCCTTCTACCACTTCTTGTAAAATAGTCTGACGAAGATGTTTGATTAGAGATTGTTGATTTATAATTTCATTATTTAAATCTGCCATATTTTTTTCTATATTATTAAAAATATTTACGATTTTTTCTTGTTCTGACTTATCAGGTAATTTAATTTCCAATGGTAAAATATGTTTTGGTTTTATTTCTGTTTTAATTCCACCTTTAACTTGATTTTTTAGAAGTTGAATAAATTTTGGGCTTTTTAGAAAAAGTTTTAAGAAATCTATACTAATTTCATTTTTATTATAAGTATATGAGGAATAATGAATAGTTGCAGTAACATCTTCTTCACCTTCATAAACAGCTAAAGCACCTTTTGAAACATTAATTCCAGAGATTACAAAATCACCTTGTTTGATAATTATCATATTAGTTTTAGATTTTTTATCTACCAAATGAATATTGCCAGCAAAATCAATTTTTTGTAATCGTTTAAGATTTTTAACTTTTGGATTATTTGGTTTGTATATTCCTACTCTTTCATATAAAAAATTACCGATTTTTATATTATTCCATTTACTCATTACGCAACTCTCTTTTCAATTCTTTTATTAAATCATTACTTTTTTCAAATGATTTATGCAGCATTTCAAGTAATTCATCGCTGGAATAAGATTTTTCCACTTCCGAAACATGAGGATTTTTAATATCAAGGTTATGACCATTAGCCGAAATATCATCTATAGATGCTTTCCAGGCATGTTCGTTCGTTTTGCGATTGTCCCACCATTCTTTCAGCTTATCGAATTCACTTTTTCCAATTAATTTAGTCTTGGAATAGGCTTTCATTCCTTCAGGTAATTTATGCTCCCAGTACCATATTTCTTTCGTGGGTTGACCTTTTTCAAAAAAGAGCAGATTTGTTGCTACACTGGCATAAGGTTGAAAAACAGAATTAGGCAATCTTACGATAGTATGAAGATTACAAGATTCTAAAAAATGTTGTCGGATGCGTTGCTTTACTCCTTCTCCGGTAAGTGAACCGTCAGGTAGTACAATTGCCGCTCGCCCACTCTCTTTAAGGAACCGGATCATAATAAGTAAAAATAAGTCAGCACTTTCCGTAGTTCTATATTTTAAGGGAAAATTAGTTTCCACCCCATCGGCTACGGATGCCCCAAAAGGTGGATTGGCTAGAATAACATCAACCTGGTCTTTTTTGCCGATTGAAGTATATTCCCGATTTAGACTATCAATATACTCTATATTAGGAATTTCTATATCATGTAAAATCAGATTTGTAACACAAAGCATAAAGGGTAAGGGTTTTAATTCTTTTCCGTGAATATTGATTTCCATTTCCTTTAAATCGTCAACATTTTTAACATCCTGGTTTCTAATATTTTCAATTGTACTGGTTAAAAATCCTCCAGTTCCACAAGCAGGATCAAAAACTTTTTCACCTAATCGGGGATTAATCATTTCGGTCATAAATTCGGTTAAAGCCCGAGGTGTATAGAATTCTCCATAATTACCAGCACTTTGAAGGTCTTTAAGGATTGTTTCATAAATATCTCCAAAAATATGCCTATCTTCGGAACTATTAAAATTAATTGCATTTAGTATGTTAATAACCTGCCTTATTATAGTGCCATTTTTCATATAATTATTGGTACCTTCAAATATTTCCCGGATTATGAGTGCTCTTTTATTACCTGAAGTTATATCAAGATTTTTTAAATGAGGAAAAAGCTCATTATCAACAAAATCTCTTAACTCGTCTCCGGTAATTCCCTCATCATCAGCAGCCCAATTTCTCCATTGTAGTTTTTTAGGTATAGGAGAAATATAATTTTCATGGACTACTTCCAATTCCTCATCCTTGTCATCCATTATTTTCAAGAAAATCATCCAGCCAAGCTGTTCAATTCTTTGTGCATCACCACTTACTCCTGGGTCTTTACGCATGATATTTTGTAATGATTTGATAATTGTTCCCATATTTTTCATTTATGCCACCTCGTAGATATATTTCTCCATTTCTTTTATTGCTTTTAAATATTTATTTTTACCGCCAAAAGAATGTATAATTTCCAGCGGTGTCCCAAAATTAATAAACGGTGTAATTTTCAAAATCGATAAATCTTCGATATTTTTAATGCCCTCATCAGCATATTTATCTAAAAGGGCATCTAGAACCTTTTTGGCTTTCTCTTCATATTTCGTAAAATAATTTCTTTTACGAACATTTTCAGCTCTTTCTTTTCTTGAGAGAGCTGGTTTGTCCCAAGCTACATGACAAATAAGGTCAAAAATATCCATATCTTTTTCAATTTCTTCTATTAAATTATCGAGAATAATTCCATTTTCTTCCAACTCTTCAATTATAGCTCTCTTTTTTTCAGAATTATTCCACTTGGCTAAGAAATTATCTAAAGTTCGAAATTCTTTCAATAAATTTCTTTTAGTATATTCCTTTAAACTTTCAGTAATTAATTTGCCATCATTATCTAAATATTGAACCCGTTCATTTAAAATGGAAACATCAACACCTGCAACGTAAACTTTTCCTGGAAATTCTTGTTCGTTAATTCTCCCACCTTCGATTATTTTTGGCTCGGTATAATCTATAAGTTCTTTATTGTTAAAATCAATTGTTTCGCCGGTTTCTTCATCTATGATTTCAATATCTTGATTTATATCAATTTGTTCTTCCGTGATTTCCTGGTTACCATTAATCTCTTTTATCATCACCGGCTCTCCATCGAAAGCCGGATCTGCAAATAAATTTGTTACATTTCGGAAATCCATAATCGTAAAAAAGGTTTTATTATACTCTTCTTTTATTCTAGTACCTCTTCCAATAATTTGTTTAAATTCAGTCATTGATTGAATATTGCTTTCAAGGACAATAAGTTTGCAGGTTTGTGAATCAATACCTGTGGTCATTAATTTGGATGTTGTAGCAATAACCGGATAAGTTTCTTCAGGATTAATAAAATTATCTAATTCTCTTTTACCTTCAAGCTCATCTCCTGTAATTCGCATGACATATTTATAATTTTTTTTAACTAAATCAATATTCTCATTAGATATTGCCTGTCTCATTCTTTCAGAATGTTCAATATCTACACAGAAAATAATAGTCTTATCAAATCTATTTGTCTTTTTCAAAAATTCTGAGACTCTTTTTGCAACTAAAGCAGTTCTTTCATCGATGACAAGTTTTCTATCAAAATCTTTTGTATTGTATATTTTATCTTCAACGAGATTTCCATTCTCATCAGTTTTGCCTATTTCCGGACGCCATCCTTCCAAATCAACATTTATACCAACTCGAATAACTTTATATGGTGCTAAAAATCCGTCTTCGATTCCCTGTTTCAAAGAATAGGTATATACAGGTTCGCCAAAATACTCGATATTAGAAACCTGTTTGGTTTCTTTAGGCGTTGCTGTCAGTCCAATTTGAGTTGCCGAATGGAAATATTCTAAGATTTCTCGCCAGGCACTATCTGCTGCTGCGCTTCCTCTGTGACACTCATCAACGATAACAAGATCAAAAAAATCAGGGCTAAACTCTTTGTAAGCGTCCTTATCCTCATCATAATTAGTTAGTCCCTGATACAAAGCCAAATAAATCTCATACGCTTTATCAATTTTCTTTTTTCGTATCACTGTCATGCGATCTTTGAATGGTTTAAAATCCCCTCTTTTTGTCTGATCAATAAGAGCATTTCTATCAACTAAAAATAAAATTCTCTTTTTGATTCTACTTTTCCATAGACGGTAAATAATATGAAAAGCTGTATAAGTTTTACCCGTACCCGTTGCCATAACCAATAAAATTCGTTTTTCCCCTTTGGCAATAGATTCAACAGCCCGGTTAATTGCATTTTGCTGATAATATCGAAGCTTGTATCCTAATCGATCATAAAAATAATCTTGGGAAATTATTTTTTCTTGTTCTTTTTCAAAAACACCTTTAAACTTTTTATAACGTTCCCATAATTCTTGAGGAGAGGGGAAATTCGTGAGTTTTAATTGCCTTTCAATTTTTCCTAAAAAAGCAGTTTTGTCATGCTCTAAGAAACCATCACCATTGGAACTGTAAGCAACTGGAATATCTAATATTTCTGCATACTCTAGTGCTTGCTGAATTCCAAAACCTATTGATTTTTCATTTCGTTTTGCTTCAATAATAGCTACAGGAATATTCGGCTTATAATAAAGTATATAATCAGCTCTTTTTCTAGTGCCCCGTTTTGTTTTATTACCTTTAATATAGATTTTACCATCGGTAAAATAAACTTCTTCCCTTATCTGCTTTTCAATATTCCAACCAGCTTTTTGTAAAGCGGGAATAATATATTTTGTACAAATATCACGTTCAGAAAGGTCTCTTTTTGTTTGCATGTTACCTTCTATTATTTGATATTATTAAAACTAATCTTTGAAAGGAAAAATAATATGTCATAATAATTTTTTAAACAACTGTTAGAATGTGTCAGGGAGCGATTCTTTTTCACACTTCAAGAATATATATTTACCTTATTGAATTGCCGCCAGCGGTTAAAAAAATTAATCTTTTTACAATTTTTCTACATCTTAATACTAATACGACAAAGATTTAAAAAATCCTTCTTTTTTTATAAAATAGTTGCGGGATGTATTAGTCGTTAGTGAATAGTGAATAGTATTCAGATGGAAAAGAGA
>SDBT01013615.1_pt1 | contig 13026 bp, 17 predicted proteins | sample 2277101 | NCBI WGS metagenome assembly SDBT01 (sample SAMN10404973, study PRJNA504765) | marine sediment metagenome | isolation source: marine sediment core GS10_PC15, 103 cmbsf | place: Arctic Ocean: Southern Knipovich Ridge | collected 2010 | reverse complement strand
TGTAGTAACAGAAACAGAAAGTGCTGTAGCAGAACCGGCTGTCTGTGCAGTAGCAGCAAGTGAAATAGAAAGTGCTGTGCAGTCCCCTGTTGTTTGTGCAGTAGTAAGTCTTATTTTATTAACAACAATAGCACTCGTGCCAAGACTTGCGACACTCAAAGCAGTACCAGTCAAATCCTGATAGATAAACTCATTCGGACAAAGACGAGCAAGAACAATATCAACATTCTTCGTCATCGTGCCGGTTTCTGTAGCTACAAAAGTGGCAGTGAAGTAAAAGTAGGAAGAATCAATGTAGGTAACTGTATGCTCTCCATTGTAGTCATCAGTCCCAATTATCTTCACGCCGGTTGTGCCAGACGGCAATCCGTGAGTACAAGTCGCTCTCACTGTTCCAGCCACAGTTCCACTGTAATCGGAAAAAGCAGTAATAGCTACACTGGTAACATCTGATAACGCCCTTGTTTCTGCTGAGATTGCTACTGGTCGGCCTTGAGTAGCCGATAACGGTTGAGTCAATTCCTGCGAAGCAGATTCAAGAGCAAGAATCGTTAGACCTGTAGTACACGCCACACTTGCACGAACAGGAACTATTGCTCCGTTAGGAATATAAACATCAAGTGCAGACGGCCCTGTCGTTCCACACCACGAACCTGCACAGACAACGCCAGCAAACCATAACAAATTATCCGACGCCGGATTCTCGACCCTTATGTATTTGCCTTCATTTTGAGAACCTTCGGCGGTAGTGGTGCTTGCGGTCTCAAAGGAACTCACGCCCAGCCAGTTGGTTGTGGTGTTAAAGTTGTAACAAACCGGCATACCTTCGTAGATAGTGCTTGACCCTTCGTAATACACCCGCTTTACAACCGCCTGCGGGTCTCTATCATAAGTAATTGTACCTGCCATTGTATTTTCCTTTCAAACTAAAGTTCTTTCATAATTGTATGCCGAACACAATGCTCAGCAGATTTTTCCTTATCCTGGGTTTTCGGAGATTAAAAAACCAGAATGTCGAGGGTTCTCGTCCCAAATCTGATACGCCACATCCATAAACAGCGTCATCACGTTGTGCTTTTTGCTGTCCCTCGTCTTGGTGATTTTGAAGTTCCAGTTTTTAAGGATGACAGGATAGAGCAAACTGTGATTTATCCCGATAATCGGGTCAGTCCCATAGATGGATACATTTTGCGTATCCAGAGGCGGCGTATGAATCATCGGGATACTATTGAATGTCGGCGTTCCGAAGTGCGAATCCCTGCGATAGCCCATCTGGTCGTCGCTTTTGGCGTAGAACAGATTGAGTTTCTGCCGGACGTTCTTGGTCGTATACATTGCGAACTTGCATTTATCTATCGGCAGAGTCTCCGGCACGGTCGGGCCTTCAAAGCCCAAGTCCATCGTAGCGCCGTCGAGGATGGTCAACAGACTGTCGTCCAAATCGCCATCGTGGTCGGCATACCAACTCGCCCAGCGAGCGTTGCTCGAAGACGAAGAGGCAATACCGCCTCGGTCGAACGTACCGCCAGGGGTACTACCATCGTTGTAATGTCCACTGTAGCCTACCCAACTACCGGCAGCGCCGTCAGCACCCATAGTTAGCCAGTCGTTGATTGCATAGGGTCTATCGACATCGGCGGATGAGGTCGGGCCGGTGAATATAATACCGAACATATGCTCGATAAGGTCTCTCACGCAGGCGTTGTATTGCTGCTGCCAGACATTGTAGATTCTGGCAGGGCTGGAGTTAATATCAAACTCAACGAGATTCCACGACATCGAGTTTTCCGCGTGTACCCAATCAAGAGTGTACCTTCGGTTGATATTCTTTTTCACGGTCGCATCGTCGGCCCACCAATCGCTGTGTCGGGCATTGCCTTCGCTATCCAGCGTAATATGCCCTTCAAGCTGGTCGCCCACAGTCTTGATGCCCTGCCGCCAGAACGAATTCCAGAACCTAAACGTACTATAGGCATAGGTCAAAGGCGGCGTCTTTCTGCGGATGTCCCGCAATGTGCCGTAACAAGTATCAAGTGCTTGGTCAATATGTGCCATTTTTTATCCCTTTCAAATTTATTTAGTCAAACTTCTTCAAGCCCGCCTCGTCCGCAGCGCCTTTAACGACATCGGCACGCCGGTCTTCTTCGGATGCATACTTCGTCTCGGTTATCTTATTGTACCTCTGCGGGGACAGGCGTTTCTGGCCATCTTTCAACTCTTTAATAACCTTCCTCTTTGTTTCTTTTTCCAGATGCAAACCTTTGTACCAGGCAGCAGCGTTCACTAACGCCTTGTCAAACGATTGGCCTTTACTGGCGAGCAGAATGGCCATATCGTACATTTGACTTCGTGCCTTGAATCGCGGGTCAGTTGGAACGTACCGACCATCTGGAAACTTCGGCAGTTCCTTCGTTTTCCCGATTTGGTCAGAACCCATCCTGTCAAAGAAATCGTTGGCCGTATTCTCAAACTGAATAAGTTCTTTCGCACTACTATCATCTTGGACTTGACTTAGCCTTTTTTCTAAGCTGTCCGTTTTTTCTTTTATCATCGCTTCGACGTAAGCCTTGATTTTAGCTTCCGTGTCTGCATCCACCTTAACAGGTGGTTCAACTTTAACAGTTTCTTTTTCAGGTGTCTCTTTCGCTGGAGGCGCTTCTTCTTTTTCCTGCGCTTTCAGGTGGGGAATCATCTCTATAAGCTGTTCGTCCGAATAGTCGTTTCCAGAAACGAAGTTGACTATCTGTTCGTCGCTCCAGTTTACGGCCTTGGCCGCAGTAGCAAACTCGTCTGGAATCTTTTCGCCGCGCTCTTCGGCTTCTCCTGCCGGTGTTTCTTTCTCACCAGCAGTTCCTTCCGGCGTTTCTTCTATGCCATCTCCAGCCTCTTTCTCGAATTCGGCAACCTCTTGTTCCGCGCTGGGAGTTTTAGCCCCAACATCTATTGTCTTATCGGCAACTTCGCTGTCATCGTCGGGAACAACTGTTTGAACCTGACCTGACTCTTGTTCGGCGTCCGGCGTCGTTTCGATTTCTTCGTTTATTTCTTCTGTCTTTGCCATTATTTTGTCTCCTTTCTACAGTTATCGCATATTTTCTGAAAACCAATTTTCGGCATAAACGAATTGCCGCATTTGATACAGTTTTGGGGCTTGAAAACGCTGGGCTTACGAACTTTTTTTATAACTTGTCCTGTAGAAACTACAGATGTTGGGCCTGAATTACCAACAATACTGGTCATTGCCGCCACTTCCTCTTTCACTATTTTCCTAACCATCACCTCAATCTGGTCTCTCGTCGGGACGGTTTCTTTTACCATATCCCTTACAATCGTTACGACATCAGTTTCCCTGACGGTTTTTGAACTGACTATTCGGCCTTCGTCCGTTTCGTCCTGCGGGGGTAAGTCTACGCACACGCCGCACAAGCCGTTTGCTAAGGCGTCCAACTTGAACCTGTTCTTGCATCCTTTACATTCTTTAGTTTCCATTGGCATTATCTATCTCCTTTATAACTAAATTGTTCTTGCGGTGGTTTGACGCCCTTATCGTATTCTTCGTAACCGCGCTCTTTCATTCGTTGCAGTTTTTCCTGCCTGCTTTTAATTTCCATAACGTAGCCTTTTCCCTTTTTGACGAACCTCGCTCCTGGATGGAGCTTCTGCATCTTTTCAAGTTGCCAAGGCCGACACCCCAAAGAGTACGAATGTCTGACATTGTTTCTGGATGTCCCATCTATATTGCAGGATACACTTTGAACTTTTGTATGAGTCCTGAAAACTATCCTGCAAGACCCCGACCCACAGACAGGGCAGCCTTTTGGAAGTGGCGAATCAAACTCGAATTCGCCGTACCAATCACAGGATGTACAAGTATATTCTTTCATTACGCTGTTGCTTTCGAAAGAACTAACCAACTTATTGCAGCAGTTGCCGCCGAAGCGTCAATCGCCAACCCTAAATTACCAGCGGGATTGATGGAAATATAGTCCGCCTCGCCCACATTCAAAACCAAATCAGCGGCAGCGGCGGCAAAAGTAGTCGTCCCCGCCGTATCGACAAGTATGTACACCGTCCCGACCTCAGCTTTAATATAAACTCCGTAAATATCGTCCAAATCAAAATGGTCAATCAAATCAAATAACGCAAGAGAGGTGCTGGTTGCGGCTGTCAATACTGTATAGCCCGATTGATATTCAACTGGAACGGTCATTATTTTTGTATTTGTAACTGTGTAAGCAGAACCCAATCCTGTTACACCAACTGTAATTGTTACTGTCGCTGCGCCTGCCATTATGTTCTCCTTTTCTTTTTACGATTTTTTCTACACTCTGGTTGTTTAGCATCTGTATAATATCCCGCACCAGTAAAGGGGCTTGTTTCGTGCCATACTTTTACAATACAACTCCCACAACCTTCACGGATAATATTTCCTGTATCTCTGTCTATTTCTAATCCACATCTCATTATTTCTTGCTCCTTTTTCTGCGATAAAGTTTGCTCATTGGTTTACCAGTTGGCCGCCAATCACTATGCTTCACTGCCCTTAACAATCTCACCTGAGCTTCAGCCTTTTTCTTTGTAGTCTTTTTTGCCTTCGTTCCGTGAGGAGAAGTTACTTTATAGCCATCGACTTTTTTGATTCTATATGGCATCATTAAGCTCCTTCTGCCACAGGTTCTTTTTTGGTACGCTCCTGTTGCTGCTCAAGATTTGCCGTTCTACTTCCTTCTGTCGCGCCGAAAGCATCGCTTTGCTGTCCGAACTTACCGCCCCTGCGTTTGGTTGTCGGCATCATCTTGTAATCAATCGGTGGCGTTTCGGCGGGCACTGCCGATTTATACCATTGGTTGAAACTTGCCTTGAATCCGCCGTATTCGGCCAAGTCTCTATTGACAACATTAAAGTCGATAGTGCTACCTTGTTGGGCCGCCAACTGCAACGTCGGAAGTGTCCATTGGGTTAGGAAGGACATAAGTTTCTGATACAGCACGTCTGGCGAAGTTCTCTGGGTTGAGTATGGTATAATCTTAAAAACGTAATCGTAAAAATCGCCGACCACATCGGCTTGGCTGAACACTGTCGGCAATTCAAAGACTCCTGGCACTTCCCTGATAATAGGATAATAAGACAACGGGTTTGTCCAAAATAGCCAACCGTACTTTTTCAAAATCGAAGTCATAAAGTCGGTGAATCGAGTGTTCATATTGTTGACGATTCTGGCTGCGTTGGCGTAAAGAAGCTGTTCCTGACCGAGCGTGGGTGCTGTCGCCTCCTTGCCGCCCAAGACGGTGGGGTTCGCGCCCGATTTCGCGTGCTGCGCTTCAAGTTCTTTGAACCATTGGTAATTTTCAGGGTCAAAGCCACCAAGGACTTCTTTTCTGATGTCATCCATATCGTCAACTTTTATCATACCAAGATGCGGTGCTGCCTTTATTGCCTTCGCTACCGCTTCCATCGCCGCCGTATAGAAAAATAAGGTCTTTTGATTTTCTGTAGATTCCTTGAACTTATCCGCCAAAATGTTTATCGCAATGTCTTGGTCGTGCCAAACCCAAGCCGGTGGAAGCGGAATTGTGGAATCGGGAAAGAACCTATAACCCAAATAATCGTAAGGCGAGCCGTCCGGCCCTTCCTCCTCGATTGTATTGAGAATCTTCGCCCTTTTGCCTTCCGGCATTATCGTTATAGTTACATTCTCATCGTACAAATAGTAGTCGATAAACGTGGAGTAATCCCTTAGCGAGAGTTTGTTTCTGTTGAAGTCCGGCTTGGTGATTTCTTCGGAACTGTACTTTTCCATAAGTTGAGAATCGGCCTGAATCAAATCGGCGTCCTTGTGGAATAAATCTTTCGCATAATCAGTTGGAAGCCTGTAAATGTCTCCTTCGATTACCACGTCCGCTCTCGCTTTGGCTGCGCTGTCGCCGATGTATGCGGAATCGTCAATGACCACGATTTTCGGTCGGCCTGTTTTTATCAGTTCGGGGTCTTCACCGTATGAAACCTGCCTGTTGTACTCAAAGAAAGTCCTCGTAATGCCCGCCCCGAACATCGAGTTTCTCGCCACTGGTATAAAGACGTTTTCGGCGAGTTTGTCGGTTTCGATGGCGAGATTCATCGCAAGTTGGGTCGTATAGGCCCAGGGTCTAAGGTTGGGAATCTGGGTTTCCACCATAACCTTTGGATTTCCCTCCACCAGAAACGGGACTACCGCCGAAACACCCCTGTCTATCAGGTTCACCTGGTGCGTTCTGGCGTATCCTTTTTTGTAGAAACCAGACGCCCATAGCGCGAGCATTTTCTGGCGGTGCATCAATGCTGGCCCTGCAAGTTCCTTCCAGGACTTTGCCAGCATTTGAAGCCTTGCGGCAAACCTTCTTTTAACGTCTTTTTCGGCTATTGGATGATTTTTGTCCATTGTAAATTGCTCACAATCAACTACATTTTCGCTTTTTATGCTTTCGTCTTTTAAGGCGGGTATCGCCAAAAAGCAAATATCCTAATATTGTTGGCGGGCGCTTCTTTTTCCGCCGTTGTCCTGTTTTGTCCATATTAGAATCTATAAGTCCGATTTTTTCTTTGTGCGTTTTCTAATCGTTGATTGAACTCATCGAACCTGTATCTGAAACTGCCAGGTTCGGGTATTTTGGTTATAGTAACGACCGCCTTGGGTTGCTCTTTCATTCCCAAAACGCCGAGGCCATCGACTATCACCCTATCACCGTGCGCCAGTCTCGCTCCGGTGGATTCGTCCTTTCTGGTCTTCGGGCCTATATCGCCCTCGGAATAAAAACTGTAATCTCTTACTTCACGAAGGGTCTCGGTATCGTGGATAATAAGCGCTCTGTGGGCTGGATTTTGTTTCAATCCTTCGGTGTAGGCGGCACGAAGCTCGCTTAGAAGGTCGTAAAAAGTACCGTTCATCCCGCCGGAATTAAACCAGCCGTTTCGTCTTTTGCGCTTACGGACTCTCGCGCGCTCGTCTTTGGTAATATAGACAAAGGCGTATCTATGAAATTTCACCCTTCTTTCAAAAATACCGCCAGGGCCGTTGCCTTCCCAAATTAGGAAAGGTTGATTCGCCCCGCCGACCCATCGGCAGATTGCTATTACCTGGTCTGTGAAAAATTCGGGCGGCGTGTTCGGGCAGGCCCAAATGCCGACCTTCTCGTAGGTGTTGACATCGTAAATTCCGCAGACCGAGTTGGATGCGCCCGTGCCCATAGAAATATCGTTGGCCACGATATAATTATGGCTCTGGTCGGGACGACCTTTGGGTAAAGCGCCCCACCATTTCAATCTGTTCTTGCCGAAGTTCTGTTTGAATCCAACGGAGTTTATTCTGCCGTCCGTGTAGAGCGTATAAGCGACTTCGCCTTCAAAGTCCGGCTGTCGAATGGTGGTGTTCTCGATTCGCTTGCAGGTGGTTTCATCAAAGACCCTATCACCAGCCTGGATAGAATTGCGGTCGAGGTTACGGGCGACATCGGAAGCATCTCGTCTTTCGCATTGAAAATCGTACCAGGGACTTCGCGGGCCGCCGTTGTTGCTTTCGCCGCCATCTGCAATAAAGACGACCTTATCTCTCCTTGTTGAAATGCCCAGGTACTTTTTCTGTACTTCGAGAGGATAGGTCAAAAGTTCTTTTTCGAGTGCGCTCAAAGTGAATGATTTTTCTTTGAAAACTTCGGGACAGATTTTCTGATAATGGCGAATGTCCTTGATTTCGATTTTGTTGTAATCGGGTGAATAATAAAGACCTTGGTTCTTTTCTGGGTTGTCTTCCCAGCCCAAAGTTAAGATTTCAAGTTTTCCGCTCGTAATCAGTTCTGAGTGAATATGGTCGGGCCAAGGACTTTGCGTAGAGTTATAGATAACACAATCAGTAACGTCAGAGATAGTTTCTCGAATGAGCCTGGCAACTCTGTTTTCAATCAAGCCAAGTTCATCGGGCATAACCGAAGTAAATCTTTTTCCGCCGCCGAATCCCTCGTTGGTAGCTTCGCCGGTAACTGTTGAGCTATTGTCAAAATTCTCAAATAAAAGGTGGGTTTTTCTAAGGGCTTTTGGCCGCATCCAGGCGGGAAGATTGGCAATCGCATAAACAATTTTGTGAAATATGCAGGAAGAATCGCCGTAAATTTTCCAGTCAAGAGTTGAGTTATTTAATATAACGCTTCTATCGACCAACTCTTCTTTACGAGACCCAACAAGAAAATGCGAATCCGGTATCAACAGCCAGTGAAGTGCGTATAATTTACAAATCAATTCGGTAGCGCCTTCATCCCTGCTCTTATCGAGCGCCTTGTCCTGACCGTTCAGGATGCCTTGTTGAAGGGCGTCTATAACGATTTCCTGTTTCGGTCGGAGAATAAAAGGCACATCACGGTATCCAGAGAACTTTCTGGGGTTGAACGTAAAGAAGCAGGCGTTGAAAGCGATTTTAGGGTCGGCCCAGCACAGTTCCAAAAAGACCTTCTGCGCGCCTTCGTCGGCGGCGAGGCCGCTGTGTAGTCTCTTCCTAAACTCGATATTGGCCCGAATGTCCTTTGGAATCGAGTTGAAGAAATCACTCGGAGTCTGGATTTTCGATAACTTCATTGTCTATCACTTTCGCAGGGGCGGTAAGATACTTACCCGCCAATTCGTTGATTTGGTTTGCAACAAGGTCGCCGTCGATATGGAAATGCACCCCGCCCGCGCCGTCAGCACCTTTAATTTTCCATTTTTCAGGGAAATGGGTCGCCATAAAAGCCAGAAATAATTGCGGCCTGCCTGGATAATGCTTTTTGGTTTCTTCGACTTTTGTTTTCACCAATCTTTTGGATTTCTTATGGTCTTTCTTGAAAAAATCTTTATCTTTAATTATTTTGGGTTTATACGTCGTTTTGACTTCTACATATTCGTAGCCCAAAGCCTGCCTGAGCATACTCGCCATCAAGACAGGTTCAAGTTCATCCATCGCCTTTTCGTAAGCCTGCTTAATAGCCTTGTCGCCGTTTTGCCTAATGTTGCCAAAGGCGTTTTCCCTGATTCCGAATAGCCTTGCTATTGCCGCTTCCTGCGGATAAAGGGCGAGAAGGTTTTTGTAGCCAGTGAGAAATGCCTTCCGGTAAAACGCAAGTTTTTTGCCGGTGCTGGTAGTTAAAAAACTTTCGACATCTTTTTTAGGTGTGATTTTTGTACTGATTATGCGTTCCTTGCCCCCCCGCGTGCTTGTCTTGGCAGTTCTAACGGCTTCTTTTTTTGAGACAGGATTCTCCGCTGCGTTTTGTCGGGCTTCTTTCAAGGCGTCTTTTTCGATTTGCTTGTCGGTAGGCATCTCATCCATCTTCGGGAAAACATCTCTGTAAAGGCTAACTTCTGTCATTACGGCCCTCATAATCTGCGCAATCCCCACAACCGTTACAATCGGTATAAACCACCTATGTTATGAATTGCAAGAAAAATCTTGGATTTCTGAAAAAAAAAGTCAGAATTGACAAAGTGGTTCGGCAGGCGTAAGGTAAGGTTTTAAGGGAAAATTCTAATGGATGGCGATATTGATTGGCTGTTCAAAGACGTTTTCAGAAGACTGGCTCTTGTGCTTGAAAACATAAAGAACCAAAAGCAGCGCGAGCAGATTCAACTTGTAATTGAAGGCGTGGGTGCGATAAAAAAAATGACAACACCGAAAGAAAAAAGGCCAGATTCCTAAGAACCTGACCTTATAGGAGGAGGTGATGTTAAGCTATGGAATTTCGGCATTATATCAAGCCCTTTGCCCCTGTCAAGAAGAATCGTAAAATTTCTCCCAATGCCTATAAACGATGTGGTTTCCGCCGTAGAATTCATTGAATCGCTGACGCATCCGTTCAGCCCCAACCTCGATATTGTAGGGGTCGGCGGGCAGTTTGTCTCGATGACCTAAGGAGAACGCCTGGCCTATATGCGAGGTGTATTCGACATCTTCGCCGGTTTTGGGGTCTTTGTACATCCGTTTGACGATATTACTTTCCTTGATGATTTCATAAAGCAAGACTGGTTCGTTCTCCTTCTTGCGTTCCTGTTCAGAAATAACTCTCTTAAACAACCTGCGTAATTGCCCTAAAAACGGCCTTTTCCGCGTTCTTTCCTGAGTGATGTACCAGTTGCTTATGCTGTGTTTGGTTAGGTTGTAATCGACTTTCATCAGTTCTCGCGCCCACAACCTTGCTTCGGCGTCTGTGGGATTCCAGTCAGGCCAAAGCCCTTTAAGTTCCGCGTTTATAAAGTTTTCCGCCTCCTGTGAAGTCATCGGTTAGCTCCTCTTTAGTCTTTTGTTTGCTTTATCAATACCCTTAGGATAACCATAAACCAAAACACAATTCCAGAAGATTAACTGCGCGCGACGATGTCGACTTAAAGGCTTTTTTCTACGCCTTCTTTCTCTCACAATTCGCCCGCCTTTCTTAGTCTTTCAAACTGTTCGTGGGTGGTCTCTTGCTTGGATTGCTGCTCAGTTTGCCTTCTTGGGTTCAATCGCCACGCCGTAACTGTGCTTATAAGGTCGGTCAATAGCTGCCCTGCCCCGTCCACCCAACCCTTTTTTTGATAATGTGCGTGGATTCTTTCGCCGTCTCGGTCTGTCATTCCTTGTTTGAAGCACTCATCTTGGACTTCTTTAAGTGAAGGAGAAATTGTTGACAGGTGTTGACAAGTGTTGACAGGTGTTGATGTGTCTGCCTCTGCTTCTGCATCTGTTATTATATTTTCTTTTTTGCTACTTTTTTCTTTTAGGCGGTGGCGTTGCTGTTTGAACCGGAGATATTCCCTTCGCTCGTCTATTTTACCCAAATTACGGTATTTGACGTAATTGATAATCTGCCAACCACCCTCCACCTTCTCGATTCGGCGACCCTCTTTTTCTGCCGTCCTGCTGTCTGAATCAGGGCTGGATAGTCTTTCTACGGCTTTTTTGCAGGTTTCTACCGGCAAACGAGCCATAACGGCCAGCCCCGACATAGAGGCGTTTACGACACCCTCTTTGTTGGATAATGCCAACATCGTAATCCAAACAATCCTCGTTTCATTGTCCTCGTTCCAAATCGAGGACGTTATTATCGTATTAAATAGCTTTGTGAATCCCTCTGCCATTTTATGCCTCCTTGCTTCATAACTCCTTTATGGCACTGGGTTTACATAAAAAAGCCAGGCGTCCGAAGAAGCCTGGGGCTTGACGGTTCAAATCGCCAAGGATGTGAATGGCATCTTAGCACTTTCAGGATATGTGTAAAGTAAAAATAAAAATCTTGACGAGCCAAACCAAATCGCCATAATACAAAATGGTTGGCGGCGGCTTGCAAAAAGCGGTAAGTATGGCGGGTGGGCGTTTGCAAGAACGCTAACAATAATGCACTCTATAGACGAGTGTTCCCTCATATTCACCGATGAGCGGTTGACCATACGCCTAAGGCTCATCCTGCCCGCCAGCCGATATATTAACCTCAATTCAAGGAGACAGTTATGGCAAAAGTCAAAAAACCCGAATATCCCAAAACGCTTTTTATTTTAAGGGTAAACGCCGGTACTGATGATGAGTTTTTTCAGGTTACTACTGACCTGAATGAACTTGATATTTCCCCTGGCGAAACACTGTCTCTTGGGGTATATCGCCTTCAAAAAACAACCAAGGTAACAAATAACACATTTACGGAAGATAATATTGAAATCGAATAAGGAGACAGATTATGGAAGGTATTTATCAAGTAACAATTCAACAGGTTGAAAATGGATTTCTTGTTCGTGTGGGATGCAAAATTTTTGTTTGTGAAGAATGGCCTAAAATTGCCGAGCAGCTTGGGGCTTATTTCGCAGGTGAGGAAACCGCATTTATTAAAGCGCAAAAAGACAAAATATCACAACAAGCAGAAATACCTACGCCTTGCGACCCCACCACTAATGCCAACTTAGGTGAAACAGTAGCAAGGGGTTGAGATATAGCAAACGGTCAATATACATATAAGGAGACAGTTATGGACAAAATCATTTACAACACAAAAGTCAAAAGCGTGAACGTCAAATCGGACAGTGATTCGTTGACGTTGGATGGAAAAGATTTCACAACGGACGAGCGGGAAACGCTAATCCGGTGGGCGAAGGACAAAGAAACCATCAATATAACCCTTGCGGCGGTACAGGAGCGGTTGCCCAATACATAATCTTATGCAAGACCGAATCCGCAAAGCCGATAAAGGTTTATTCGGCGCTGTGCCTCGAAGGAATCAACGCTGTCGGACGAAGCGTCCCCCTGACGGCGAGGCCACCGAACGACACCGTCAGCGCCTTGAGGTTATCGCGGCCCGAATCCAGATGGACGAAGAATTCCTAAAATCCCGCAAAATCAAGCCCTATGAAGGATATTCGGCGGGCGAATTTGACAAATTAAAAAGGAGACCTGAAAATGGACTATGAACAAACCGAAAAAGACATCAAGAAAATCACAGAAATCGCAGAGAAGCTGCCGGAGCAGTATCGCCCCCGAAGTTTCGAGGTGATGGCGAAACTTTACGCCAACGAAAAGCTGATGGAGATGGACAATAGAAGGTTCGCAGGAGACAAGCCAAAAAAGGAGACCTAACCTGTGATACCACAAATACTTATGCGGGTTAGAGTTCTGGTGAACTTAGGTGTTTCATACGCACCTTTAGGTGGGTTCGATTCCCGCACCCGCTATTTTTAAGCAAGGATGCGAAGGATGGAGCGAATTGACATACCGACGGCCTGCCAGAAAGGATACGATAGAGCCATTTCAGGCAAGGCAAGCCCAAGGATGGCGATTAAAGCCTTCTGTATCGAGTGTACCGGCTACGACCGAGACACGGTAACAAACTGCCCCGACCGAGGCTGCCCGCTGTGGCAATACAGACCGTTCAAAAGAGGGGCAAAAAATGAGATGTAGAAAAATGCCGCCAGGACGCGGAAGATATACAAGTTGGGATTCTGGTTGCTTTGTAGCCACCGCTGTTTACGGCAATCCAAAGGCGGGGCAAGTTGAAAGATTACGGA
>SDBT01013614.1_pt1 | contig 13027 bp, 19 predicted proteins | sample 2277101 | NCBI WGS metagenome assembly SDBT01 (sample SAMN10404973, study PRJNA504765) | marine sediment metagenome | isolation source: marine sediment core GS10_PC15, 103 cmbsf | place: Arctic Ocean: Southern Knipovich Ridge | collected 2010 | reverse complement strand
GTTTATCATGTTACATGTGACAACTGTGGGAAGTCAATGGGAACTGCATCTGATCAATATTCCTGTGAAGATCAGGCATATGTACACTTAAACATATGCACATGGATAGAGATAAAAGATGATATATGCAAGGTATGTGGTTATAAGGCTTTAGAGGAGATAGAGAGGTACATACTTGAGAAGTACAAATTTTTTCAACCAAGGAGGTAGAGGAATGACAGATAAAGATGGTATTGAAACATTGGCAAAATTTGCTCATAAACAATGGTCAGGAGGTAACATAATGTGTAAGATCAGCACGAGATATGATGAAAATTATGATGTTATGTATATAGACATATCAGAAGTTGAAATGTACGCTGGATACTCAGACGAGATAAAAGATGGAGTAATTTTACACATAGACTTGGATGCTGATAAGGTAATAGGACTTACAATAATGGATTACAGCCAAAGGAATAGCATAGACAAATACTTAGAATATATAGGAAAGACAAGGGTAGAGGAGTACCGATTGATATAAAGGAGAAACCATGAAAAAGGTAGTAACGGTAGAAGAATATGATGGGAAAGGGAACTTGATAAAGAGGACTATTACGACAGAGGAAGAAGCGGATACACAACCGATAACGTATCCAAACTATAGGTGGTATCCAAATTGGTGTTCACCAATCAATGACTGGATCAATTATCTTCCATTAGACACATATCCAGATCCTAATACTGATGGTACTACAAAAACGACAAAAGAGTGCAATCAATTTAACGACACAAAAATACATTTTGACACATAGCGGGGTATAGTCAATGGTAGACGATGAGACTCATAATCTTAGGGTTGAGGGTTCGAGTCCCTCCTCCGCAACCAAGTGGCAGAAGTCCAGAGAGTGGACGCTTAAGATAATAATGTTAGTGAAAAGCAGTAGTTTTCTTTTTGAGCAAAGACTGCCGTAAATTCGGAACTTGCGGAGAAAGTCACAGTAACCGAGATGGTGGGTTCGAATCCCCTCCTGCCACTTTAAATTTATCTTAAAGACGTTTTAAAAGCAACGACAACAAGAATTAATTAAAAAGGGGGAAGTAAAATGAAAGCAGATTGGTATAAGAGAAGAAGAGGTGAAGAAAGTTCACCACTAAACACAAATGATGATATTAGCGAATCTACTGTACTTAATTTAGTTAGATGTGTTTTGGCAAGGGAAAATGAAGGTAGTGGAATATCTATTACATATGGATATGGCGAAGATGATAATATTGACGTAGTTAAGATCCGCAAAAAAAATACAGGTGAAAGCATAAAGGATGAAGAAGTCTATCAAGCTAGAATTAACACACTTGAAGAAATGGTTTCAGTACTTCAAGGTCTTGTACAAGCACAAGAAGATTATAAAAAAACTGCAAAAGTAGAGTGTGTTGAGAAGTTGGAGAACGATCTTGGAATTTATTGTAAAGCAGGAAATGTGATAGTAGATGGGATAGTCTCTTTATTTAAGAAATGGCATATATCAATAAATGAAGTGGAATGGGTGTTGGATTCGGTTAGACAAGAACTTGGGAAGGTAAGGGTTTGATATGACTAAAAAAGAAATATTATACATGAAATATTTAATTGAATTAACTAAAGAAAAGATTGAATCTGTTAAAGGAGTAAAGGCAACATTTGAGGAATCACAAATGAGTAAAGAAACAATAATAGAGGCAATGGAAAAGACAATAGAACCATTTGAAGAATGGGTAGAAGCTGAAGAAAGGAGATAACATGAGCAAAATAGCGAAGGGCAATAAAATAGTGGCAAATGTGATCACAACAAATAATGGAAGATTAGCAAGCAAGATATTAGATAAGGAAGTGCTAATAGAGACAATACTTGAAATGATTGAAAAAGAAAATCGAATAACAATATACCAGTCAGGGTACGCATCTAGGATAGACAGCATATCAATAAAGAGGTTATAGGAGGTTTGAGATGGGAAAATTTGCAGAAGTTAATTTCCAAGATGGAAGTGTAATAATAGAACCTTATATTGACGAGTATCTAAAAAACTGTGGATTTAGGCAAATATATAAACAAGATGGACTTGTGCTTGACAAAATTTATTATTTTGATGATAAAAATAAGTATATAGACATACAAATAAACAAGACAAACCTACATGCATTTATAATTTCAAAGAACTGCGAGCAAGAAATATTTAAACTGCCTAACTTATTTGGCTATTTAAATATAGAGAAAGGTACTGAATTCGAGAAGTTTTTGGACAAATGCTATGAGGAGATATTTAAGGAGGAATAGCATGAAGTGTTTACTATGCAAGAAAGAAAAAGGTATGGAGCTTTTCAGGGGCAGACATTATGAAATTGCTATACGACAATTAGAAAAAATAATAGATCCGTCATTATTAAGAATTATATTCAATGGTTGTACTGGACTTGAAGAGAACTATCGGGAAGAACATTTATGTAATAGTTGTATGAAAAGTATAGAAATAGAAACCCACAAATACTATGCAGCGAAGTACAAAGTACTTATAGCTGATATCAAGATAAGGAGTGTAAAAGATGACTAAATGTGAAGAATTTAATATGGTAAAGTTTGTTGAATATTATATCAAAGAAATAAATAAAAAGGTAAATTCTATGAGAAGCGATATAGATTTTCTTGGTACTAAAATTGATGAAAATAAGTTTTTTTTATCAATGTTAGAAGATATTAGAACAAAAGCAAAAGAACACGAGGAGAACACTAATGAAAAATGATGCACAAGAACAATATGATATGATCGAGTATGGAGACAATAGAGTTTATATACCTACAATACCAGAACAAAAACTATTGGCTGTACTATTAAACCCTGAACATGTGAGTGTGACGCTTAGAGAAAAGATAATACTTGCAGATGTTTCATATACCACATATTATAAAGCAATGGGAAAACCACAATTCAGAGAAATGTATAGGGAGCTCATGCTTGATGAACTACAGGCAAAAGCACCAAAGGTTATGCAGAAAATGTATGATTATGCAATAAGCGAACCACGTAACTCGACTGAAAGAATGAATATATTAAAACTTTTAAAAATAGCTGATGATAAGGTGTTTGTTGATATAACCAAGAAGAACTTAAATGTCAATATGAATATTGATAACACTGATAGTATGGCTACAGAAGATATAAAAGAAATGATAAAATCAATGATACGTGAAGATCCTACGCTTATTGAGGGGATAAAGTTAGATGAAAAGGAGGAAAAATGAAATTTGTAAAAGCAGTAAGAACTATTGAACTTCATCATGGTCAAATAACTGATAGTAAGAACTACAAAATATATTGGGAGCATAATGACAAAAAAATAATATTGTATAATAAAATCACTCAAACAAGTACTATCTTAACTGCATCAAAGCGTAAAGGTGTATACGAAATAGATATGTCTACACACGAAAAACCATACCCCGAATATGAGGATTTTCAAAAAGTTTAAAGGAGAACCATGAATAAACTCGACAAAAATATTAACAAGGCCAAATTTGCTGAACTTGTAGGCAAAGTAAATGTCAGAGAAGATAAAGCTGAATACTTCAAAAAATATTTAAAGATAAAAGACAGGGATAGTACAAAGATTATCCCATTTACTATAAACGATTCTCAAAAGGAACTAAAAGCTATAATAGACAAATGGGATAAAGGTACAGATAAAAGAACATTGTTTATTATAATTTTAAAAGCAAGGAGACATGGGTTTTCAACATATGTTGAAGCTGATTATTTTACACGTATCAAACATGAGAAAAATAAAGTTGCTATGATTATCTCTTATGATGATCCATCTTCAAATGAAATCAATAAAATGACTGATATTTTTTATAGACATTTACCACAAGGACATAAGCCTTTGCGTAGAGCAAGTAGAGGTAATGGACTTAAACTAGAGAATCCTAAATTCGATTTTTTATTACCTATATCACCTGATAATGATCCCGGGTTACAAAGTGAGTTTCTTATTGAAACTGCCGGAAACCCTAATGCTGCAAGTGGATACAATATAAATTATCTACACATTTCAGAATTAGCTAAGTGGTCAGGAGACATAAAAGCCACTATGACTTCAATGTTACCAGCAATACCGCTTTACAATTCTATAGTTATTGTTGAGAGTACAGCTAAAGGATATAATTACTTTAAAGAATTGTGGGATAATTCAAATGAATATAATAATGTAAATGGAAAAAGGGTAAAAAAGAACGATTACATTCCACTTTTTATACCTTGGTTTGATGATAACAGATGTGTATTGCCATACACTGGTTTTGAATTAACAAGACGTAATCACCCTATGTGGGGCAATGAGTTTGAAATATTTAAAACACATAAAGTTTCATATGAACAACTTGAATGGAGAAGATGGTGTATACGAAAACTAGAAACTCTTGAAGAATTTCAACAGGAGTTTCCTGCATCTCCTGAAGAAGCATTTATAGCAACTGGTAGTTCTGTATTTAATAATGGTAAAGTCAAGGCAAGGTTAGATCATCTAAGAGAATATTACAAAAACAAACTTGATGAAGATGGAAAACCTAAATTCACAACTGGTGAGTTTGAATTTAAATGGAAAGTCGATAGAACTATAGATGATTCTACAATCAAGTTCATTCCTGATGAACATGGAATAATTATGATATACGAAGAACCCAAACAAAGTTATCCATATTTCATAGGTGGAGATACTGCTGGTGAAGGTTCAAATTATTTTGCTGCTCATGTTATAGACAATAGTACAGGTAAAGAGGTTGCAACTTATCATTGTCAACATGATTCTGATTTATTTGCTTATCAAATGTATTGTCTTGGAATTTACTACAACGAAGCAATGATCGCAATAGAAATGAACTTTGATCCATCTCCAATAAATAGATTACAAGATTTATTTTATTGGAACTTATATACAAGAGAAGTATATGATAGCACAGAAGATAAACCAACTAAGAAAGTAGGTTTCCAAACTAATTCAAGAACAAGAGAATTGGTTATAAGTAGATTGATCGAAGTGGTAAGAGATAACATAGAATGGATAAGCGATATTGAAACTTTAAAAGAAATGTTGGAATTTGTTAAATCTAAGACTGGTAAAAAAGAAGCTAATGCTGGTAAACAAGATGATTTGGTTATATCTTTAGCAATAACATATGGTTGTGCTGATCAGATGTGGACATCTGTTGAAGTGATTGAAGAAGATGAGGAAGAGGAAGAACTAGATGAAGATGATATAGATGCAAACGAAGAAAACTGGATGGCAGACTGAAAGGAGAAAGTTATGAAAGAAAAACTGTGGTTAGATAATAAAGAATACCGTCAAGAAGTAGAGGATCGCATTAAGGAAGATAATGATTATGTCAATGGTGGGAAAAGTGTAGATGGAAATCCATTTAAAGTAAATACAGTCGAACATCTTGCTTGTTTTGTAGACATAGATTTAAAAATAGAAACATACAAAGCAAAGGGGTATTTTGCATATACAAGATTTTTATTCTTTAAATCAGGTAAAGAGATTGGACGTTTTACAAGAAATTACCACGCATCAAGTTATAAATTTTTCAAACATTCAAATGGGAATCGCTATTTTGTTGGTGGATTTGACTATCAAGGATATACAATTATCAATCTTGATGATGAAACGATTAACCATTACTTACCAAAAGGGGCAACAAAGGGTTGTGGTTGGTGTCCTACAGAATGGAAAGACTACGATGTAGATTCGAATGAACTTGACGTTGAGGGTTGTTATTGGGGTGCTGAATTTGAAGTGAGAACTTATGATTTATCCGAACCAGAAATTCTTCCTTGGAAATTATTAGCGGAAGAAACAGTCGACCAAGATTTAGATGAAGAGGATGATTGAATTAATGATAACAGACTAATTTCATCAAAACACTTGACAAAAAGAGTTACATAGGTAACACTATAAAATATTAAGGAGTATATATGATAAGTATTGGAATAATGATAATTATATTAGTACTTTTCCTAGTCACTATAGGTGTGTCATTTTATAGTGGCTTTTGTATTGGTAAAAAAATAGAAACAGAACCTATGGTAGTGAATAAATTAATAGATCAAGAAGAAGAACCTGAATATGTAGAACCTAAACAATCACTATTGGACAAGGCTTTACTTAAGATCGAAAACCTGTTGGATAGAAATAAAGAAGAAGATAAAGATGTTAAGACTGTTGTAACAGAAGATGGAAAAGTTGCAGACGAAAACTCATTTTATGATTAGGAGTTGTTTATGGGCTGGATAAATAAGATACTAGGAAAAGAAGAAGGAAAAAGCACTAACACTAAGGATGAAAAAACTTATGTTGCACAAGTTCTTGTTGATAAAATAGCTTCTCAAGGTGGTTATCGTGCAGATGCAGAGCCAATTTGGGATGATGAATATTTATGTAAGATAGGCAAGCAGTGGGATATGTCTATCGCTCCCAGAGATAGAAAGAAAAAGTCTAAAAGACCTAATATAGTTAGTAATATTACTTTGCCTACATCAATGAACATACTTGATGCACTTACAGCTTCTACTCCTGCTGCACATTTAACAGGGCGTGGTAAAGAAGATAAGCAAACTGCTTTGAAACTAATGGATCTTGTAACATTCATATTTGAAAGAAATGTTTTTCCTAAACAATGGCGTGATATTGCAGAACAAGGCATAGATCATGGACCGTTTATAGGCTTTGTTCCTTGGGACGCAGATTTCATGGGTGGTTCTGGACCTAATAGATGGGTTGGCGAAGTCGGAACTAAATGTCAAGATAGAAATGAAATATATTTTGATCCTGCTATTAAGGATTTAGAAGAATATTTGAATGATTGTAGGTTTATTCATCAAAGGTATCCTAAAAATTTAGATTATATTAAGGACAAATGGCCTAAATATGGTAAATATGTAGTTGCTGAACTTCTTGAGGGTACAGACAATGCAGATAGTTCTCATTATCAGAGAGCAACAGTTATAAGATCATGGCATAGAGGACTACCTAAGTTTTTATCAGATGAAGATAAAACAAAATATTTAGATAAAGCGTCTAAGACTACTGACAAGTATAGAAAAAAGATGTTTCAGGATATGGCAACAGGAACACTTAAAGGAATACATTGTGCTTATTCAGCAGGTGATGTATTCTTGGAGTATACTTCGTACGTTTATGAGGATGGTCTTTATCCGTTTGCATATGCAGTCCTTTACCGAGATGAAAAATCACCTTATGGTTATGGTGAGATTCGTAATATAATGTCACCACAGGTAGCTTACAATAAGTGCTTTGAAGTGGAAATGGCAGCAGTTGCAGCAGAAGGTTTAGGTGGTGGGTATTACAACAAAGGATCTGCAACCAAACCACAAATGGCAGAAATAAATGAGAATGGTCATAGAGCTGCTATATGGCACGAAGTAAACAGTACTACTGGAATGAAAGACAAAACAGGTGTAAGAGCGTCTCAAAATCTTATTGAATTAAAGGTTGCTTTAAAAGAAGGAGTTGATATTACCACACAAAATAATGCCATACAACAGGGTATAAGTCCAGGAGCAAATGTTCCATATGCATCTATAAAAGAACTTGGTGCAAGAGGTGATAACAGAAACAATGGTAAGATGAATATTCTCGAAAGGTTTATGACACAGTTCATAAGACTGATGATAAGCAGGATAACAGAATTTTATACTGATGAAAGAGAATACCGGATACGTGGAGATAAAAGTCAAGCGATACAGGATAAATTGTATCAAGGATTCAAAGAATTAACGAAGATAGAAGATAAGAAAGCTCAATTAACAGGAATGATTCAACTGTTTAATACTATAAAGACGATGAATCCAAATGAAGCTGATAGTTATGATAAATTTAGTAATAAAGAAATGAAACGTACTTGGGAAAGAACTGATAAAAACAATGTTAAGCATGAAGAAGAATATATAGCAGAGTTTGATTTAAAGGTTGGACTTGCAGACGAAAGACCTACATCAAGAGCATATCATGAACAAATAGCAATGCAGATGTTCCAATTCGGAGCAATCGGACCTAAAGCATTTTGGACTACAATAGTAGATGGTTCATTACCAACTGTTGAAGAAATAACTGAAGAAATGAATTCGATAAAACAAGAACAAGCGGCACAGGAACAGGCAAGTAAGGCACAAAAGCAACCATCAACAAAAACACCACAGCAATCTATGGCGAAGGTCTAGAAATATAATTAAGGGAGTACAATTATGGAAGTGACACCAACTAAAGTAATTGGAGAAGTAGTAGAAGATGTACAAGTAGATTTGGACACAAACGAAACTACTGAACCAAAAGAAACAACAGAACCAAAGGTAGACACAAATACCGAAACAGAACCGAATGAGGATGCATTTGATTTTGATATTGATTATCTTGGCAAACCAGAAAAGATAACCAGTAAAAAGGAAGCTAAAACTCTTATGCAGAAGGGCAGAAATTACGATCATATCAAAGAAAAGGCTGATAGGGCAACAGAGTTAGAACAGGAACTTGCTGAATTAAGGTTAAAGGAATCTGAAAGAGAGATATTAACCGGAAAGCAGACTCTTGAAAAGAATCTTCGTGATGAAGGTTATGATGAAGAAGCTATCAAAAAGATGGTTGAACCTGCGTTTAAAAACACACAGGATAGACTAGACAAAGAGAAAGCTGAAGCTGAAAAAACTTTGATGCTTGCAAAACGCACAACAGAAAAGGAATCTTTGAAAGACAAACCATTTTTCAAAGAAGTAGAGAAGGAACTTGATGCTTTTCTTGTGAATCCTATCAACGCTAAAGTACCATTGAATGTTGCTTATGATGTAGCAGTTGGTAGATATGCAAGTTCACCTGATTTCCAAGATATGATCAAGAATACGAAACAATCAGCAATAGCCGACTATCAAGACAATGCCAAACGTAGTGGTTCAATCACAAGTGAAGGAACAGATAGTGATTTGATTGATGTTAATATACTCGATGAAAAGAGTTTAGAAATGACAAATGCGTTTGGGATAGACCCTAAGAAAATAGCTAAATATGTTAAAGAAACATTAAAGAAAAAGAAATAAAAGAAAGGAGTACAAAACATGGATGGATTTAAATATGCAGGTGACCTTAATGGTAGTAAAAGAAAATTGGTTAGAACTTTTTATATACCAACGGCAACCGCAATAGAACAGGGCGAACCTGTAGACTTCACTTATGGAACTGGTGTTATAGTTCTTGCTGACCCTACAGATTTTGATGATCCTATAGTAGGAGTTGCAACACATGCACATGCTGCTAGTACTGGTAATGAGAATGAATATGATATCGAATTAAGTTATTCACCTACAGCACTATATGTGTATAAAGCATCTAAAACTTATACTGCAACAGGAGGAAGTACGACTACTATAGTTGATTCTAGTCTTGTGCCTACTACAGATGATTTTTGGATTGGCGGTATGATAGAAGTAATAAATTGTGTGGCTGATACTTCATTGAACGGTCTAAGAATACCAATAACTGATTCAACTGGTTCAGGTGGAACATTGACTTTTGCAACTCAGATAGCAGCTTTTGCTTCTGGTGACACTTATCAGTTGTGTCTTGGAAAAATGGCGGAAGGATTCCTTGGTTACGACCTTGATTCAGATGCAATGAATCCTGATTTTAATGCAACTGGCGGAAATGTACTTAAATTCCAATATGCAAATCCAAAAACGATGGAGATGTATTTCACGTTTGAAAGATATGGAATAAATTCATAGGTACTAGATAAACAGTTATAAATAAACTATAGAAAGGATGATTAAAAATGACTGAAGCTCAATTTATCGCATTAGAAGGTAATGTGCGTGAACTTTGGAAAGGTGCATTAGCAGAAAACGCAGATTTGAACATTGGATTTTTTAATATGATGTATGATAAAGTTGCACAGTTTACAGATCAGATGATGGGTGCTGGCGCTCGTATGCACGCTTGGAATGGTTCAGTTCAGTATGATGAAATTGATCTTACATATGACAAACAGTATAGAGCTGAAAAGTTCGACACTGGTATTCAAATCAGTAGAGATATGATGGATGATGGAGAATACAAAAGAGCAATTCCAATGATTCTAAGTAATAAAGCAGAAGCAATACAAACGACACTTAACTATGATGGCGGAGAATTTTGGAATGACGCATTTTCTGGTAGTATTTACACTACTGCTGATGGTGCTGCTATGTGTTCTGCAAGTCATTATATAAAAGATGGTGATACTGCACAATCGAATACACATGCACTCGCTTTGACTTACGACAATCTTGAAGATATATTAATTGGGATGCAGGAAGTAAGAAATGATCGTGGAGACAAAATGCTTATCAGAGGTAATAAAGTCTTGGCAGGTATGAAACTTGCTAGAACATGTGAACAATTGTTTGGTAAAGATAGATACGAAGCATATTCAGGCGATCGTACTCCAAATGTTTACAAAGACTTTTCTTATTCTATTCATCCACTTATCACTGGAACTAAATTCTTCGTGGTAAATACTGTTCGTATGATGAATGGTAGTGGAGCAAACTTCTGGATGCGTAGAGATCCTAGAACTCTTGAAAGATCAGGAGACGCAGCTAAAGGCGACTTTGATACAGAAATGCTGTCTTGGAAAAATGTTGGAAGGTGGAAATTGGGAGCTACAAACTGGATTTGGTTGGCAGGGTCGACACCCGATTAACACATTTTAACCTAGAAACAACTTGCAATTACCTCCACTATGTGATATACTACAAATATAAAATATAGTGGAGGATAAAAAATGATTTGTGGAATTTATATGATACTAAATGTATCAAACAACAGTGTATACATCGGACAATCAAAAAATGTTAGCAACAGGATAAGTCATCAAAGAGGTTCATTGAGAAGAGGATTCAATCGATCAGAAAAAATGCAAAACGATTGGAATACATATGGAGAAAAATCATTTGTATTTACCATTCTTGAAAAAATGGAAATTTTTGATAAAACGGAACTTGACAATCGAGAAGAATTTTGGATATTATTTTATAAGGGCAATACACAATATAATACTTATAATATTAATAATGGTAGAAAACTTACAGAAGAAACCAAAAGAAAAATTAGTTTTGCTCTTTCTGGAGAAAAAAATCCAAAATCGTTTTTAGGCAAACATCATACAGAGGAAACAAAGAAGAAACTATCGATTGCTCATAAAGGATTACAGGCAGGTGCAAAACATCCTATGTATGGTAAAACAGGATATTGGAATGACAAGCATCGTACAGAAGAAACAAAGAGAAAAATTAGCAATACATTAAAAGGTCATAGCTTTTCAGAAGAAACATTGAAAAAAATGAGTGAACAAAAGAAAGGAAAAGCACCACCTAATAAATTTATAGCTACAGAAGAAGTTATTTCAGATATAAAAAATGGAATAAGTTATGCGGATTTCACAGCTAAATATGGTAAATCTAGAGATGTGATTAAACGCATAAGGAGAGAATTAAAAACTAAAATATTAATGGGGGAATGAAACTTCCCCTGCTCTTGAAGGGAGAGTGTTGATATGGGAATTACACATTGGGATGGAATATCAGGCGAAAACGGAGTTTATGAAGGTAGTAAAAACAACGAAAGACGAATATTTGGAGGTAGTGCAAAATTTGCTGGTGACGCTTGGTTTGTAGATACCTTAAACGGAAGCGACAATTATAAAGGAACATCTTGGAAGAAACCATTTAAAACAATGCAAAAGGCTTTTAATAAAATTTCTTCTGGTGATGCAATTTATTTTAGAGGAAAAGTAATAGAGCAACTTACTACACCAGTAAATATTTATGATGTAGCAATTATAGGTACTTCATTAAGACCTAGACACATTGATGGTACCGCTAAACTTGGCAGTCAATCTACTGCTATGTGGACAGAATCAACTGCTTCACCAGCAACACCACTTTGTAAGGTAATACAGCAAGGTTGGTTGTTTCAAGACATTTTATTTGCAGGTCCAGCAGATGCATCTTGTATACAATTATTTAGAGATGGTGGTTCAGGAAACGATGAACGAGATGCTTCTCATGCAGAAATTCATAACTGTAGATTCGCTTCTGGTTATGACGGAATAGAAAATCATGGTGGTGCTTGGAATGTTGGAATTTATGATTGCGTTTTTACATCTTTCACAAATTTCGCAATACAAGATACCGTTGGTGCAGGAATTGGTTTCCCTTGGCGTTGGGAACTTCTTAGAAACCACTTCATAGTAAACGTAAATTGTATTCAGTTTGAAGCACAGCGTTGGATGGTTAAATACAATAGTTTCCTCACAACTACTACTGTAACGTTAGACCTCGAAGGTTCTGGTGGTGGTAAAGAATGTGTCGTCATGCATAACTACTTCAATGATGCGGTCGGTGATTGGGACGAAGCAAACGGATATGTTGGAAACTCAACAGACGTTTGGGGCGACAACTACTGTACTGATGGAGTACAACAAGGAGTTCCAGGAGATACCTAAAATTACATAATAATATTACAGGGAGTGGACTTCTGCTCCCTTTTTAAAAAATTCTTGAGGAGGAATTAATTATGAGTGAAGTTGTAGATATAAAGACAGGAAAAGAAGTAGAAGTGAAAGAAGTAAAAAATGATAACAAAATCAAAATCGTCTTAGGAAACTTACAGATTGTTGCAGAGAGTTTAAATTTTTTATTATTAGCACCAAAGGGTATAAATGGAACGGCATATTTTGCAATTAAAAGAGTTTTAACAAAAATAACGGAAGATAACAATTCTTTTAATGATGCAAGAAAAGAAATCATTAATAAATATTGCGTGTTTGATAAAGACAAAAACCCTGTAATAGAAAATAATAATTACAAAATTAAAGTAAGTAAGCAAGATCAATTTAACACAGAATTTAATGAACTGGCTAGTACAGCAATTGAATATGACTTTGTACCAATATCTATCTCTAAGATAAACGAC
>SDBT01013613.1_pt1 | contig 13027 bp, 15 predicted proteins | sample 2277101 | NCBI WGS metagenome assembly SDBT01 (sample SAMN10404973, study PRJNA504765) | marine sediment metagenome | isolation source: marine sediment core GS10_PC15, 103 cmbsf | place: Arctic Ocean: Southern Knipovich Ridge | collected 2010 | reverse complement strand
GTGTATGGGCTCAGGTCGTAGTAGACGAAGCCGATAGCGCTGGGACTCGAGTTGATCCCGGCGGCGAGGTTGTCGTACCAGGCCGCCCGTGTGTTCGCGCCGGCGGACGGCACCGATGCGATGAGGGAGAGCAGCACGGGCACGTGTCCGCCGATCTCGGCGTTCATCTCGGCGATGTCTTATCTAATTGCGACGAGGTTAGAAGAATGAAGAAAAAAGATTTTGGAGTAATAATGATTCTATCAATGGTCTTATTATTAGTATTCATTTATTTTATTGTAATCTATGCAAGTAATGTATTCAATTCATGGGAGGAGAAAGAAGGACATAAACCAAATAATATTTGCGAAGCAAGTAATGTTGCTATAAGAATTCCACCAATAGAATATTGTAACGACATGATTGAGAAAATTGAACTAGAAGAGAAAGCTAAGGAGTTTAAAAAATGAGTAAACTATCAGAAAAATTCCTAATTGGAATATTATTTTTTATTGTAATTAGTATAGTTATTTTGATTTGTTTAGCTATAGGTTTTTTAGTCATAAGTCCAACAACTAGCTTATTACTTATAGGTGTGGGTTTATTATTAGGGGGCATTGCAATGGTATTGGAGAAGATATTTTATGGGGGGGAAGAATGAATAAAGATTTAATTAAAAGTTTATTGATCACTTCCTTAGTGGCAATCATCATGTTACTTTTTATGATGCCTCTACTTTATTTTTTATTAACTGATCAAATCTTTGGATTACAAGAAGAATTTAGTGACTTGGGAATGATCCTAACTTTTATGAGTTTAATAATAACACTGATTTATTTTATATGTAAGGAGGTGAAAGGATGAGTCAAACAATAATAGTGGTCGTGGCAATTATGTGTACTTTTGCGATTCCATTAACTAGGATTTATCTAAATCATAAGAAAGAACTTGAAGAGATGAAATTAAAACACATCAAACCTAAAGCTAACGAGAATGTTATTAAAAAACCTACAGATAAGACTACAGATAAACCTACAGATAAGAAACTATAAAAAGATAAAATTATAAACCATCATCCCCTAAATTTAAAATGGGTAGAGAGGTTTTAGTGGCAATATTGTTTTTATTTTTATTTTTAAGTGTGCCTTCGATAAGCGCTCAACAATTCGGTTATAATAATCGAGGAGATGAATTTGGTTTATTGAATGGGAATAATATCTGGACAGGCATAAATACTTTCATAGGAAATGTGACAATGATACACGCGACAATTCTAGCAGTTAACAATTCAATAACGATCAATGATCAATTAGGCAACCCAACAATAGTTCTCAACGGAACTGGGGTTAGTACGTTTGATAATGATATAGAGATTGGGGGTGTTGGTGTAAGCCAATGGCTCTACAACCAAACAGAAGCAGGAGGAGGTAATTTTAATTACAATCAATCATTAGCAGTTCCAGGAAATGTTAGTATTATTTCTGTAGATAATATTACAGACTTTAATTTTAATTATAATCAAACTCAAGCTTCAGGTGATTTCAATTACAATCAAACTTCTAATTGGACTACTAATGGTACAGCTATCTTTAGTGTAGATGGGATCACACAAGTAGGAATTGGAACTCAAGATACTCTACACACTTTTGAAGTTGTTGGACATGTAGGAATAGATCGAGTGGCAAGTGGCACTGATCAACATGCCTTAGACATAGAAGCAAATGCTAATGGTTTCGGAGGATTTAAAGCGATACTTATAGATTATATAAGTGGTGCTTTAGCTCCCGGAAATGATGATGAGGCTATACTAATTAATATTAATGATTTTGATAGTCTTGGAGGTGAAATAACTGGTATTGAAATTCTTACTACAGAAGGTGCAGCCAATGTTATCGGGATGGAAGTAGGAGTATTGGTTTCCCCTATTGAACAATTATCTGGTATTTTTAGTAATATGGATAGTGCTTTAAACAATTCTATAGATGTGTTAACTGCTTTCATAACTCCTGGAGATGATATTTATATATTTGCTGATAATGGAGATACAGTAACAATTGGGAATGATGTTAAGTTTGAAGAGATTGAATTTATATTATCAGTCGTTGCTTCTGGTGCAGGTATAAAACCTATATTTTATTTCTCTACTGGTGTTGGTTCATGGAATGAATTTAGTCCAGCAGACGGTACTAATGGTTTGAGAGCTACTGGGGTAATAGCCTGGTTAGATTCAGATATTCCTAGCTGGGCATTAGGAACTGGATCAGAATATCTTATAAGAATTAATAGAACACAAGCTTCAATAAGTAATATTCCTATTGAAAATAAAGTTCAGATTGCCTCAGCTACAGAATATTTTTGGAATAAAGATGGTTTTATATCTATTCTTAATCTTAGTGCTTCAGATGAAATTTATATAAATAACGTCGCTGTCAGTCATTGGCTTTACAATCAAACCGAAGCAGGAGGAAGCAATTTTAATTATAACCAAACAACTATTATTTTAAATACTGTAAACACCACAGGAAACATTCAAGGATTATTAAATTCAACAGATATTTATTCAACTTTTAATTCAAGTTATTCAGACTTCTCTCATAATCAAACCTCTAACTGGACTACAAATGGAACGGCGATTTTCACTGTTGATGGAATAACTCAAGTGGGAATTGGTACAACCGATTTAATGGATACTTTTAATGTTTTAGGAAGTTTTGATTTAGTGCATGTCTCTACTGGAACGGATGATCATGCCCTAGAAATTGATTTTAATGCGGCAGGGTTTGGAGATAATAAAGCAATAGATATAAATTATGTAACTGGGGCGATTTCTTTAGGAGATGATGAAGAGGTAATTTTAATAAACATAGATGAATCTCTTGCTATTGGCGGCGATGTTGTGGGTATTGAAATAATAGGTACTGAAGGAAGTGCAAATTTAATTGGAATGCAAGTGGGAGCTTTAGTTTCCCCTATTGAACAATTATCTGGTATTTTTAGTAATATGGATAGTGCTTTAAACAATTCTATAGATGTGTTAACTGCTTTCATAACTCCTGGAGATGATATAGATATTTTTGTAAATGATGATGATACTGTAACAATTGGGAATGATATTAAGTTTGAAGAGATAGAATTTCTCTTAGATACCTCTGCTTCGAATCCGGGAATTAGTCCAATCTTTTATTTCTCTACTGGGGTCGGGACATGGGGAGAATTTACACCAGCAGATGGAACTAATGGATTAAGAAATAATGGTGTTATGGTATGGTTAGATTCAGATATTCCTAGCTGGGCATTAGGAACTGGAAGTGAGTTCTTAATTAGAATTAATAGAACAAGAAATTCCTTATCAACAATCCCAATAGAAAGTAAAGTTCAAATTGCTTCGACTACAGAATACTTTTGGGATAAGAACGCTTATCTTTCAATATTTAATGCAAGTTTCGCCAATGAAATATATATCAACGATGTTAGTGTAAGCGAGTGGCTTTACAATCAGACGGAGGCAGCAGGAAGTAATTTCAATTACAATCAGACAACAATAATTCTTAACACTGTGAATACAACTGGAAATATTCAAGGTCTCTTAAACCTAACAAATATTTATTCAACTTTTAATTCCACTTACGATCAGTTTGCTTACAATCAAACTGAAGCTTCTATCTTTAATTACAATCAAACTGAAGCTTCTATCTTTAATTACAATCAAACTGAAGCAGAACATTCTATCTTCAATGTTACCTATTCTAATTTCGCTTACAACCAAACTTCAATAGCTAACACCTTCACTTCAGATGTTAATCTCTCACTGTTCAATACCTTCATAGATTTCAATTACAATCAAACTGAAGCTTCTATCTTTAATTACAATCAAACAACAATAATTCTTAACACTGTAAATACAACTGGAAATATTCAAGGTCTCTTAAACCTAACAAATATTTATTCAACTTTTAATTCCACTTACGATCAGTTTGCTTACAATCAAACTGAAGCGGGAGATACAACATTTAATTACAATCAAACAAACCTCGGAGGATGGAATGTTTCAGGAAATAATATTTTTCAAAGAGACCTAAGTGATTTAGTCGGAATTGGAAATCCTGCTCCAATAAAGAATCTTCACGTTGGAACTTCAACTATGGCTTCAAACCAAGAAATTATGGTGGAAAATGCAGTGGGTAACTTTGCACAAGTAATATTGGGAAGTGGGGGAGCTAACTGGACTATTGGGCATCAAAGCACTTTTGTAGGGGGTGGTTTGTTATTTAGATTAAATGATACTTCAGCAAATGACTTTATGCTTTTGAATAGAAGAGGTGATCTTGGAATTGGAACGACTTCACCAAATAATAAATTAAGTGTTGTTTCTAATAATTTTGTTATAGCAAACTTCTCAAGTAGTTCTACTACAGGTTCAGCGTTTGAATTGAATAATGATGGGAACATCGTACGTTTCCAACGTGTTGGTTCGGGAATTGCAGGAAGAGAAATGAATTTTGAGATAGCTACAGACGCCGCAGTTCTCATGGCTTTTGATACTTCTACTAATTTTGTAGGAATTGGAGGAACTATTAAACCAGAAGCAACATTAAATGTCTTTGGAAATATTCAAGTTAATTCAACTTCAGGAGATGAGGCGATTATTATTACCTCTGAGAAACATTTGGCTGTTAATGTTCCAGGAGTGGGTGCTAGAAATCTTATCCGTTATACTGCCGCAGATGATGCAATAGTTATTGGAGAAGGAACAAGTGTAATTGACAGTGTAAGAATAGCATTAGGAACAGCAGACACTTTTTTAGTATCATCAGCTTTAGTCGCTTTCCAAAATAGATTAACACTAACTTATGATGATCCTGTAATTGTCTTAGAAGATTCTGTGGGAGAAGACTTCTATATGCAAGTTGCTGATGATATGTTATTTTTTGGACAGGGAACATCACCCTCTGGTGCAAATGATAGGTTAGGCATAAATACAGACGGTGGATTAAATGTAACTGGATATATAACTACTGCAAAAACGGCTGGAAATCAAACTTTAAATATCACTGGAGGTGCAAGAATTACTGTGGGAACAATGCCAGATAATAGTTACGCTCCATTCATAACACCTTTAGATAGTGAAGATAACGTTGGCTCTGGTTTCTCAGAAGCAACTTGTAGTGTTCATCCATCTAACTCCATAACTACAACAACCTTTGATATACTTTGTGTTAAATCTGATCCAATAATTACCTTTGCTTTCCCTTGGGCGGGAGGAAATGTAACATGGTTCGTAGTAGATTATTAAAATGGAAAATGGAAAGGAAAAGATGATAAATTTAAATATGATTGAGATTAAATAAAGAGTATGAAAAAGATAGCTGTCTTCGGAATAATGTTGATGATGGTTACCTTAGCTTCTGCGATAGTTTTAGATAATAAACAAATAGCACTAGACTATTTTGAAAATTATAAAATCCAAAGAGAGCAATCAATAAGTAATCAGATCATAATAACGACTAATAAAATATGCTCGATAGAATATGAATCTGAAGAGATTACTTGTCAGATCTGTTATATCTTAGAAGGAGAAACCCTTAATAGGTGTGTAGAAGTTCCAGAAGGATCAACACTAACCCAAGACCAAGACTTAATTAGGGATGATGCTAAGGATCTAGTTCACGCTCTTCCAATCGAACAAGTCGAATACATAGAAAGAGAAATGGAAGGACAAATAATAAATCAAGGAAAGCTCCAATGATTAATGAAGAGAGTCAAGCAAATTCTAATAATCTTGATGTTGAGCCTTGGCTCACTGATCTTCCATACCATGATAAAACTTCTGTTCAAAGGTGGGATCTTTATGAATGATCCTTTAGATAAAAAACCTAAGAACTTGATTGAACTCTTTTACAACAAAAGAGATCTCCCTTTCGAAGACTTACAAATGGAGGTTATGAAACACATGAAATATCTAACGAATAATAAAGAGTCTTATATGACTGATAGAATACAGATGGGAATCTTAATCTGGATTAAAGGATTCTTTAGCATAACTGATACTCAATATCAAAATAGCGGTCTCTTACCTTGAGAGGATTTAATAAGAAAGACTTTAATACTTCGGAAACTATCATTTACAATAACCTCAATGGTTATAAAATAAGACCAATTAAAAAACTATTTTATCGACGGATAAAAGTAAAAGAGATGATATTTAAGATAATCAAAAAGGAGAAAAAATCTAGGGGTGGGAAATGAATAAGTCATTATTAATTTTTAGTTTATTTTTTATATTCTCTCTTAGTTTTGTAAACGCTGCCCTCCCACTTCCAACTCAAGGACCCTTTGAACAGAATCAAGAAGTTCTTCTAACTCAAACTTGCGGGACCTGTACTTATAATAATATCACATCAATAACATATCCAAACTCAACAGAGGCTATCACTAATGTCGCAATGTCTAAAGCGGGTACAAAATACACTCACCTTTTTGCTGCTTCATTTACTAATCCTCTTGGGGAATATAATGTAAACGGGGAAGGTGATCCCAACGGTGTGGTTCAAATCTGGAGTTTCACCTTTAAGATAACTCCAAATGGAAAAATTATTGAAACTCCCGAATCATTACTTTACATTCTCCTTTCTTTCTTTGTGTTTGGATTATTTATGCTGAGTTTATATTTCTCACTAACAATACCTTACTCAAATGAAATAAACAAAGGGGGAATGGTAATTAAAGTTACTAAACTAAAATACGTTAAGTTAGGATTTGTAATGATGAATTATCTGTTGTTGGTTTGGACTTTAAACTTATTAATTGGGGTTTCAAATAATTATGTTAACCTTGGAATCTTCTTCGGATTCTTTGGTTTCTTATTCGATACATTAAATTATTTAGCGTGGCCATTTTCAATATTTATTTTAGTCTTAATGTTCTTTGAGATATTCAGGGACGCAAATATTCAAGAAAATATAAAAAAGTTTGGGAGTGCTTAAATGTGTGGAGAAGATAGTCAGCTTTCGAGAGTAGGAACAGAATTTGTTGAACAAGTTAATTCAATAATCAAAGCTAGATTAGATAACGGAAATGACAAAAAAAGAATTTCATCAAAAGTCGTTACAAATTTAATTATTAAACATAACCGTTGGCTAGAAATGAAGGAAAACATAATCAACTACAAAAGGAGAGGAAAGAAAAATGGATAAAAGAGGTCTCTCACTAATAGGTTTATTTATAGGAATCTTTTGGTTTGTCTTCATAACAATCTTCTTAGGCCTGGCCGTCTTTGGATTTTCTTTTGTTAATGATGTCTTCGATCAAGATCTCGAAGTCGGGCAAGTCAATCTTAGGGATGTTAATAATGATAGCTTCGGGAAAATCAATGATGCCTTAGTGACCTCCGCAGACACTATTGGAATTACATTATTATTAGGAATGAGTGTTATGATGATCTTAAATGGATTTTATTTCGGGAGAAATACCCAAGTGGTCTGGGTAGTAATAGACATATTCATATTAGTTTTTATCTTCATAACTGCTGTTTACCTTTCACAGATTTATGATCTCTTCATAAATAGTAGTGTCTTATTCCAAGATGTCTATGTTGATATTATCCCGTTGAGTTCGAGATTTGTTTTGAATCTCCCAATGATAGTTTCTACATTAGGAAGTTTAATAATGATCCTTACATATTTTCAAACAAGAAGTAGAGAGGAGGAATTGATAAATGTTCGGGGACTATAAAATTAAATGTTTTGCATTCATAGTATTTACTTTATTCTTAACTTCGTTTACAGTAGCCTTAGACTTCAACATTGACAATTATAAACTTTACGATCCAGAAAGAGGAGAAAGAGGAGAGATACAAATTTGGGATAAGGGGCAAATTGGAGATGATAAAAAGTTAGCTGAATATAGGCTAACAAGTAATAGTGATAAGTGTTTTATCGACGATTGCTTTGCATCTGGAGAGATAACACTCTATGCGAATCATAACTTACTAGACGAATTAAAATTTATGAATAACAGAAGAAGTTACATTGAAGTCGAAAGCCCTAAGATTTATTTAATAGAAGAAGTTGAATATACGTTTACTTACCCACTTTATAAACCTGCATGTAAAGAAACGATTAATGGAACTGAATGCTCTTATGTGATTGATAGAATAGACAGCGAAAGAAGAATCGAAGAAAGGTTGGTTGAATATACCGGACAAACCTTAGATGGGGATTCTTCTGGAATAACTTATAAGTGGAAGATCGAAGGAAGGCTCCCTAGAGATATGATTGTTGATTGGGGAATAGAAATGTTTGGCTTAGATAGTTTTGAAGAATGGGAGTGGTGGAATACAAGTTATGACTTCCGAAGAAATGTTACTGGTCTAAATGTTTCATTGCCCTTACCATTGAATGGAACAACTGCCTTAGACCTAGATGAGAATGGAAATATAGAATGGATTTACGGCACTGGCGGACCCGACGCCGCAATTTATTATAACAATGAAAACGATACACGAATAGCAAACGATTCAACACAGTTTAGGTTAGTTCAAACTAAACCGATAGAGCAATCCAAAGGAACTATTCCAGAAAACTTAACTTTTTGGTTGCCTTTCGATGATACGGGGAGTGTGTTTAGTACAAACTTTGGAACAAATGGACATAATTCCAGCGTCCAGGGAACGATAATCAGAGGAATTACAAACCCAACTGGAGAGATGTTTGGAGGATATTTATTTAACAATACTCCTAACTCTTTTATGAATGCCACAGATAGCCCTTTCGACGGCGCGAAAGGACCTTTTATTATATGGATGAGACCCACAGAAGATTCAACATTCAGCCCTGCGGATCCCTATAGGATATTCACAAGTAATGATGGTGCAACTTGGATATTCGCAATGAATAATAATGTCGGGGCAGATTCTTTTAAGAGATTTAGAGTTGGAGGTACAGATATTTTCACAGATGAATCTCCATTCATTTGGGGTGCAAACGAATCATTTATGCTAACTGTTACTTGGGACACCGACGTAGATCACTATCAGATGTTCCAAAATGCAACGAATGTTTCTACGTGGAGTACGGCGGCGGCTGGAGGTACAGATACAGATAGATTATGGATTTTAGCCAACACAGGAGGAGCAGATTATAATTTTGACGGAGATGTTTATGATATTAAATTCTTTAACTATGCTTTAAATATAAGTGACGTTACTCAACTTTATGATCTCGCAACTATTCTCCAATCACAAGAAGAGAATCCAATAGCGAACGTAACTGTTGATTTAAAGAATCCACCTAATCAATTAGCAACGATAAATACCACACTTCAATTTGAAGGTAATGTGAGTGTTGTTGGAGCTAACATAACAAATGCAACATTCTATATTTGGCAACCGGACGGAAGTATTTTCGTAACTAATACAACTTTCATAACTGGATTATCAAACATAACCTTTACAAACGTAACGAATTTGGATATTGGTGATAATTATATGTGGAATCTATTTGGGTGCGCGAACACTTCAACAGATAATTTCTGTAACTTCGCAACATCAAATAGGTCTTTCAATATCTCAGCCTTCACAGAAAACTCACAAACGTTCAACACTCCAACAATCATTGGAGCCACAGAATCTTTTGAGATAAATATTACAACTGGGGGCGCTCACACTGTAACAGGAAGTTTGGTTTATAATCTTACAAATGCCACAGTAGGAACTAGAGTTGGAGATGATACTAACGGAAGATACAGCAAAGACATAGTTATTGACAGCGACTTTGGGGGAACAAATTCCACTTTCTATTGGCAATTTGCATTCACAAATTCAACCTCAACAAGGTTCTTTAACAGCAGCACACAAACCCAAACAGTTAATGATCTTCAGATAGATAATTGTACAACTTTCACTAATGTAATCTTCAATTTCACCGTAGTAAATGAGGAGTTACAAACATTCTTACCGAGTGCAACATTAGAAACAGCAATAAACATCTTCGATGAATCGAGAGAAAATTTAATCATCAACTTCTCAAATTCTCAAACAAACCCTGCAACATTTTGTTTAGATTCAAATCTAACTGCAAACAGTTCTTTCTCATTAGACACAATTGTTAAATACGATGAGCCAGTACACGCTTTAGAATTTTATAACATAGTTAATTTCAGTCTCACAAACAACACTCAAAGACAAGATATTACTTTATTCGATTTAAATATAAGCGACTCAACGGAGTTTCAATTAACTTTCACTGGAAGCGATTTCCTTCCAGTTGAAAATGCCTTAGTCTTCGTCGATAGACAGTATATCTCAGAGAATGTTTTCAAAACAGTTGAACTTCCAAAGACAGATTCAAACGGACAAGCGGTTTTGCATCTTGTCAGAAATGATGTAATTTATAACATCATCATAAGTAAAAATGGAATTATTTTAGGAACCTTCAACAATATCGTAGCATTCTGTCAAGACTTCACAATTGGACAATGTGAAATAATTCTTAATGCCTTCGAATCAACTCAGCAAGTTTTCGACTATGATACAAGTATAGGTGTGATCTTCGCACCAGTTCAATTTAACTCGACGACAAATGTCGTTAGTGTTGATTTTGTCACCACAGATGGGGCGCCCAAAACATTAATAATGGAAGTGATGAACTCAGACATTTTTGGAAATAGGAGTTTGTGTAATGACACTCTAGTTTCTTCAAGTGGTTCCCTATCATGCACTGTGAGTTCTAGTATTTCAGATAGTAATTTAAGAACAAATGTTTTTGTAGATACTAAACTTGTTTCAACAAACACCGTTCAAACAGATACACGAAACTACGGTGAAGCGGGTTATCTTGTATTCTTTGTCACATCAATAGCCTTAGTTTTAATATTCTCTCAGTCCAAAACATTCTTATTGATTGGAATCTTACTCTCCTTTGTTGTAGCAGTAGGTCTTGGAATGACAAGTAGCAGTTTAATAGGTACCGGTGCAGCCGGAGTTTGGTTAATCATAATATTAATTTTAGCAATATGGAAATTAAATAAGGACACACAACCATGACAGCAGACTTTTATAAACTCTTCATTAATCTCGCCTTAATCGGAGTAATGGTTGTAGCCTTATTTTCCTTTGGAACTTTCCTTCAAGCTGATAACAATGTAAGCGATCCTTTTATAGATAATCAATTAATAAATGAAAGTTATGGTACACTACAAACAAGTTTGGGGGGATTAAGAGACTCCGCGCAAGGCCAGAAGAATATATTTGAAAGTGAGAATCCGACGGCTGGGTTTGGAAGTATTTTATTATTTTCAATTGTCTCATTCGGAAGAGTTTTTAATGGAATGGTAGTTGGGATCTTTAACGTTGTGATTCAGCTTCCTGTCGTTGTTCTTGGGTTTGATCCAATAATTGTTTCCGTGCTTAGCACAATCCTAATCTTAACAATCATCATAGGCGTTTGGATCGTCTATAAACTAGGAGGATAAATATGGTTTGCGCAGGATTAGAAACGGTCGTTGGAAACTCATCATCAATAGCCACGGTTTTAGCTTATCCCACTTCCTGTGATCCTCAGTTTTACGGGAAGATAATGGGGGCCTTATTTATCATAATTACATCTATCTTAATAGCTAACGAAAAAAGGGATGGGATAATAAAACCAGATTATATGAGTGCTTTAGGAGTGGCCTCCATAGCAGTAATCTTTATAGCATTGGTAGGAACCTTGGTTGGAATTATAACTAGCGAGATTTTCATAGAAGTTTTGGTTTTAGGAATGATCTTCATAGTAATCTGGTTTTTCAAGAAATAAGACCAATAATATTCTGGATGTTTAAGATATTTAGTATGTTCTTAGAGTAGTAAAATTTTTTGTTAACAAGAGTTTATATAACTAAAATCATGTTAACAAATATTATTGAAATGATCTTGAAAGGGGGTTTAGATTTATGGCAAAAGATTTTAATGTTGGAGAGAAAGTAACTGAAGCAGGAGTTATTTTGGGCGGTTTAGGTGTTATTGGTTTCTTGGGTATTATCTGGCTAATGATCTATGGTAACCTAAGTGGAAACCTTGGATTCACAGACGGAAGTACAGGATTTAATAATACAGAAGCAGTTATAAATAATGTCACAGCTGGTTTCGGAACTTTCTTCGGATTCTCTAATACATTCTTTACAATAGCAGCAATCGTATTGTTGATATTCATGTTGTTAGGCTTGTTAGCTCTAGCAATGTTTATTGCAAGAATGCAAAGCGGGAAAAATGAAGGATTCTCTTAGTTAGGGAATCCTTTTTTTTATTTTTTTTTATTTTTTATTTTGAAAAGGAAGAGTTAAATTAAACCTAAACATTTTGAAAGGGGGTTAAATTATTATGCCACAATTTGAAGTCGGAAAAAAAGTAACAGAAGCAGGAGTTATACTAGGTGGCCTGGGGGTTATTGGATTCTTAGGAATTATTTGGTTAATGATCTATGGTAACTTGAGTGGTAATCTTGGTTTTACTGACCAAACAGATTCATTCATAAACAAATCATCAACACTAACAACTTCGGGAACTACATTCCCAGAGGGTACAACAAGACCTAATGCTGTGCTTGTTAACACAACTGTTATTGTGATAAATGGTACGGGTGGTGAGTTAATTACTAATGGAAATTACACTCTAGTGGATCTTACTCTAGTGGGAACCAACGACAATGGTTACAATGGAACGGTGATAAACGTAACTTACCAAATCACTTCTAATAGCGACGCAAAGGCAAATACTGAAAGCGTTATAAATAATGTTTCAGGTGGGTTCGGAACTTTCTTCGGATTCTCTAATACATTCTTTACAATAGCAGCTATCATATTGTTGATCTTTATGTTACTAGGACTCTTGGCTCTGGCAATGTTTATTGCTAAGATGCAAGGTGGGAAAAATGAAGGATTCTCTTAATTAGAGAACCTTTTTTTTATTTTTTTTTATTTTTTATTTTGAAAAGAGAAGTTTTATAAAGTAGTAATTCTATAGTTTTATAAGATGGCGATAACAGACATACCGGGTTTTCCGGATTTGGGG
>SDBT01013612.1_pt1 | contig 13028 bp, 8 predicted proteins | sample 2277101 | NCBI WGS metagenome assembly SDBT01 (sample SAMN10404973, study PRJNA504765) | marine sediment metagenome | isolation source: marine sediment core GS10_PC15, 103 cmbsf | place: Arctic Ocean: Southern Knipovich Ridge | collected 2010 | reverse complement strand
AGCACACCGTTAAGGACAGTAGCCCCGGTGAGGATCAGTGTGGGCGTGAGCGCATCCCCGGCACCCCTGAGGATGGCTTCCGTGAGAAACAGCAGGAACATTGCCACGCTGCCCACGAGCAGCAGCCGCAGGTAGCCGGTGCCGAGCGCAACGACCTCCGGGCTGGCACCCATCGCTTCCAGCATCCTATCCGCCAGCCCTATCCCCGCCACTGCAAGGAGGAGGGAACCGATGGCACTGAGGATGAGAGACTGCATCGCCACATCGTTCGCGCTTTCGTGGTCCCCGGCGCCGATGAAACGGGCCACCATCGCTGTCGTTCCCGTGGCGATCCCTATCATCAGCATCATCACGACCATCAGGATGCTGCCGCTGAGCGCGACCGCTGCGATCGCGTCGGGCCCCAGCTTCCCGACCCAGACCATGTCCACGATGCTGAAAGTGGTCTGGAGAAAGTTCCCGAACATCATCGGGATGGCAAGCACCCAGATGTTGCGCACGATGCTCCCGCGGGTCAGGTCCCTGCCCGTCACGTTGTCGTGCACTGCCTGGAGGATACGTCTTCTCATGACTCCTGGTCTTCCGGCCCCTCATACAGATACGCCGCCCGCACGGGACGAGCGGCGCCCGGGCCTGGCCGTGACGGCGACGGAATACGCCCCCCCCCGGCTGCGCCGGCCCGGTCAATGACAGCGTATTAGCTGACCTGTGTCCCCGGCTTGACGTCCCTGTCGGGATGAAGAAGGGCTGGCCTCCCGTCATCCACCGCGACCAGCATCATCCCGTGGCTCTCAACCCCCCTTATCTTCTTTGGTTCCAGGTTCACGAGCACCGGGACCTGCTTGCCTGCAAGGGAGCCCGGCTCGTATTCGGGCGCGATGCCCGCCACCAGTTGCCTCTTCTCGTCCCCGAAGTCGACTTCCAGTTTCAGGAGCCTATCGGCTCCCTCCACTTTCTCCGCCGAGATGACCGTCCCTATCTTGATCTCAAGCTTGCGAAAATCATCAAATGTTATCATTCTCTCCCTCCCTTCCTGCCCTTGCTGACGAACAAGACCCGTTCCATTGACACAACGCAAGGAATACTCCCACAAAACTCACTCCCTTGCAAGTTCGAACTGGCCCGGGCTAGGTCCGGGCCCACCCTGGCCAACAATCTGATGGGGTAAGCCGGTCAGCATCGCTATGAACCTTAGTAGCTGACCTCAGAGTTCGCATTGCGAACTCGTGCATGGGCTCAGCATCGCTATGAACCTTAGTAGCTGACCTCAGAGTTCGCATTGCGAACTCGTGTATGGGCTCAGCATCGCTACGAACCTTAGTAGCTGACCTCAGAGTTCGCATTGCGAACTCGTGTCCCCAATCTACACTTAACTCTTTACACTATGCTGGTCCGGGCTATAATCACTGCCGGATCTTTCTGAGGAGGCAGCAGCGATGCGCGTATACCTGGTCCGCCACGGCCGGGCCGCGATGGAGAAGATCAACGGCGAGCGGCCCCTTACCGGGGAAGGCCGCCGTGACGTGGAGAAGATGGCGGGCCTGGCAGGGAAGCTCGGCATCAGCCCGGGGGAGGTATGGGAGAGCGGGAAGCTCCGCGCCACACAGACCGCGCAGATACTCGCGGGGGCGCTGCCTTCCGGTACCCCCGTCATCAGCCGCCGCGGGCTCGCGCCCAACGACCCCGTGGACGCCGTGAAGGACGAACTCGATTCGCGTACCGGCGACCTGATGATAGTGGGACACCTGCCCTTCCTGCCAAAGCTGGTCTCGGCTCTTCTCGGGCGACCCGGGAAACAGGAGGCTGTGTCCTTCAGGGCGGGAGGAATGGCATGCCTGAAGGGGTCACGCGGCCAGTGGCAGATCGCGTGGCTCGTCATGCCGGAACTTTTCGATTAGCGTTGCCACGGGAGATCATCTGTCCCCGCAGGACTCTCTGCCCGGCCCCCGGAGCCCTGGCCGGATGAGACTATTTAAGAAAGGAGGACCATTGTGGGAGCAGAGCTGGAGAAGAAGATCGACAGCGACATAAAGGAGGCCATGAAAGCAAGAGACAAGGTCCGTCTCGGCACCCTGAGGATGATAAAGGCCGCCCTCAAGAACGTCCAGATAGAGAAGCGAGAGACGGAACTGGACGATGACGAGGTGATAAAGGTAATCTCGGGGCAGGCGAAGCGGCGCTCAGAATCCATCCAGGCGTTCGAGAAGGGAGACCGACCGGACCTCGTCGAGAAGGAGAAGGCCGAGCTGGAGATCATACGGGGCTACCTCCCGGAACAGCTGTGTGAACAAGAGCTCCTCGACATTATCAGCGAGGCGGTCTCGGAGGCGGGAGCCAGCACAAAGTCCGACGTCGGAAAGGTGATGAAGCTGGTGATGCCCAGAGTGAGGGGAAGAGCCGACGGCAAACAGGTCAACCAGCTCGTCGCAGCCCAGCTCTCGGCGGCCGCGGGGACCGGGGAAGAAGAGACAGGATGACGGTCTTGCCAGGGCAACAGATCGCAGAACTCGAGGCCCGCCTCGACGACTTCGACCGCGAAGTGCGGCACCAGGCGCTCACCCGGTTGAAGGAGATGGCCGACCGCGGTGACGTCCCTGTCTCCGGCCCCCGGCGGCTCGTAAACCTGCACTGCCACAGCTTCTTCTCCTATAACGCCCACGGTTACTCGCCCTCGCGCATCGCGTGGGAAGCATACAAGCAAGGACTGGAAGCGGTAGGAACGGTGGAGTTCGATACTCTCGACGGCATGTGGGAGACGCTGAAGGCAGGCGACCTGCTGGGGATCAGGAGCTGCGTGGGCATGGAGACCCGCGTGTTCGTCAGCGAGTATGCCGACAGGGTCATCAACTCGCCGCACGAGCCGGGAATATCCTATTGTGTGGGATACGGCTTCTGCCGGGGGCCGGAGCCTGGCAGCTCCGCTGCAGGCATCCTGCAGAGGATGACATCGGGCGCCACGCAGCGGAACATCACGATGATGGGCAAGATAAACGATTTCCTTGGAGAGGTCCGGTTGGACTACGAGCAGGACGTCCTTCCGCTGACACCCTGCGGCAACGCGACCGAACGCCACATGCTGCAAGCCTACGATATGAAAGCCAGGGAAGTCTTCGGAAACGCCGATGCACTGGCCCGTTTCTGGACAAAGGCGCTCGGTGCGCAGGACGAAGATATGGCCGCCCTGCTCGAGAAGCCGCATCTGCTGCACGAACTGGTGCGGGCCCGACTGATGAAACACGGCGGTGCCGGGTACGCACAGCCGGGCGAAGGCAGTTTTCCCGGCCTGGAAGAGGTTACCGGCATGATACGCTCCTGCGGTGCCCTGCCGACGCCCACGTGGCTGGACGGTACGAACGCCGGCGAAGAAGATGCGTGCGAGCTCATGGAGTTCCTGGTGCGCAAGGGGGCAGTCGCCCTCAACATCATCCCGCAGCGCAATATCACCTCGGACGACCCCGCAAGGAAAGAGCTGCTTGTGAGAAACCTGCATGCGGTGGTGAAGGCAGCGCGGGAGCTCGATGTCATAATAGTCAGCGGCACCGAGATGAACCGTCTCGGCCTGCCCTTCGTGGACGAGTTGGCAGGGCCGGAGCTCGCGCCGATCGCCGGTGACATCATCCGGGGCGCTCACGTGCTCTACGGGCATACACTCATGGCCCGGACCATCGGCCTCGGGTACCAGAGCCACAGCATAACGCAGACATTCGGAGACGACCGTAAGGCCAAGGCGGATTTCTTCGAGAAGGTCGGGATCGCCGTGCAGCCGGGACCCATGGTCCTGGAAAGGATGCAGGAACTGGGAGCCGATGTGACCCCGCAGGAGGCCTTGCGTTTCCTGACGAAGCTTCGCGCTTCCTGAGAGGCCTTCTCCGCCAAGGGCGCCCGGCATCCCCTGGAGACAGACAGGCCGGGGGTACCTCCGCTACTCCACGCCTCGATGCCTGAGTACTAGACATGAGTTCGACCTGTCGCCTCTTCTCCATATGTTGTGGCGGAAGATGATACTTTGTCGCAATTTCGGTGACAGAGCACTTGATTCTTGGCAGGCGTTCCGCAGTCAGAGAATGAAATGCTCAGTCACCGAATTTGCGGTCTCCCAGCCTGCAAGCTGCGTGCAACCAAATGGGAGAAGAACCGACTTGTCGAACTCAACGCTCAGCCCAAACACTTCACAGCAATGCTGATCGGCGCAGACCCATATGGTCCCTGGCAACGTGGCGCGCTGGTTGCATGTTGCGCGCTGGTTGCATTGACCAACGCTCGGGTTTGTGATAGCTTGGAACAGAACAAGCGCAGCTGTTGACAGTCACCCGGGGAGGGATGTCATGAAGATGTTCAGGATGGCACTGGTCGTGCTGGGTGCAGCCGCAATGCTCGCCACACCCGCAAACGCGGCGAAGGAGACGCGAAAGAAGAAGAAGGTAAAGGGCGGCCTTCGCTACTCCATCTCGGTGGCGAAATTCGAGAACCGCTCCGGCTGGCACGGGCAGTGGCACATCGCGGAGACTTTCGGCGCCGTGCTCACCGATTCGCTGAACCAGACCGGACGTTTCATCGTGCTCGGCGAGACCGACATGCGCAAGGAGGCGATGGCCGAGCAGGACCTCGGGGCAAGCGGCAGGGTCGCCGGCGGGGCAAAGAAGCCGCAGATCGGGTACATGACTCCAGTACAGCTCCTGGTAAAGGGAGAGATAACGCACTTCCAGCAGTCGACCGGCGGGGGCCAGGGGGGTATCAACATCAAGGGGTTCCGCATCGGGGGCGGGAAGGACACCGCGGAGATCAACGCCGTCATGTACGTCATCGACACGACCACGGGCCAGGTGCTGGCATCAAAGAAAGTTGTGGGCAAGGCGGCGCGCACGCGCATGGGGGTCGGGTTCACTGACAAGGACTGGAGCGCCGATGTGGGCGGGTTCAAGAAGACCAACGTCGGCAAGGCGGTCGAAGCAGCCATCGACGAGGCGGTCAAGTTCATCGGCGAGCAGATCAAGGACATCCCCTGGAGCGGCACCGTGGTGCTGGTAAAGGGAGAGAAGGTCTACATCAACCGGGGCGAGCGGGAAGGCATCGAGAAGGGACAGATCTTCGCCGTAGGAAAGAGCGAGGAGATCCGGGACCCGGATACGGGCGAACTGCTGGACCGCTCCCTGGATGTAGCAGGGAAGATCGAGGTCACGACCGTCAAGAACAAGCTGTCCATATGCTCCGTCGTGGAGGGCGCGGGAAAGATAGAGAAGGGCATGCTGGTGCAGCTGCCGGAGTGAAACGGGACGCCGCACGCGGACGCATGCGGGGAAAGGAGAGGGAGATGAAGCGGATTCTGTGGAGCATCCTCATCACAGTGGTCCTCCTTGCCGCGGGACAAGGCACGGCGCTTGCAAGAGGTTCCTCGGCGATAAACGGCGCCGAGGGATGGTTCGCCGGAGCGCTGCCGCCGCCAGGCTGGCATTACCTCAACTACGTCCTGTACTACACGGCAGACGACCTCCTGGACGGAGACGGCAACTCGGCCATCCCGGGGTTTGATGCGACCATCTGGGCGGAGGTCATCCGGCCCCTCTATGTCTCCGACTACCAGCTGTGGGGCGGCAACTACGCCTGGCACGCGGTCATCCCAATTGTCAGTAAGGAAATCTCGGCGGTCGGAGTAGATGAGAGTGATACCGGCATAGCAGATATCTACGTATCCGCCGGTGTCATAGCCTGGCACCCGCGGGAGGACCTGCACTACGCGGCAGGGCTGGACTTCATCCTTCCGACTGGCTCTTTCGACGCGAATGCGCCCCCTGGCACCAGCATAGGCAATGACCACTGGACGATAGAGCCGGCGTTCGCGGTCACGAAGACGTACGCGAACGGCTGGCAGGCGGACGCGAAGTTGATGCTCGACTTCCACACCGAGAGCGACGAGATCAAGTACAAGACAGGCACCCAGTTCCACATGGACTATAACGTGGGACGCGCCATCAACGAGAAGATGAGACTGGGCGTGGGCGGATACATCATCAAGAGCCTCGAGGAGGACGAGCTGGACGGCGTGGCCCAGGCAGGCTCGGAGGAGCAAGCGCTGGCGATAGGGCCTTCACTGATGTACCACTGCTCGCCCCGCACCTCGCTTGTCTTGAAAGTGCTGTTCGAGACGTCGGTCGAGGGCCGCCCGGAGGGGACAGCGACCTGGTTCCGGGTGATCCACTCGTTCTAGCCTGCGTTATTCATCGCGAGGGCAAACAGGGCACAGGCTGCACGATGCAGGCGTAACCTGGTTATCTCACGTGAGGATTATTGGCGGCTGGCAAGGCTTGCGCAAGCGACCGCGGAGGCGTACTCTCTGTACGTCGGACAAGGGAGCGCAACGCGTAACGCAGGCAGGCGTCAAGAAGACCACGTGAATAATCCGGGCTAGGACTGCCGTCATCAACGGTACTTACATGAGGGGCGCCATCCATGGTGCCCCTCCGCAACAGGAGTGACCCATGGCCGGGCAGGAAAAGCTCCTGATCATCGATGGGAACTCCTACCTTCACCGCGCCTACTACGCGGTAGCTTCACGTTCTCCGCGTTCCTCGCGCCGCGGTCCGGTACTGGGACATTTTCTTCGCCTCGTGATGGGCCTCCTGCGCGATGAGGGCCCGGCATACTCGGCCTCGTGCCTCTCCCTGCCTGCCCCCTCCGCCCGTCACGGGAAGGCGGCAGGTCCCCGCGCGGGCCGGCCGGCCATGCCCGCCGAGCTGAGGCAGGAGCTTCCCCGCGCCCGGGAAATACTGGAGGCGCTGGGGATCCCCGTGTTCGAGCTCCCGGGACACCCGGCCGCGGATGTCATGGCCACGCTCGTCGAAAAGGCGCTGGCCGCGAGGCCGCTGGAGATACTCGTGGCTGCCGGGGGCCGCCTGGTCTGTCAGCTCGTGCGTGACAGGGTAAGAGTGCTCAACCCTTACCAGGACAATCTCGTCTACGACGCGGAGGAGGTCCAGCTGCGCTTCGGCGTGGAGCCTCGCGACATCCCTCTTCTCCTCGCCCTCGCCGGGGATAAGGCGGAGGACCTCCCCGGGCTACCCGGCATCGGGGAAAAGACGGCGGAGAAGCTCATCAACCGGCATAAGACGCTCCCGGAGCTCATCGCCCGCTCATGGGATATCGGAGGCAAGACAGGTGCCACGATCCGGGCCGGGGCCGGGCGCCTCCGCACGGACACGAGGTCGGCCACTCTCCAGCCCGGCCTCCCCGTGGACTTCAAGCTCGAGCGATGCCGCGCGAAGCCCCCGGACCACAAACGCCTGGGCGCGCTCGCGGGGAAGCTGGGGATCCTGGCAGCCATCAGCCCGCTGCTCACCCATCAGGCACGGAAGGCGACAAGCTACAGCGTGGTACTCGAGAAGAAGCAACTGGAGGACCTTGTCTCCGAGCTGGAAGCGGCACCCCTTTTCAGCATCGATACGGAGACAACTGGAGTGGACCCTCACCGCGCCGCTCTCGTCGGCATATCCTGCTCCACCCGCCCCGGGACCGCGAGCTACATACCACTGGCTCACAGCTACATCGGGGCGCCCCGGCAGCTCAAGAGCGGGGCGGTCCTGAAGCGCCTAAAGCCGCTGCTGGAGGCTGAGGACGGCAGGAAGGTCGGACAGAACGCGAAGTACGATATCCATGTCTTCTCCAGGAGCGGCATCCGGCTGCGCGGGCTTTCCTTCGACACGATGATCGCCTCCTACCTGCTCCGGCCGGGAGAGAGGCGCAACAGCCTTGACGCCATGGCCCTCGAGCACCTCGGACACAAGATGACGCCCACCCGGGAACTCATAGGCGCCGGCAGGACGATGGCAGAGGTGGAAGTGGCCGCAGCCGGCGAGTACGCCTGCGAGGATGCCGACATAACGCTGCAGATAAAGGAGATACTGGAGAAGCAGCTCCGGGCCTCCGGTCTGGAGGAGCTCTTCCGCACCGTCGAGATGCCGCTGGTCGGCGTGCTCGCTCGTATGGAGGCCCGCGGCGTGGCGGTAGACAGCGCACACCTCAAGAAACTCAGTGCCGACCTGAAGATCCGGGCCGCAGCCACGGCCGAGAAAGTGTACAAGCTGGCCGGACAGAGGTTCAACATAGACTCTCCCCGCCAGCTTGCGTCCATCCTCTTCGACAAGATGGGACTGGAGCCGGTCGCAAGGACGCGTACGGGTGCCCGCTCGACATCCCACGACGTCCTCGTCGCCCTCGCCCACCGCCACGAGATAGCCAGGTGCGTGCTGGACTACCGCACACTCGCGAAGCTGGCATCGGGATACGTGGAACCGCTGCTCGAGTGCGTAAACCCGGAAACAGGAAGGATACATACCTCCTACCACCAGCCGGCTACCGCGACAGGAAGGCTAAGCAGTTCCAGCCCCAACCTGCAGAACGTGCCCGTGCGCACCGAGCTCGGCCGGGAAGTGCGCCGCGCATTCGTCGCCCCGGAAGGATGCATCCTCCTCTGCGCCGACTACAACCAGGTGGAGCTTCGCGTCCTGGCACACCTGTCTCAAGACGAGGCACTGGTCGATGCGTTCCGGGAAGGCCGAGATATACACACGGAGACAGCACACCGGGTATTCAAGATGCCCCGCGACAGGGTCGGGAACGAGGAAAGGCGCCGGGCCAAGGCCATCAATTTCGGCATCATCTACGGGATAGGACCGCGGGGGCTCTCGCGGCAGACCGGCTACAGCGAGGCTGAAGCAGCCAGGTTCATCCAGTCCTACTTCGAAGCCCACCCGGGCATCCGCTCCTACATAGACCGCGCCCTTGAGGACGTTCGCAGGACCGGGTCCACCCGGACGATACTCGGCAGGCCCAGGCGATTCCCCGACATCCTCAGCAGGAATCCCGGACGCCGGCAGGCGGCCGAGCGCGAGGCGATAAACTCACCTGTGCAGGGAAGCGCCGCCGACATTATCAAGCTTGCGATGATCAGGATAGACAGGCGCCTGTCGAAGGAGAAGCTTGGGACGCGCATGATAATGCAGGTCCACGACGAGCTGGTGTTCGAGGTGCCTCAGAAAGAGCTCGCGGCCACACGGGAGATGGTCAAAAACGAGATGGAGAACGCTTACGCCCTGAGCGTTCCCCTCACGGTAGAACTGCAGAGCGGGCCGGATTGGTACGAAATGGGGTGACCGCAGAAGCCATAGGGCCCTACGGGCCCCGGGCCTTATCTTTCTCCGGGCTTCACGATGGCCAGGGAGAGCTGTTTCACCTGCCAGGGACGCAGCGCAAAGGACACTTCCCCCTTATCGACCTGCAGGCGCTCGAGATTCTTCCCCACGAAGTCCGTGTGGTAGGCCCAGCGCAGCCGGCATCCCACGCACAGCACGGCTTCCGCATCCTGCCCGAGGGTCTCAGCGACCCGCACCGTCAGCCGGTCGCCCTTAGCCCTGACGCTGGATATCAAGACCGACGCCGGCGTGGCTGAGAAGAACGAGGCCCGCACCGCACATTCTTCATCCGCAATACCATTGATGACCACGGGCCGGGACTGCCAGGCAAGACTCTCCTGGTAAGGTGCCGCCACGTTGACCGCGAGGCCGTACTCGAGAGCGCCGACAGGCTTGCCGTCCACCGAGAGCACGTGTTCCAGTGCCCCCCGCTCCCCGCGGCAGTAATACTGGCTACCGCTGTTGAGGAAGTCCACGGTGAACCTTCCCGTGGAGACGCGGGTGAAGTACAGGCTGCTGTAGCGTTTCTGCCTGGTCTCCTCCATCACGTGGAGAGTGTTCCTGAAGTACTTGTGGTTGTTGCGGTCCGCGAGCCGGAACCTGGCTCGCACCGCGCGCTCCCAGGCGGGCTCCTCCGGCAGGTCGACGGGACCGAGCTCCGTCTTGAACGACACAGTACGGCTTCCCGCCTCCAGGGCGACAGTGGTCTGGAAGTCGCAGACCAGACCGCCGCGCCCGAGTATCCGTCCCCTCAAGGACACCGAGCCCCGTACCGGGCCACGCTCGAGTATTTCCACCTTGTCGCAGACCATCCGCGATTCGCTGCCGCATACCAGCTCGTTCCCGCGGCCCTGGAACACACTCGCACGGGCTTTCCTGTCCAGCACCCGGTCCACGGCCCCGTTCTTGACATCGAGCTGGACCGAGAGAAGCTCGTTGTCGAGCTTCTGCCGGGTGACCGACACCCTGCCCTCGGCCCTGTGGAACTTCCTGCCGGCAGGCTTACCGGGCCGCACCAGGGCATAGCCAGCCGCGGGCACTTCCACGCTCACGAGTGAAGCGCCGTCAGAACGCTGTGCGAGAAACTCCCGGTCGCCGCAGCTGAAGCTCTTGTTCGAAGGCATCCGGGCTACCATCCGCTGCGGCACCGCCAGGGCGTTAAACACCAGGTATGCAGGCCTGCTCTTGCTCTCCCCTTCCCCTTCCCCTTCCCCCTCCCCTTCACTGACAAGACCCGCAACCCGGGCCAGATCGGAGAGAGAGCTGTGCATCACCTGCCCGGCTTCATCCACCCGGGCGACAAGATCCTGCTCTGCCCGCTCGGCAAGCGTCGTCCCGGAGATACGTTCCGCGGAAGATGATGCCAGGCACCCGGCGACATGTGCGGTGCGCATATGCGGCCTGAATGCAACGTCCCGCGACTGGCACACGCCGAGCGCGTGCCAGTACTGCTCGCAGTCCGGTGCCGCTGCTCCTCCCGCCACGGCCGTCGCCGCTGCGGTCAGCTCTGCAGCAAGAAACTGCCTTTCCGCCTCCGCAGCACGGGTGAAGCCGCGCAGCGGCGAGACTTCTTCCCACTGCCCAGCATCCGCTTCGTGGCCACCAGCGCAGAAGAACATGTGCTCGAAGTCATCCATCCGGTAGCCCCGCTGCGGTCCCGCCTGCCCGGCTGCCTCAAAGAGGTCCGAGTACGTGCTGAACTTCACTGCTCCGGGAGCATAGAAACCCGCCCTGGCCAGCTCCTCGCGGAAACGCGCCCAGGAGATAAGATCGCTGCAGCAGGACAGTGCCAGGACATCGTAGCCGGCTCGGTAGTCCTCCACGAGAAACCGGGGCAGAGCCGCGTACAGGCCCGCGCTGTCCGGCGCACTCTGGCTCTGCGATTCGTGGTTGGGCAGCGCATCTATCGACTCGCCGCTGGAGCCGCGCCACGCGACCCGCCCGGCAGGCTCCACCGGTGTGCGGCCGCCACTACGGCACCTGAGCACCGCACCGCGGTATCCAAAGGAACGCAACAGCCCCGGAAACTGCGGGGTGAAACCGAATCCTGTCCTTGCATAGGTGACAGGCGATCTCCCGAAGAACTCGTGGATGACCCCCAAGCCGTTCTCGAACTGGCGGATGTTGGACTCCAGCGAATAGAACTGCGGGAACGGCTGCGCGTAAGTGCCGTCAACGACCTCTATCAGGCCTTTATGCCATGCCGCTTTCAGCCTCGAGCCCAGCGCGGGGTATCGGACGAGAAGGTTCTCCAGCGCCTGCCCCGCCAGCTGCAAGTTGAACTTATGGCCGCGCTTCTCTGCAAGGTCCAGTGCGTGATGCAGTATGACACCAGCGCGCGCCGGGCGGTCGAGACCCCCGTATCCAACATCATCGAAAAGGACACCTCCGCCCAGCGAATCGAAGACGAGCCTTTTCACCGGCATCATGTCAGATACGCATTTCGCGAGTTCCTTGAACGACTTGCCCAGCAGTTCGCGCGCACGTGTGTGCCTCCCCACGCACAGTTCCCGGGCAGACGCAAGCAAGGCTGCCTCGGCACGCTCCGTCTTCACGAGCCGGTGCCTTGCCGCATAGCAGGCAAGCTGGTGCGCCTGGCAATATGCAAGGCCGAATGAATGGAAATCGCGCCTCAGTTCTTCTGCCTCGCGCATCTTCCGCTGGACCTTCGGGCCGCAGTCCGCCCCCAGGAAACCCCTGGCTGCCAGCACGCAGATGAGAGAAAGATCCCGCGGAGGGAGCACCGGGTCGCATGCCAGCAGATCACCCATCATCCCGAACGGGTCCAGCATGAACACAGCCGTCCTGCCGCGCACTTCCAGCGCAGGGCACTCGCCCACCCATGAGAGGACCCCGTCAGGCTCGCCACCCATCTTCTGAAGCACTGCCACGGCGGGCAGGTCGTACCTGCGGCCGGACTGGGCATCGATCGACCACGGCTCTCCCATCGAGGCCAGCTCGCCCGAAAGCTCCACGCCGCTCAGTCCCGCGAGCACAGCACGAAGCCCGGGTCCCGGCATCACGACAACGCAGCCCTTCCGCTCTTCTGCCTGGCGGACAAACTTGCGCCCCGCCTCGCCCGGCTCCCGGTAAGGCACCACCACGATGTCCGCCTGGGACCTGTCACTGATGCGGGCCTCGGTGGTAATGCAGGGCATGGACTTGAGTTCCGAGAGGATGAACGGATCGAACATGAACGTGTAGGCGGAGAGGTCGCCGGGCGGGATATCCAGTGGGGGCCACGCAGCGCGCTTCCCCGCGGGCAGCGAATCGGGTAGTTCCGTGCCCCTGACAAGCACCGTCAGCACGTCGAGCCGGGACTTCCCACCGCGTGCGGCCCTCCTGCGGAGAGCGACAGGATGTTTCTTTGCCTTTGCTCCTCTTCGCACAGCCACGACCCTCCATCCAACAAACCGCCCGCATTATAGCAGTAGCCCACATGCCGGTCAACAGGAAATCCTGCATCCGCGTCCGGACAAACATGACGAAGATAGACGCAATATGTTGATACCACATATGTTAGGTCAATTATGCCCGGAAACACGGCCGACCGGGGCCAGAGCCGCCCCGTGGATGTTATTCATTGCTGCAGAACATGTTACGTCTATTCATGTCGAAAATTTTCCTCCCGGCCCTTCACCCCGGCATGTCCCGGCGACGCTGCGGAGGACAGGATGGCAGGATCTTCTCCAGTCGCGGGGAACGCTTTTGCCGCTTTTCCGGCGGGACTGGGTAGATGGTGACCCACCTTAGGAGAAGCACGAGGGGCAGGTAAGAGAGTAGCAAGGAAGACAGGAGGAAGCAAGAAGATACCCGGAGAGATAGTGGGATCTTTTTCGTGGA
>SDBT01013611.1_pt1 | contig 13028 bp, 8 predicted proteins | sample 2277101 | NCBI WGS metagenome assembly SDBT01 (sample SAMN10404973, study PRJNA504765) | marine sediment metagenome | isolation source: marine sediment core GS10_PC15, 103 cmbsf | place: Arctic Ocean: Southern Knipovich Ridge | collected 2010 | reverse complement strand
TTACAGGAAAGGAAGAGGATAAAGAATACGCTCAGGCCTATGTAGTTGATATGGAAATTGAAGTAAAAGACTGGCAGAAATTCTTGACAGAGATTGATTTGGAAAAGATAAATGAAGAGAGAAGAAGAAGTGGCCCTTTTACTACCTTAGTGAAGGATAGATTCGAAGTGATAGCTGATTTCATAGAAGATGTTATTAAAGGAGGGGAGGCAACAGATAGATTAGGAAAACCGCTGCGGTCGGAAGAAGGCTATCCAGCTATGAACTTGACTACCCGAATCAATTTTGCTTATTCCCAGCTAGCAAATCGAAGAAACTTTCTTATTGCTCTTCTGGATAGATATCAGCTTGAAACTGGCCAGGAAATAACAGAATACCTGGAAGAGGAGATTCCCTGGTATTGGTTTGCTGGCCCGGATACTTATGAGTTTTTGGTTCAGCAATACAAAGACATCCAGGAGTCAATCTTTTCTCCTTATCTTGAGAATATCGCTCCCGAGGCAGCTCAACAAAGGCTTATCTTTGGCGAAGATAGACTCGAACTTTACCAAAAGGCTTATCAGGCTTATGGGTATGAGAGATTCTTAATGGAGAGAGAAAGAAACACGGAAGAGATTGAGAAGCGGCAGAGTGATTATGCTGGCGAGGAGGCTGAGAAGACGGTCCGTAGTTTTAAGAAATTCTTAGAGCGGCAAGAAAATGAACTCAGATTTGTTACTGATAGCGAGCAGCTTCGTGCTCTCTATAATTCGTTTCTGGAGAAGCTTGAATCTAATCTTACCTTTATTTTGCGAGAATCGGAACTTAAGTTTATCGAGCAGGAAATCGAGGAAGCGAAAGAGAAATTTGCCGGTGCTCCCTTAGAAGAGACAGAAGGAAGAAAAGCTAGAGAGATTAAAGAAGACGTGCAGCAACTGATAATTGAAGAGCGTGGCAAAGAATTCTACCAGGTTTCTGATGAAGAACTTTCCCAACTCCTCAATGTCTATCTGGTAGAGAAAAATCTGCAGGAGCTTCCTTCTTCGGTATTAGATTATGTTTCACTGCTATTGAGAGAGGACTATTTTATTGCCCTATCCGATGAAGTAGAAAAAGCACGTAAATTCCTGGATATAGAGATTGCCAGAGAGTATTATCTGGAGCTTGAATCCAATCTACAGCCCGATAGGATGGGTCCAACCCGAATCTCACGTGCCGTAATAGAGTATATGAATGGTCAGCAGTATCTTTTCTCAGCCTCTGTGGGATTGATTTCTCTTCTCTGGCAAAAAGAAAAAATAGAGTGGGATAGAGTTCGCTGGGAGAAAATAAAGGAAGAAGAGCTTATTCCTTTCTTTAAATACTATTCCCAGGCGAATACCGAACTTGCTCTGAACTATAGAGGCATCACCTCTGAAGAGAATAGAGCCCTTTGGCAGGCCGCTATAGAGGAAGCATTAGGGGGAGAGGATATTACCAATCTAAGGTCCTTTATTAGTCATAATGTTGAAGAGGAGGACACCCTGGCTGAATTGGCTAAAAAGTATGATCTTGATTGGTCGTTGGTCTTTAACCGTTATAATCGAGATTTTGCCCGGGAAAGTCTGGCATCTGAGGACAATAAAGTGCGTTTTGATAAGCTTCTGGCTCAGGCTTATGAGACGGGAGATTACAGAGCAGTTTATGAATTGGTTAAGGAAACTCCTCTCAAGGCGGGTGAAAGTGTTATTATCAATAAAGTTGGGGAATTTACTCCTCGGTGGTTTGAAGAAGAGGAAGAATACCGGAAGAAAAGAGAAGCGATAGTGAAGAAATACATTTATCGCTGGATAGAAGAATTTGCTCCCCGGGTAATAGAGGAATACCTTTTAGTCTCTCCCTGGCTAGGTTACATTGAGAGAACATACGGGGTGAAAATCAGGCAGATAAATCTCTACATTGAAAGAGATTCAATGTTTACCAGAGATGGCCAACCCAAAGATGAATATTATGATTTATATTATTCCAAGTATGTTTCAGCGGTGAAATCCGAAAAGGAGATTGAAGAGGATTGAAGCAGATTAAATCCTTTAAGGCGCGAAAGAGAGAGAGAATTGACCTTGAGGCCGATAGGATCATTGATGGATATCTTACCCGGAAGAGCAGATTTAGCTCCTGGTGCCCTCCGGTTAAATCAGAACTAATAGACATTGATACTATCACTGAGGCAAAGATTGTCCAGACAAAATTTGCCTCTTTTGAGAAATTTGTTGAGATAGAATTAAGAGAGATAGAAAACGTAAATAAACTTTGCCGCAAGGAAGGGAATAGTGAGATTAAGATTCATCAAGTAGAAAACATTGATGGTGGCAAAGGATTTAACATAGGCAGGAAGATTCTTCCTAAATATACTTTTCAACTGGGAAACAGCGAAAATCCTCAGTTTAAAATCCTGGTTTTGGCCAGTACACACGGAGGAGAATCACGACTCTCCAGAGCTATTTTGGAGGGAATTCTCCAGTTGGCCCGCCCGGGCGAGGAACGTTACAGGTTTCTGGAGAAAGGGACTGTTCTTTTTGACCCGGTGGTTGATCCGGCCGGTTTTGATAACCAGACTCGGGGGGCAGTAACTCGGGATGGAATGGCAGTTAATGCTCCGCTTCTAGGGGGAGGATGGGCTCAGCCAGGACTGCGCAATCCCTGGGGTTTAAGTGACAGGAACAGTGCTCAGGGAAGAAACAGTCTCGAGGCGCAAGATGTGTTGACTCGTTCTAACCAGGCTCATTATAAGGAAATTATGGGAGGGAGAGCAAGTTGGGTTTATGATGCGCACGAAACCTGTGAATTTACCCACTGGCCGGATTTAGCCTTTACTTATGGAGGAATTCTCCTTATGGCTCATATCTATCTTTCTGATACTAAACTCGCTTCTCTTAATCAGTTAGAGAACTGTGTCAATTGGTGGCGGAAGCTGAGGAGTTTCATTAATGACCACAATCCTTTGGAAGGGGCCTTATACAGAGAACAGCTGCTCTGGCATGACCCGCGTATGGAGAAAATTACCCGTATCAGGGATAGAATAAAGGAACTGGGTCAGAGGACTATGGAAGAAAAATTCGACCGAGCTTTCCTTTTCCTGCCCCGGGTGGAGCGAGATATCAGGATTGATGAGAGTATCTATGTCGGGGGTATGATGTTTAGAATTCCCCAGATTTTGCTGGGACCGGATGTGCTGGGCTTGGAAGGAGTAACTACAGAGTCTTTTCAGCAAGATTTGGTAGTGCGAGCTAAGCAGACTCTGGCTAGCCTTGAGGCGCAGTTGAGGGTAGTTGGGCTTGACCATAAGGGAGAAGAGGGTGATTAGCCATATCATCGAGTATTTTAGGATTCCTCATCCTTTGGAGAAAAACAAGGGAAGCATAGTTGTTTCTGCTCCGGCAAGACTAAGCGAAAAATACTTCAGAGCGTGGCTTGATGACAAGAAATCGAGCGGTTCAGCCGACCTTCCCCGGATTTCAAGGGCTCTTATCAGTCCGGAGGAAGCTTCTCCAGAAGATGAGGCTTTGGTCAAGAGATTTGAACGGAACTTTGAAATAGAAGAGAATCGCTTCTGGGGTGTAATCAAGCTCAAAATATTTTTGAGGTTTGCTGCTGCCTGCGCAGTAGGCTATTTTATTTACTGGACAATTTTTAATCTTCCCTGGTTTTGGATTCCAGCAACCCTTGTCCTGGAAAAAATTTTTGGAGATACCTTGAGCAAGATTTTCCAGGGAGTGGTCATTGCTTTTATTCCAGGATTGAGTTTTATAAAGAATTTCCTGGGAGCTAAAAGATGGATTCGGGCTAATTTCCGTTCTCGATATACTAAGATTTTTCGGCAATTTGGCAGAAGTTCTCAGCAATATTTTGCCGAGGAAATCAGAAAGTGCCTGAAAAACATTAGGGCAGCGGCGGAGGAAGAAAATGTATCCATAGAAATAGGGAGCGTCGAAAATACTCTGCAGGAGATTTTACACAAAGCTCCGACAGACTCTGATTTTATCCAGGATTGGTCCGGGCGTTTGGAAGAACTCTTGAGAGACCTCAGTCAAAGGGCTAAAGCCGAGGTTTTTCTTGAAGGAGTAATAATCAAGCTGGACAAATTAAAAAGGGATTTGCTTCTTCATTACTGGCAGGGTTTTCAAATAATTCCCCTTAGAATAGCCACACCAGATTTGTCTAAAAAGGAATTTTTTCCTTCTCTTAATTATGATTTTGATTTAAGATTGAATCTTTTGGGGGAAGGTTTTAAGCAGAAAGCAAAGAATTTAAGAGATTTTTTGGCAGAGACTTCCTCGATACAAGAGAGGATTCTTTCTGAGTTTGGTTATTTAAAGAGAGTAAAGGAGAAAAGAGAGAGAATAAAGCTTCTGGCGAGTATTGAGAGGGGCTTTGAAGAGTTAAGAAATATTGTGGGAAACTTTCACTTAGGAGACAACCCCGGGGTGGCTAACGAAAGAGGGGAAAGCTTAAGTGATTTCTATGATGGGCTTTATTATCTTTTTGGCAGAGCCAGGCTTGATATTTTGAAGGAAGAAAAGGCGATTAAGGCAATCTTTGTAAGGCGTATCAGGGTAAAAACGGAACGCCAGCAGGAAAGGCGTATAGAAGAGCTCAGGCTGAAAGTGGAGCGTCTTCTTTGTCAGGGAATAAGCAGCAAAAAAACCTACCAGAGAATTTCTCATTTTTTTAGTTTCTTTGGGGTGAATCTGAAGCGAAGCCTTGTTTTCACTGGTTTAGTTTTTTTTGGTTTTGCTTGCCTTTTGAATTTTAAAGCAATAGGACCGGATGAGGTTCTTATTGCCACATATTTAAGATGGGGAGTAAAAGAGACGGCCACCCAGAAGACTCCTCTTTTCTCAAGAGGAGTGAAAGTCCATAGATTTGGTGAGGGTTTACCCATTTTTCCCGAAAAAGAACTCTTCTGGCAACTACCTCCCCCATTAGTCTATACTCATAAGATAGACTTTACCCAACCGCAAGAGTTCGCTGCTTATATGATGTTTCCCGCACCGATTGATAGTCTCTATAAAGAGGGGTTGCAGCTTCTTGCCGGAGCTTACGGAGGTTATTACGAACTAGTGGAGATTGACTTCAATTTTGTAGTTAAAGATAGAGAATCCTGGATTGAATATGACTACGATGGAAAGGGAACAAAAAGGCTGGCCAGAGATGTTGCCTCAGTAGTTGACGAATGGAGAGGAGAGCTCCTGAACCCTTATGAGAGTCCTTTGCTGGACTTGCAGAATGAAGAAGAGATGGAGGAGATCTTCTATGGTTCCTATTTCAAAAAGCTCTGGGCTGAAGGAAGAATGGAGGAGATAATAAAATCTCAGATCTTTAGAAATCCAATGATGACCTATCAGTACGGGACATACTCGGAGAGGATAGGTCCAGGCGTAGATTTGATTTTAAGGAACCTGGAGAGTGAAAAGGTCAAGGTGAAAAATAGTAACCTTTCCCGGCTAAAGAGAGAAGAGAAGCTGGCTGAGATTGAAGATTTTAAGAACCGGATAGAGAAGATAAAAAAGGATACCCTGGAAATGGCCGGGGAGGAATACGGCCTTTTACGGAAAAATCCGGAAGAACTTCAGAAATATTTGTCCGATCCAGAAAGTGTCTCTGGATTGAGAGGCTTTGAAACTGTCTGGTCTACCATCCAGCAGATAATGCTTAATCAATATGTGACCGATAAATTAATAGGAACTGTAAAGGGTGAATTAGGGCAGGAAGAAAAAGAGGAACTCCTTATTCTCTTAAGGGAAAGAATTGAAGAAAATCCTTATTTTTCTTCTCTTATTGAGATAAAAGAGATGAAGGCTGAGGTAGTCTTTATGGATTCCCATGGCTATCGTAGCTTTGTTTCGAAAATAACTGAGGAAATCATTTAATAGTTGATAGTTCATTGTTCATCGATAAGAAGTATAATTCAAAGGCTTTGGTCAATAAACTATGAAGCAAAAGGGGGTGATAAAGGATGCCCAGTTGGTCTGTAAAGAGTAAGCACAAGAGAAGAGTTGTGCTGGTTTTGCCCGGGCTTAATCAAGGCAGGGGAAAAAGAGGTGCCTGGTTTGCCTGGACCGAAAAAACAGAGGATTTCTTCCGAAGGTTTTCGCGTGGCTGGTACACCGTAAAGTACGAGATTTTCTCTCCAGAAAGTGAATTTCCTCTTTCTGAGGGAGAACTGCAGCATCTGACTGAAGAGATTAGTTCGAGCGAGCAGGCGTATGCTTCTCTTCTTCATTTTCAGGAAGTTCTGAGTGGGATGGGCAGCAGCTTGAGAAAAAAAGGCATTCGAGGCATTTTTCTTTATCTGATGATGATTCTGTCAGTTAAGCAGTTCTGGATTATTATTCTTCTTTGGCCGCAGACTTTTCTTGCTAATTTCATAAACTACTTTCGCTGGAGGAGGGTAAAACGAACGAGGAATATCATTTCTTCTTTCTGGCAAAGAGGAGAGAATCCAGAGCTAATAAAGGTTTTAAATGAAGCGAAAGAGATTTATGCCAGGCTGGATAATGACCCTTTCCGGGCTGAGCCTCTGCGCAAGTATCAGCATCTGCGGGATTATTTTAAGAAAAGACGCCGAGAAGAAAAAGAAAAGGAGAAAGCAAGCTCTTATGAACTATTGGAGCAGGCTTATCGGGATATTATCTCTCAGCTCACCGGTGATAGTCTTCTCCTGAAGATAGTTCCCAAGACAACGCGGGAAAGGATAGTTAATTTTTTTAATATTACCGAGCAGCTTCCTTATCCTGATAATATCTTTGCTGTCAGAAATCTCTCTCGGGATTTATCTTTGCCCACTCCCATCTCTCAGAGCGAAGTGATAGGGAGAGAGACAGAAGTGGAAGGTAACAGTTTGGAGATGTTTCTCCTTCGCACTAAAGCAGGGGAAGGTATAGTAATTCCCTGTCCGTCAGAGAATGTTCTTTCTCTCGTTTTTCGGGCGGAGATTTTTGAGAATGTGCAGAGAAAGAACCTTCCTCTGGAGGTATTGCTTTATGTAGGCCGAGAAGAAGAAAAAAAAGCCTTGCTTGGTTCTAATTCTATCGACCCAGGGGAATTGAACACAAGCGGCATGGAAAAAGCAGGGATACGGCTGCAAAATGCTCTTCTGGACACTTTTCGACAGGAAGAGTCCCTTATGAGTTACTATTTTAGGGAACTGCCAGCTGTTCGGAGTAAACAGATGTGGAGACATCCTCTTTACCTCTGGGGTAACCTGGTGCACCTGGGCTTTCCCTGGCTTTTTATATCGCATGGCATTCCTGCCTTTGCAGTGATAGCCTGCACCTGGATTTTCTGGGATTATTTGTCGAATTCTCAAAATCAGCTGAGATGGCGAAATTATTTCGATAATCTTCTGGAAGGAATAGATAAGGCCTACCATAATATGAATTTAAGAGTAATGGTTCATTCAGGTTTAGGAGAGGTCAATGCTGCTATCAAAACAACTGGTTCGACCGGCTATCGAGATGTTTTGGAAAAAATCGAAGAATATCATTTTCCCAGAAAATTTAGAGATATGGTCCTACTTAACGCTATTACTCAGGAAACCAGTCAGCTCAAGGATTTTCAGAAAGAAGCTAATGATTTTACTACTCTGCCCATTCCGGCTTTTTGTTATCAGGAAAATGAAAATCAGATTAGGTCTTTAGGAGAATTCACAGGCTAGGGTTTTGGCTTGTACTTACTTAGTTTAGACGTTTATTTGACGTTCCAGGAGGAGAGTTGCATTATTGGATTAGAAAGTACTTTCATCAGCATTCTTCTCCTTGCGGTGAGCCTTTCGCTCATCTTAAATTAGAATAGCTTTGAAGCCCATTACGTACTGCTTGTCTCTGGAAGTATATAATTCCCATTTCTAGACAGTTACAATCAATAGATTGCAAGGAGGACTACTGAGTTTGGGTGAATCATACAAGAAAGGGAGGAAGAATGTCTAATCCATTTGAAAGGGAAGGAAATTGGTATAAGGGTAATTTGCATACTCATACTAGTAACTCTGATGGTGAACTTTCTCCAGAGGAAGTAGTGGAAGGTTATAAGAAGCATAACTACGATTTTCTGGCAATTACCGATCATAACAAGGTAACCGTAGTAGAAGAATGTTTTCGAGATAATATTCTTTTACTAGCAGGAATTGAAATAGGTGTAAAGAGTCTACCTGAGACTGCTTGCCATCTAGTAGGCATTAATATAGAGAAAGTAATTGAAGTTCCGCCAAAACTTAAAGCGCAAGAAGGAATTGACTTTCTAAAGGGAAAAGGAGGCGAGGTAATCCTGGCCCATCCTTATTGGTCAGGTTCAACTATGGAGGAACTTTTTTCCATTGAGGGCAACCTAGGGATAGAAGTTTATAACAGCACCTGCCTTAGAGGAATTGGCAAAGGATTATCCTCGGTATACTGGGATGCTCTTTTGGCTAAAGGAAAGTTAAATTGGGGATTTGCTGTAGATGATGCTCATTTTGTCCGGGCCGATGCTTATCGAGGCTGGATTATACTAAAAGCTGCAGCATTAAATAGAGAGAGTATAATTTCTTCTATAAAGAAGGGACTTTTTTACTCCTCTTCCGGACCCGAGATAAAACAAGTTAATTTTAACGGAAAAAGAGTATATGTTCATACCTCGCCAGTAAAAGTTATTAATTTCATTTGTGATAATTTCAAGGGAAGAAGTGTTTGGAGCGAATATGGAAAGGAGTTTTCGGAAGCAGAGTTTGAGTTTAAAGGAGAGGAAAAATATTTGAGAATTGAGTGTATAGACAAAAACGGAGAAACTGCCTGGACAAATTCTCTCTTTTCGAGAGATTAAAATAATGGATGTGGGTTCATTTGTAATAGTCTTGGTTCTTTGTTCTACTTTTATGCATGCTGGCTGGAATCTGCTCGCTCGTCAGCACAGATGCGAGGCAGATTTTTTCAAGAGAATGCTTGCTGTGATAGCTCTATTTGGTTTTGTGCCAGCAATCTTGAGTGAAGCACTGACTCGCTCTATTCCTCCTATGGCCTGGGTGTATCTTGCTGGCTCAGGGTTTTGTTGTGGAATTTACTTTTTTTTTCTTGGTCGTGCATACGAGTCCTCAGAATTTACAGTGGTCTATCCTGTAGCTCGCTCTCTTCCGGTTCTCTTTGTGAGTATGGGGGACTTATTGCGGGGCAGATACCTGACCCCAATGGGCTGGCTAGGAATATTTTTGGTAGTTAGCGGCTGTTTTCTTACTCCGCTTCGTTCAGTCAAAGATTTTACTGTTCATCGCTATCTCAATCGGACGATTCTCTGGATGGTTCTGGCTGCGTTGGGAACAGTGGGTTACACGCTTTTTGATAAGGTTGCTTCTGAAATTGTAAAGCAGGGTCCAGCAACGGCCGCTCGATACGGTTACATGTTTTTTCTCATCTCTTACGGGGTCTATACTCTGCTTTTGAAAAGATTCAGAAAAAGAGAAAGCAGTCCGAATTCTCTTGGTTGGAAACTTCCTATCTTGGCTAGTTTCATGAATTTTGGAGCTTATTGGCTGGTGCTCTGGGCTTATCAGTTAAGCCAACATGCTGGCTATATCACTGCTTTCAGACAATTTAGCATAGTTATTGGCGTCATATTTGCTTTTGCTGTCTATAAAGAACGAGGTCTGGTAGTTCGGCTTGCAGGTGTGTTTCTGCTAACCCTGGGCCTGGTATTCATTGGTTTGCAGGGGAACTTGTGAATGATGTTAGTTAATTCTCAGAAGCTTTATTTCTCTTCTCCCATATTTCAGTCCTTGTTAAATCGAATAAGAAACGCCTTAGGACGATTCATTCTTAGCGTACAGCACGTAGCGCTTAACGTATAGGTAAATTACCAAAGCGAAAAACCATGAACTAATTCTGGTTGAAATTTTTGCAGCTTTTACTATAATTATTTTGTTCATAATTACCATACGGTGACTCGCCAAAAGGTCAAAAAAGAACATTGTGGAGCTTGACGACCTTTCAGCATTTAACTATAGTAAGAATGAAAACCATTATCAATTAGAGATAGAAAAAGAAGTGGAGGAGAATAGATTACGCGGAGGATTATACAGAGAATAGAGAGCAAAAGAAGAAGGGTAAGGAAAGGAGAAGATATGTCAGAGATAATTTCCTTAAACGAGCAAAGCTGGAAAGAGGAGGTTACAAATTCAGAGATTCCTCTAGTGGTTGATTTTTGGGCTGAATGGTGTGCCCCCTGCCGTATGATGGCACCAATATTGGAAGAGATTAGCAAGGAATATGCGGGAAAGATTAAAGTGGGAAAACTAAATGTTGATGAAAACTCTACTATTGCTGGAGAATATCGTATTATGGGAATTCCTACTCTTTTGTTTTTCCGTGGCGGGAAGGTCATTGATAAGGTAGTAGGGGTAGTCCCCAAAAAGGCTTTACAGGATAAAATAGAAATGGTAACGAAGGAAGAGGTTTAGACGTTGAAGGATGAAGGTGGAATGATATACGAAGACCGAATCTCTCCTGAGCTTGAAGTAAAAGCAAGGAAAGCAGTGGGCAAGACTTTCGACCCTTCTGTCATTGACGGCTCTATGCTTGAGACTTTTCCTTACCAGTATCATTATCGCTCTATCCATATGGAGCATACTACCGACGAATTCACCTGCGTTTGTCCCTTTTCTGGACTTCCGGATCAGGCTACCCTTACCGTCAAGTATGTACCTGGTAAATCGTGCATAGAGCTGAAGTCCTTAAAGTACTATTTTTACTCCTTTCGTCAGGTGAAAATATTCCACGAGCATGTAGTCAATAAAATTCTGGAGGATTTAGTAGGTGTTCTAGATCCTGTAGAGATGACTATTGAGGCTAAGTTCACTCTTAGGGGAGGCATAGCTAGTACAGCTATCGCTACCTATAAAAGGGAAGAGAAAAAAGGATGAGGAGTGATAGTGTGACCCAAGCTCGAAGGCATACCAGGAGAAAAAGATGAGAACAATAGTTTCTACGGGAAGAGGTGGAACAGGAAAAACTACTTTTATCGCTTTGTTGACCAAATACTGGATAAAGAAAAAATCTTTACTTCTTGTGGATACAGACCCTGACGAGAATTTGGCAGAGATGGTCGGGATAGATTTGCAAAAAGAGGGCATAAAAACTATCTCAGATATACTCTTTGATATCCAGAAAGGAAGAGTAGATGATGAGCTAAAATCTTTACCCAGGCCAGTTCAAATTGAATATTTATTTCATCTCTGTTTGTATGAAGGAGATGGTTTTGATTTATTTTCCTTAGGAGCAAAATGGACAGAAGGGTGTTATTGCCAGCCCAATAATATTCTGAGGTCAATTATTCCTAAATTATCAAGAAATTATGATTATACTCTCATCGACTCACCAGCGGGCTTGGAACATCTAAATAGAAAAATAATGTCGGAGATAGATAGTATAGTTGCCATTGTTGATCCATCAAGAAAATCTTTCCATAATGTGAAAAGGTCGTTAGGAGTTGCCAGAGAAATCGGAATTAAATTCAAGGATTTCTATATTGTTTCCAATTATAAATTTTCTAATGGCCTGGGAGAATCGATCGGAAAACTGGGATTGAAATATATAGGCAAGATAGATTATGATGAAAATGTTGAAGGACATATTTTAGAGGGAAAATCTTTGCTTGGTTTACCGGAGGATTCCCCTGCCTTTCTTTCTGTTAAGAAGATCATAGAGGATTGGGAGACTCAGGAGAACCAGGCTTAAAAAGAGATAAAGAAGAGCAAGGAAGGCTATATGAAGAAAAGGGTCAAGGTGACTTTCTATCCCGAAGAAAAAATAGTTGAAGTCGACAGGGGGATGAATCTATGGGAAGCAGCTAATCAGGCAGGAGTATACATTAACAGTGTCTGTGGAGGAGATGGGATTTGTGGAAAGTGTCGCCTTATTTTGAAGAAAGGAGCAGTGCAAACAAAATCTACTACTCTCCTGACTAGAGATGAAGTTAAGAAAGGTTATATCCTTGCCTGCCAGACCAGGGTAGAAGAAGATGTGATGGTAGAGGTTCCTGTCGAATCGAGGCAGAAAAAAAGGAAAATATTGGTGGATAAAGATGCTGATCGTTTTCGAGCTCTTCATCCTTCCCTCGAGGAAAAGGTTCCTTTCAAATACGAACCTCTAGTGCAAAAAATGTATCTGGCATTGTCTAGACCCTCTATTCATGATAATCTGTCTGACCATGTGCGTCTTTACCGCTATATCCAGCGAAAAAAGAAGATTCCTGTAATGCAAAGTGGTCTTAAAGTAATCCGTTCTTTACCAGAGCTTTTGCGAAAAAATGACTGGAAAATAACAGTAACTCTGGGGATGAGAGGAGGAACAATAGAAGTTATTCAGTTGGAAGGAGGAGATACCACAGGGGAAAATTATGCTGTGGTAATTGATGTTGGAACTTCTACAGTAGTAGCTCATCTGATAGACTTGAATACCTGTAAGACTATAGACGCTGAGGCTACCTATAATTCGCAAAAGGTTTATGGTGAGGAGGTTACCCGACGGATAATTTATGCCGAGCAGAATAGATTAGATAAGTTAAGGGAGGTCGTAGTTGGTGACATAAACAATCTTATTACTGCCCTGGTTACTAGAAGCAAAGTAAGGTTAAATGATATTATGGCTATTCTCTGTGCTGGAAATACCGCTATGGTCCACTTTCTTCTAGGATTTAATCCTTCCCGGATAAGGAAAGAACCTTATATTCCCGTTTGTATTTCTCCTCCTCCTATTAGGGCCGTCGAAATAGGAGTGAAGGTTAATCCTCGTGGTCTTCTTTATTGTCTTCCCAGTATAGCTAGTTGGGTAGGGGCAGATATTACGGCTGGTATTCTAGCTACGGGTCTTTACCGGGCAAAGGATTTGACTATGCTTATAGATATAGGAACAAATGGGGAAATTGTTATTGGCAACAGGGAGTGGATGGTTTGTTGTTCTGCTTCTGCTGGTCCAGCCTTTGAGGGAAGTGGAGTAAAGTGTGGCATGAGAGCAGCTGAGGGAGCCATAGAGAAGGTGAGTATT
>SDBT01013610.1_pt1 | contig 13029 bp, 14 predicted proteins | sample 2277101 | NCBI WGS metagenome assembly SDBT01 (sample SAMN10404973, study PRJNA504765) | marine sediment metagenome | isolation source: marine sediment core GS10_PC15, 103 cmbsf | place: Arctic Ocean: Southern Knipovich Ridge | collected 2010 | reverse complement strand
TATTAAACGACGCGATTATGATTGTGTTGACATCAAGCAGAATAAAAAAGGACCGCTGCGGGTGTGGACTCATTTGATGATGGGTAGGCCAGATCAATCGAAATCCTATCGACTTGGGATTGACGTTAGTAAAGGTCAGGGGGCATCTAATTCTGTTATCTCAGTTAAATGCCGCGAGACAGGAGAAAAGATTGCTGAGTGGCGGGATGCCAATACTCCAGCGTATGAACTTGCAAGAGTTGCCGTAGCTTTGGCTATTTGGTGTGGTGGGAAACTTCCGCATAGACTACCGTTTGTTAAATGGGAAATGAATGGCCCCGGCTGGGACTTTGGGCGGATGTTTGTGTTGATATTTGAATATCCATATTACTACAGGAAAAAAACTGTAGGGCAAGTAGTAAATACTGAGACAAAAAAATATGGTTGGCATTCTGATCCCAATTCAAAAAATGAATTATTGATGCAGTATGATAGAGTTATGGCTCATGGTGGTTATATAAACCACTCCATATTTGCATTAGAAGAAGCCATGTATTATATTTATTTTTCAGATGGATATATCGGGCCAGCGAGCTTAGTAGAAGAAAACTCATCAGCAAGAAAGACCCACGGTGACTGTCCTATCGCAGATGCGTTGACTCTTGAAGAAGGTAAGGTAACTATTTTAACCGCAAAACCTGCCAATATTAAACCTCCTCGTAATTCAATCGGTTACAGAATGCAGGAGACGCTAAGGCGGAGGAAACAGAGCCGCAAAAGATCGTGGCGTCATTCATTTAGTTTTCGAGGACTGTCATGCCCATAGAAGCTATTAGCCCACTTAAAATACAGGAAGTTGTAAAATCTGGATTTCGTCGCATGGAAACATATCGGCGAACGCGGGCTATGTTCGTCAAAGCATACGTCGGACAATATTACACTAAGGAATACGGCATCACCGGAGATCAACCGATTAACTTACTTTTTTCTGCTATACGTTCTATTGTGCCCACAATTGTAAGTAAAAATCCTCGTAACAAAGTTGTTACGGATCATTTAGAGTATAAAGAATATGCCGAACTACAATCATTGGCTTTGGATAAAATAGCTTACCGAGTAAGATTGAAAGAAATTTTACGTTCGTGGGTGGTATCAGCCATGTTTGGTCTTGGTATCGTAAAGATTGGAATATCGGCAGAAGGTAATTGCATATTGATGGACGATCAACTTATTGATCCTGGTGATATTTATATTACATTGATTGACCTTGATGACTTTGTTATTGACCCACTTTGTAAAGTTATTACTGAATCATCATTTCTTGGGAGTCTGACCAGCGTACCGCGTCAATTTTTGTTAGACAGTGATTTATACAACCACGATCTGGTAGTAAAACTACCATCAGCTACAGTTCTTCAAGGTGATCTTAGGGCTACAGCAGAACTATCAAGAGAACGTGGCGGCGTCTTTGAAATGAAAGATTTGCAGGATATTGTTAATGTCGTTGAATTGTGGGTTCCAGAAGCTAATGCGTTGGTAACTATTCCTGATCCGCGAGAGATTACATTTGATGAATACATAGGCATAACTGATTATTATGGACCGAAAACTGGCCCATATAGGTTCCTGAGTTTTACGCCGCCAGTTGAAAGTAATCCGATGCCGATTGCTCCGGTTAGTCAGTATTATGATTTGCACATGGCGGCTAACAGGACTATGGTTAAAATTCTTGACCAGGCAGAAAATCAAAAAGACATTTTATTGTACCGGCCATCACATGCTGATACGGCCCAGGATATTCTTGATGCCAGGAATAATGAAGCTGTTGCTTCCGATGATCCGAAATCGGCGGTAACGGTATCCTTCGGCGGGCAGAATAAGGGCAATGAACAGATGCTGGCTCAATTGCAAGTGTGGTTTAATTATATGTCCGGCAATCCAGATCAGGCGGCAGGGATAAGTAGCGAAGCGGAAACAGCGACTCAGGCGAATATACTGCAATCTAATGCCGCTGTTTCTATTGAGGACGCGAGGGATTTACTTTATGAAGGAACAGCGGGTATCAGTCACGATTGTGCTTGGTATCTTCATAATGACCCGTTGTTGGATATGGTGCTTGCTCGTAGAAAACCGGGTATGGAAACGGAACAAGTAACTTTAACTCCTGAGCAACGACTTGGCGATGTTGAAGATTTTATTTATAAGATCGTACCGAAGTCAATGTCACGTATTGACCCCAATATCCGGGCTAAACGCATTATGGAGTTTATGACAAATGTTGTACCGGCTTTAGCTAACACGGCTATGATGTTGGTGCAATTGGGTCAGCCGTTTAATCTTCAACGTGCTTTAATTTTAGCAGCCGATGAAGCTGATATTAGCGAAAGCATGCAGGAGATTTTCGATGATCCTGGATTCCAACAGAAGTTAGAAATGTATTTGATGTTACATTCTGGTGGGCAAGGAGATAGTGCCGGTGCTGGTACGCCAGGCTCTACTCGTAAGGCAGGGCCGCAAAGTTTTCAGGGGATGCAGCAGAATAATGGTTTTTCTATGAAACGTGATGTAACTACTCCTGGGCAGGATGCGAATGCTGCTGCTCAGAGTGGGGCAGAGCAAGTTAATCAAGGTGTCTATTAGAATGGGGGGTAGTCCTGTGTCAACAAAATCAGAAAAAATCGGCGGGTTTGATAAATGGAAAATATCAAGTGCTTATGATACATTAAAGGAAGCCAGAGAAATTCTTGCCGATGAGAAAAAAGTAGCCGCAGTTAAAATTTATGCTAAACAAGCTGAAGCTGCTGCGGCAGAAGTTTCTAAGCAATTGAATCTTGAGAAGACTGTAGGCAAAAAATTATCTAAGATGTATGGGAAAAAATAATGCCAAAACCAAAAAAGAAAAATAATCCGCGTAAAAAACGTGGAGGTTATTAAATGGTTATCCAACATTTTACCTGTCTTGAGTGTGGAACTAAAATTGAAGATGATAATTCTGATGGTATTCACCACTGTCCTAAATGTGGGTCTGATATGCGGTGGGATTGTGGAGGCGGAATAGCAGAAGGTGATTATAGTCATACTTCCGCTTCCTTAGCAATAAATCCTTGTCAGACAAAAGCTCACAAGAAGATATTCCCTGGCATTGACGTTTTGCCTGACGGACAAATACACTTTGATTCTGTAAAGAAACAAAGTGATTATAATGAGAAAACTGGATTTGAAAAAGTAACTCAAAAAATACGTCAAAAAGGCGTAAGAATAGGATAGCCGATTACTCAATAGCTACGGGCAATAATGCCCCTAACCCTAATGAGAGGTAATACAGATGTTAGAAACCAAGAAAGTTGAAGAGGAAGTAGTTGAGGATGAACTCGATGAAGGTCTTGTCGATAAAGTTCAGGCCAGTCTTGATGCCATAAATGGCGGAGATGTAGACGAGAATGATAAGGGTGAGCAACAGGCAGATGGCGACGATCCTACCCCTGGAGATCAGGCAGGTGACAACGCTTCTACCCCTGATGATAAACCGGATAAAGGTGAGGTCGAGGACACAGATGTTGACAAAAACACGGATGATAAAGACACAAAGGAAGTGCAGTTACCCGATGCGTATTATCGGGCGGCTATTCATCAGGGATGGAAACCTGATGAGATAAAGGAATTCTTCGAGGCTAATCCCGAATTGGCAACGAGGACACTGGCAAAAAACCATGAATCCACAAACAAACTCAATTCCGAGTTTGCAAGAATGGGTAGGATTAAGCCAGCGGATAAGAAAGTTGCCGATTTTGGAACTGCTACTGAAGCCATTGCAGCTACAAGTGTTGACATGGATGCTATCAAAGAACAATATGGGGATGACAGTGCAATTGTTAAAGCTATGACTATCATGCAAGCGAAACTGGATAGTATTCCAGAACAGCAAATGGTGGAAAGAGTTGATAACACGCCGCACGATGACCCCATGCGAGCAACAGTTGATAAATTTTTCACTGATTCTATTCTGGAACCGTATGTAGATTTCTATGGTGAGGGCAATGATACGGAAAAGTTGACACAGGGGCAGTTTAAGCATCGCCATGATATGTTGCAAATGGCCGAAGATATAGTTGTAGGATCACGGGCTCATGGTAGGAATATAACCGTTGAAGCTGCAATGGAAGCAGCACATTTATTGGTAAGTGAGCCTGTAAGAGAAGAGGCTGTGCGGAAAGAGTTGAAGGCGACAGTTAAGAGACGTGCTAAAGGCGTCACGCTAAAACCCGCAAAGTCAAAAGCCGCGAAGACTGTCACGGATGGAAAGTTATCAGAAAAGCAAATGATAGCAAAAGTTGAAGCAGGATTAAAAAAAGTTTATAAATGAGAGGATAAAGTATGTCTGTTGAATTAAGTGATTTGGCTGATCTTATCGCAACTACGATTAACGATCTGCCCAGTCAAGAGTTTGAAGTAGCGTGGGATAATCAGGATTATGAATTCTGCCGGATTTACCAGAATGAACGTATGGTAGTAGACGGTGGCACTCAGATCGAACGTAAAGTCATGCTTGATAATACTGGTAATGCCAGGTATCGTAGGGCTTATGATACTGATACGCCTACAGTTGGCGATGTCATTCATACGATTAAGGTTCCGTGGACTTTAATCGGCACGAACTATTCCTGGGATGAGTTTGAGATTCTCCAGCAGAAGAATTCTGCTAAGGGCTTTATCAGGTTGATGACTGTCAAACGTGTTGATGGTCTGTGGGCGTTTGCAAATCTCGTCGAAGACCGGGCGTGGAAGACGCCGACAAGTGCATCGGATACTTTGTTTCCATATGGTGTGCCATATTATCTGAAGTTCACCAATGCTGCCGGTTCAGTAAATACTTCTTCCGGTTTTGTTGGTGCTACTATTACGTATCAGGATAATTCAACTGGAACAAATTGTGCCGGTATTGATTCTGCCGTTGAAACAAAGTGGCGTAACTATGCTGCATTGTATACGGCTGTTGATAATGCCATGCTACGTGCTTTCCGGTTAGCATTTATGTACACCAGATTCAAAGCACCGCTGTTTGTCAAAGACCCGTCTGATAAAAGGGTTGCCGCCAAGAGAGTGTATACGGACTTTGATACAGTTTCTCGGCTGATGGACTTTGCCGATCAGAAGGATGACTTCCATCGTGGGAAAGATATTATGAGCAATCTCAAGATGGATGAGACCGGTTTAGTTTATATTAACCGGCTGCCAGTTGTGCCGATTCCGCAGTTGAATGGTGCGAGTAATACGCCGTTGTATACTGTTGACTTTGCAAAGTTTATTCCTTACGTCCATGATGGTTACTGGATGGAGGAAAAGAAACCGATGACAGATCGTGGCCAGCATACGTCGTATACCGTCTTCCTGGATGGGGCACATAATAATCTGTGTCTTAATCTGCGGACTGCTGGTTTTGTTATGCACAAAGCCTCTTAAAGGTCTTTTAAGTAACGAATTTTAAGTTTGGAGAAAAAATTATGAGTAAGGGTAAAGCAATTGTTCTGAATTCCAGAGAACAAGGGATGGTTAGCCATGAAACTGCCGGGGAGTGGGATTACATTTATCGGGCTTCGACTGTTAAAGATTCCAGATGGGACATCGGCGACCACGTAAAACTTGCTGATGGACGCGAGTTTGTCTATTCAAAATCAAGCGGTGTTGTTGCTTCCGGTCAGGCTGCTCAGTTTGTAGCTACGGGAGCGATACCTTATGTTGTGTTAGACCAAGCTCAGAGTGAAGGCGATAAGGAAATTACGTTCGCCGCAGTTTCGCATAGCGTTATTGCTGAAGATGAACTCAGGGGCGGGTTTATCGTATTGTGGGGCGTAGCTCTGAAAGACATGACCAGAGGTATCATCGGCAATGATGCGTCAGCGGACGGTGCAGCTATTAAAATTTATCTTGACGGCCCGCTTACACGCGATGTAACAACTTCTACACCTGGGGAAGCGTATGAGAATCCGTATGCGAATTTAATTAACACAGGTGGGGGTTCTTCCACTCTTGCAAAAGCTGGTATTGCGGCTACGTATGTTAGTGCTACGGCCATGTATTTCTGGGTTCAGATTCGTGGTTTCGTATTCATAGCTATTCAGTCAGATATGATTACTAATAAGATTGGTGGTTTTTTCAGACATGATGGCAGCATACAAGCTGACCAGGCATTTTCGAGTTTGGAAGCTAACAATGACACCACGCAATACGCAGGCCATCGAGTTATAGGAGACTATGCTAATAACGGCCCGCTGTTTAATTTGCAAGGATAAGAAGTAATTGATCTAAGGTCCGGCCCTACTCCTCCTCAACAGGGCGAGTGGGTCGGGCCAGTATTTGAAATTAACTTTAATCTTGTTGAGGAAACAAATTATGAAGACAGAAGCAAAAAAGAAATTCCGGTTGGATTTGCGTAAGTATGCAGTCGAGGTAGACGAACCAGTAATCGGCGAGGATAAGAAAATCGTCATGGAAAATGGCAGGCCGAAGACAAAGAAGAAAAGCACAGAGTATCCGATCCGGGATAATCTGTCCGATTTCCTACGAACCGCAGGCATATACAAATCGGCTGAAGAAATAGCTGAGGCTGTTGGACTTGCCAGAGAAATCAGGAATGAGGAAACTGATTATCTTATCTTGGATGAAAAAGAAGCAAGCGTTTTGCGGACAGTGCTTGACATATTGATTGAGCGTACAGCCGATGGCAGGGCAAATGTCGGCGGCATTATACACGAAGAAATGATTTGTCGCGTAGTTAATATGGAAATAATTGAGGAATAAACAATGGCAAAGCAACTAAAAATGTATTGTAAGCGATGCAATATAACGAAAACAGTTTTGCTGGTAGAAGAAAACATGCCTTCTAAAAACTTGGGGATATGGCCATTTTACACTTTCCCCGATACCTACTGTTATAAGTGCGGAGAATTAGTATCAACTATCCTTGAGGAAGCAGAATAATGTCGGAACCAACAAGTGCATTAGGTTTTTATGATTTACTCTTACGCATAGCAGAAAAAGCTGGCATGGCTTATTATGGTAGTGCCGGTCAGGGTAAGGCTATTGCACCTGTCGATGCTTTTAATCTTGATAAATGTAAACGCATAATCAATGACGGTTTCCGATTGTTCGTTGCAAGTCCTCCCGCACAAGGATGGCTGTGGCAAGAGCGAATGGCAGAGATAACATTAGCAGTTACTGTTAATGGAACAGCAACCAGTGGCAGTTCAACTACTCTTGTTGATACAACAAATCGAGATGAGGATAATGACTATTTCAATGATTGGTTACTGACTATAACCGCTGGCGAAGGCGTTGGAGAATCGGCGATCATAACGGACTTCGTTAGTAGTACAAGCACGTTGACTTTTTCCGGTGGCTTATCAGGCGGGTCAACTCCCGATACTACGTCGATTTATCAGGTAGAAAAAGTAAACTTGCTGCCAGAAGATTTTAATGGAGAAGTAGACGGGGCTGTAACTTATGCTGCCAGCACCAACCACGGCACTGAATTAGAATTGGTTGACGAATCTCTTATTCGAGCGATAAGGGCCGATTACATTTCTTCAGGGTATCCGACAAAGGTGGCTATATTACCGTATCGTCCTGTAGCTGGGGCACTTGGAACAAGAAGGTGGCAGCTAATAACTGATTATGCTACTGTTAATGCCGATGTATTAAACGTTCCATATACTTCACACTTCAATAAAATGGATTGCGAAACCGGGACGGCTGACAGCGGTAGTGCTACTACTATTGTTGACGGCGATAGGGGCGAGGCTGACGACTATTTTAATGGCTGGTTACTTACAGTTATTGCAGGTACTGGTTTGGGCGAAACAGCCACAGTTGCCGATGATTATGCTGGGTCAACTGGCACATTTACTTTTACGGCTTTATCGGGTGGGTCTACTCCTGACAGCACTACGGTTTACTATGTTGAACCTGCATCTAATCTTCATCCAGCCGGTGTAAAGTTTGACAACTGCATACTCCAGGCCTGTTATGCTGAAGCTGAAAAGCAAATTGAAGAAATAAATGAGGGTGCGGTAGAATTATATTACAAAATAAATCTGCCGTTTGCACATAAAATGGATAGCCGATCTCGTCCGCGAAAACTACGAAGTAAACGGGCGATAGTACGTGAGAGAACTTGGCGTAATGTAACAAAAGAAGAATCATAATTTGTAATTATGACGATTAACAAAATTCAAAAATGAAAGAAGAAAGGTAGGGTAGTAAGTATGAGTGGTGGAAATCCGGCAACACTTTTAAGTAGGTTTGAAAAGCTGATTACGGGCTTCGGGTTCAAGAAGAATATTCCAGTTTCACTATATGATTTTCATTTGGAGAGTTCAGGAGCACCGCTTACCACGACTTTAAGCACTAATCCTGGATTTGACAAGAAAGGAACGAGTAGCAAACACACGGTACTTAGTTGGCAAGCAGCGAAAGTAGTGGCTGTTGGACTACAGGTGCAAGTTCCCGATGATTATGATGAAACACTTGATATATTCATCTTGAAACTTAAAGCAGTAATGAGCAGCGACAGTGACACCCCGAATTTCGGTGCGGCAGCTTATAAGAATGAAGCATCTACCGATCTCGCTCCTGATGATACTGCCGATTTGAGTGATACTATTGCTTGGGTAAATGTTGACCTATCTGGTAATAGTTTAGTTGCTGGTGATAATCTTACAATTGATCTCACGCCAGAAGCACACGGCAGTGACAGTATTGATGTGTTTGCTGTAAAGATTGAGTATCGTTCAGATTTGGTTTACTTCGATCCTGATGATCGTAGCTAATAATAGAAACATGCCGGGGGCGTAGTTCGCCCTCCGGTTTTCTTTTGATCGGCAGTATAATGTCACAGATTATACAATCATTTACTGATAATGCGAACACTTATGATAGAATAAAACGCTATCAGCAGACTCCCACACTTCTTATTATCCAAACACTTGCACAAGCATTTGTTACAGAAGATTCTTATACTATTTATGGTGTTGTATTAAAACTTTTTCAACGTGCAGACATAACAGCGGATACTATAACTGTATCTATACGGGCAACTACAGGAGGGTTGCCAACAGGGGGAGATTTAGCAACGGCTACGGTTGATGTAAAAAATTTGACTATTGTTACTGCTGGAGAATGGAAAACAATAGTTTTTGATACACCTTATGTGCTATCTGCTACAACTAAATATGCCATTGTCGTTCGCAATCCTACAAATATATATGGAAGTGTATATTGGCGAGGAAGAATTGATGATACACCAGTCTATGCAGACGAAGCATCAATTCGATATGGAGCAGGAGCTTGGCGTAATTATGGTTCTTATCCGTTCCCCAATGATTTTAATTTTATAACTCTTGTAACACCTGTTGATGTTGAAAAGGTATCTCCACAAAATAATAGCACAGTGAGTACCGGGGCCATAACCATTTTAGATTGGGAAGACCCAGGTTCGGGAGCTACAAAATATTCTTGGACTTTAACGTATGAGCATCCTATTTTTGGTACATCAATTATATCGTCAACAGTAAATGCTCCGACGACAGAAAAAGATGTTTCATCCAGTATTTCTACTATTTATGATACGGGTGCAAGAGAGTGTACGTGGAAACTTAGGCCATTTATTGGCGGGGAATATGTTGAAGATACTGATCCCTGGACGTTAGAGATTGTAGGACCGCCGCCAACAGCAGTAAATCCCACACCTGCTGATACGGCTTCCAGTATTGCTATGGCCCCACTTCTTCAATGGGATATTGATGGACCGCCTGGCGGCGATGATTATTTTTTCATATATCTTAATACAGATATAGATAAAATGAGTACAGCAGCGGGACTTCAGGTAGGGTGGAGAAAGACTCAAAAACTTCAAATTGTTTCAGGGCTTATTGCTAATACTACATACTATTGGCAAGTCCATGTTGCAAATACACAAGGCTGGTCTGAAAGTGAAATTTGGTCTTTTACAACGAGAGCTTTTGCTCCCCCGGTTGTTTCAGGAGGGGAAGATACCCCAACTGGAGAAAATAATATGCTAACAGTAAGACGACTAATTGCTGCTGCCAGAAATAGAATTTATTACGAGAATATATAAAATGGGTAGGCCAATTCAAGTTCAGTTTCCATTGTTAGGGATAAATAAAGGGGTAGCAACTTCAAAACAGCCATTTGCTACTGCTTCTCAAATGAATAATGTTCGATTATATGATGTTCTTAATAAACGGGCAAGAGGGGGGCAGCGTGCCGGTATAACGGGCTGGGGCAATGAAGATCAGATAGGGGCTACAGATAACCCGGTCGTTGCTATGTGTGTAGTTTCGAGTATTCCATAAGGTAAACAATGGCTATCACACTTACGGAATATGTTAATCCTCGCCGCCTTGTTACGGCTGGCACTAATGAAATATGGTGGGAGAGTAATGTGGCTACGGGAGAAATGACAGAGTTAGATACTTCAAGTGGGGCTATTGATACAACTGACCAGCTTAATATGTTTGAGGCATATCAAAAAGCAATCATAGTAAACGGAGCTAACCTGAAGATAGCCGATTTTGGTAATACAAAAATAACTATCACCGCTTTAACTGATAATAGATGCCCAGCAAAAGGCGATCTTTTAACCCAAGATCAAGGTGACAGCGACATTGCTTATATGGTAGTAGACTTTGTTAATACAGCCAGAACAAATATATATGGTTACGCTTACTATGCCGGAGACGCTACTGCATTTAATACAACAGTAGATATATCCAGTAATGACGGCACAGGAAGTATGGACCCGAATCCAATACCAAATGCTAATATCTCTGTGGTTACTGCTCCTCCACATTGGTATGATTGGACTGCGTATCCTGATGTCACTATAGATGGCACAGTAACTTCTTATGGGTCTTTACCAAATAAAGCATATCTTGGCTGTCTTTATAATGGCCGTGCGGTTTTATCAGGCAACCCGGAAGAACCTAATCAATGGTATATGTCAAGGCAGAATAATATATTTGACTGGGCCTATATCGCTAATGATGACCAGTCTCCAGTAAAAGGTAGTCAGGGCGATCTTGGCGAAATTGGAGATATAGTCAGAAGTCTTGCTCCATATAAAGATGACTATCTAAGTCTGGGGTGTGCAAGTAGTGCTTTCATAATGTTCGGCGACCCTATGCACGGCGGGGAGTTGCGAGAATTAACATTAACTACTGGTATTTTCGGGGCCAATTCATATTGCTGGGACAACAACAATAACTTTTACTTTTGGGGTAATAATGGCTTATATAAGACTACCATACCTGGAGTGCCGATTTGTGTTTCGCAGTTTAAGTTACCGCGTATTGTAAAGGATGAGGCTGCAAGCCCGGCTACTCACAGAGTAACTTTGTTGTATGATAATGATCGACACGGTATAGTAGTGGCCATTACTGTTTTAGCTACAGGAGCAAATAGCAATTATTGGTATGACCTTAATGCACTTGATGAACAAGGAATCGGCGGATTCTTCCCGGAATCTTACGCAACTGATTGTGCCGTATATTCAGGTATTTATTATAACTCTAATACGGCTTCACTTAAAGGTTTAGTTCTTGGTTGTACTGATGGTTACATTAGAACTTTTGATGACACTGTAAAAAATGATGTGCCCGCCAGTGGCGTAGAAGTTATTGAAAGTTACATAGGTCTTGGGCCGATTCCTATGTCAGGCATACCACTTAGGGAAGGTACATTATCAGGTATAGATTTAACAGTAGCTGGTGGCGGAATCGGTGGAAGTCAATCAGATTCTGATGATGTTGATTTCAAAGTATATACAGCAAGAACTTCAGAACAAGTATTAGAACGATTAAATGCAAACACCAATCCCAATTTTGCTGGTACATTTGTTGGACCGGGGAATGTTCGCGGAACTACTCGTAGGCAAACAGTTCGCAATGCTTATCTTGGTTTGCGGTTGCAAAATACTACAGCCGGAGAAAGCTGGGCGTTTGAAGATTTGTTTATTCATTTGAAAGATAGTGGGAGGAAAAAATAATGCCATTACAGTTAATGTCAGGATTTAGTGCAAAAGCCGGTGCGGGCATAAGAAAACTTTTCAAAGAAGCAAAAGCATTGTATGCTCCTGAAGGTGAGTTTATGGCCGGTACTGAGGCTGCAATTGCACGAGGGGGTAAGAGATCAGTTGCCTCTGGTGTGCAGCAATTGGCATCTGCGGGGCTGGCTGGTACGTCCATAGTCGGCGGCTTGGGTAAGAAATACGAGGAAGAAGTTGGGATGCCAGCAAGAGAGCGGGCTACCTCAGCACGATTGGGGGCGTTGGCGGGCCTTTTACAAGCAGAAGCTGGGGCTGAATTGCAAATGGCCCCGCGTTATGGCTATCAAGCTCCAACTCCGTCATACGGCGGTGGCGGCAGCAGGCGGACTACAGCCCCACGTCCTACAGCACAACCGAGGGCAACCACACGACCTCAACCTTTACCGACCCTGAATTTACCCGATTATAAAGCACCTCAAAGAGAACCTACGGGTTATCAGGGAGTTTTCTATGGGGCCGATTATTATAAAAGGCAGCAGCAACCGACCTCTGCCCCTGTTTCTCCTAAGCCACTTAGTTCTTATTACAGTAGCTCTCTTTACGGCCAACCCGGTGGACCTGCTGGACCGCCGCTTAGTTCTTTTGCAGGATAAGTAATGGGTAGACTTACGTCAAGAATAGTTCCTGGCGATTGGCACAGTGTTGCACATGCTATTGCAGCATTGGACGCCAGACTTAATACTGATTCTTCGCCGATTTTTTCAGGTGTGGGGCTTACTGGTCTTACTGAAAATGCTTTGATGTATGCCAATAGTAGTGGTGTACTTACGTCTTTTGCTGCTGCTACGAATGGCCAATTGATAATCGGCAGCACGGGGGCAGCCCCATCTGTAGCCGCTTTAACTGGAACAGCAAGTGAAATCATAGTAACTCCTGGAGCGGGGTCAATTACGCTTTCTTTAGCAGGGGCCATTACAGGGCACTTACAT
>SDBT01013609.1_pt1 | contig 13030 bp, 13 predicted proteins | sample 2277101 | NCBI WGS metagenome assembly SDBT01 (sample SAMN10404973, study PRJNA504765) | marine sediment metagenome | isolation source: marine sediment core GS10_PC15, 103 cmbsf | place: Arctic Ocean: Southern Knipovich Ridge | collected 2010 | reverse complement strand
GCCGGTAGGCAGGGGTCGTTTTTCACAGGCCTTGCGAATACCGGTCAAAAGCTTGTCCCGGCTAAACCCCTCACGCCTCTTGTCTTTCTTGATGATAAAGAGGCTGGCTGATTGTAATCGCTCGTGGGTGGTGAAGCGGGAGCCACAGCTCAGGCACTGGCGTCGGCGGCGTATGCTCTCATTTATATTGCGAGAGTCTATGACCTTGGAATCGTGGTGACCACAATAGGGACAATTCATAGTAAAACCTACATCATATAGTGGAACAAGGCGATACTAACACAATATGTAGTGTTTGTCAAGGGTTTTTGGGGGTGTTTTTTGGGGGTGGCTTTGCCCTTCAAGCGCCAGTAAATTGAGATTATTTAGCAACCTATCCCCCTGACCCCCTTCCCTTATTAAGGGAAGGGGGAGTGCTGGTAAGAGAGGCTTCGCCTCTCTTTGACTCTCCTTGCCCTGGATTAATAATAAGGGGTGTTTAAGAGGGGTGTTAGCCCCTCTTCCCAACCAATTCCCCCTCTCCTTACTCTGGAGTAGTAATTGGGGTGTTATAAGAGGGGCGTTAGCCCCTCTTCCCAACCAATTCCCCCTCTCCTTGTCAAGGAGAGGGGGATACAGGGGGTGAGATTAATACAATCTTATTTGAGGGCGCTATTTGGCTGTGCTATGATTGGCACAGGGCTAGCATGGAGATTAATGTTTTAATTGACGAGGGTCTTGAGAGTAATCTTGAGGTAAGCTGGCTGCAAAAGGTAGCCGAGCAAGTCCTCCTTGCTCAGGAGGCTGGCTCTGATGTGGAGCTCAGCCTGGTTCTTACCAGCCAGGAAAGGGTGCGGCAGCTAAATCGAGACTACTTAGGCCGGGACAGGCCTACCGATGTGCTGGCCTTTTCCATGTTTCCTGAATTACCGGTTGAGGGTGAGCTGGAGACAGACTTTCCTCTTTTCATTACCCCTCCCGATGGGGTGTTACATCTTGGTGAGGTGATTATTTCCTACCCCCAGGCGGTGATACAGGCTGATGAGCACCACCACCCGGTAAAGAAAGAGATAGCCATTCTTATTATTCATGGGGTGCTTCACCTTCTGGGATTTGACCACGAGGAACCCGAGTCGGAGCGCCAGATGCGAGCCAGAGAGGCGGAAATCCTGAACGGTATTGAAGGGGAAGACAGCGATATAGCGGGGTAAGTTGACGATGCTCTGGAGAATTCTAGCCGATGCAGTTATGGGTCTGCACCTTCTCCTCATAGGCTTTTTTGCGGTTTCCGTGGTGCTTCTGGCACTCGGCTTTTTCAAAGGACGCCGCAACTGGCAGTTCTTCTACTACGGGGTCACTGCGGTGGTGGTAGGTTTGGGAGCGGCGGCCTGGGTGGGGGTAATAAGGTCTTGCTCCCTGACCGACCTGGAATACATACTGAGAAGGCTATATGACCCGGGTGAGAGCTGGATGCGTACCGGCTCACTTCTGGGAACTATCATATTCAACGCTACCGGAGTTGAGGTGCCTGAATTTGCCTTCACCATCGCGCTGGTGGTAGCCGTAGTGGTAATGATAGGCTCTCTTATCCTTCGGAGAGCCTGAAGCACCGGTAACTCACTTAGTTAGGATACAGGAGTCATAGATGCCTAAGAAAAAGGTCTTTTTGACTGGAGCATCTGGTTCTATGGGCAGCGAAGCCTTTAGAGAGCTACTTAGAAGAAAAGACCAATACGACATTGTCCTTTTGCTTCTACCTTCCAAGCAAGATAAGAAGGCTTTTGCAAAATATGAAGGGCAAGAAGGAATAAAGATTGTCTGGGGGGATTTATGTAATTTCGATGACGTGCTGGAGGCTGTCAACGGAGTAGATTACGTTCTCCATCCGGCTGCGTTGATCGCTCCGGAGGCGGACAAGAACCCGCCACTCTGTAAAAGAATAAATTGTGGTGGCACCGAAAACATAATCGCTGCGATTAAGAAGCAGCCAAGCAATGGCGACGATATCCACTTCGTCTATATCAGCTCTGTAGCTGCATATGGGGACCGACTCCCACCTATCCATATCGCTAAGGTCGGGGACCCTCTCAAACCAAGTGTCGGTGACTTTTACGCCACGACCAAAATAGCCGCCGAGAGAGCGGTTATAGAATCAGGTTTGAAATACTGGACGGTAATGCGACAGACTTACATTGCTCTTCCGAATGCAGTGTCTCTTTTGGACCCGATTCTATTCCACCAGCCCGTTAATACCCACATTGAACTTATAACCAGCGAAGATGCCGGATACGGGCTTGTCCAAACCGTAGAGGCTCCTGATGATTTCTACGGCAAGGTGTACAACATGGGAGGTGGCCCGGCATGCCGGGTTGTCTTTAAGGATTATCTTGAGCGGATGATGAATATCTTTGGTTTGGGAGATTATAGAAAGATAATGCCTCTCAACTGGTTCGCTCTGAGGAACTTCCATTGTTGCTGGTATGAGGACAGCTGGGTTCTTAACGAACATCTGGGTCACTGGCGACATTCGCTTGGGGACCACTACCAGCAGGTAGAAACCGCTACACCAGGGTATTTGAAAATTGGGGGAAGAGTCGCTCCATCTTTTGTCGTCAAAGCATTCATGAGGAGAATGGCAGAGCCGTTGAAGTGGATAGAAGGCGACGAGACGGAGAAAATCGAGGCATTCTTCGGCAGCCGTGAAGCATGGCAAAACATCCCCGATTGGGGACATTCCGTCTACGCACAGCAGAAAGAATCAACTAGCTCCTTCTCAAGCGTTAAGGAAAAAGAAAGTTCACCTGAAAGCTATACGATAAGAGACATGCAGGAACTGGCCCGCTCTAGGGGAGGACAATGTCTCTCAAAAGAGTTCGTTGATATTAAGACAAAGCTCAAGTGGAAATGTGCTTTCGGACATGAGTGGGAGGCCACCCCCAGACTCCTAAAGGCAGGGCACTGGTGCCCAGAATGTGCTCCCCCGCCTTGGGACTATGACACTCAAGCTAAAGTTGACCCGGCCCTTGCTGCAATTTACTACAACAATCATGATAGAAACGAATATCAAAGGGTTGATTGGTTATATTGCCCCATTGGATAGTGGTAAAGATAAGCTCTCTTATTCTTCGGCGAACATAAGCAGGCTCGAATCTAGCCCCACTCCCAAACCTTCACCCCTTAGTTACCAGACCCCGATGGCACAGCCGTCTTTGCGAGGGTCGGAGCCAGCGATGAGGGCTTTGGTCGAAGGGTGTACCATAATGGCCTGTCCCCCGCCAAACTGCTGGGAGTACGGGTCATCCACTTTCACCACATGGTGCCCTTTGTTGGTCAGTTCTTGAAGAACATTGGGCGGTATACCCGATTCGAAGATGCATTCATTGCCCTGCAGATACCTGAATCTGGGGGCATCAAGAGCGGTCTGAACTCCCATATTGAATTCAATAATGTTGAGCAATACCTGAACCTGTCCCTGTGGCTGCATAAGGGCACCCATAACACCAAAGGTAAGAAACAAGTTACCATCCTTGAAGACCATGGCCGGGATTATGGTGTGATATGGCCTCTTGTGCGGCTGGATACAGTTGGGGTGGCCTGCCTCTAAGGAAAATGCGCTGCCACGGGCCTGCAGCAAAATACCGGTATCCCTGACCACCACCGCGGAGCCAAACGGCTCGAAAAGGCTATTGATAAAAGAGACGCTGTTGCCCTCACCATCGGTTACCGCCAGGTAAACCGTATCTTCAGTAATATGTGGGGTGCCTGCCTTTACCTTCTGCTTCGCCTGGTTTATATCTATCAGGCGCCTTCTCTGCTCGGCGTAAGACTGGGACAGCAGTTCCTCTAGGGGGATGTCCACAAAATCGGGGTCGGCAACATACCTCCTGGCATCGGCAAAGGCTAGCTTTATCGCCTCTATCAGGAGGTGCAGATACTCTGGAGAGTTGTGCCCCAGAGATTGCAGGTCATAACCCTCCAGTATATTTAAGGCCATGAGCACGACGAGTCCCTGACCATTGGGCGGGCATTCGTAGACCTCGTAGCCGCGATAATTGGTACTTATCGGTGTTACCCAGGTTGAGGTATGGTCTTTCAGGTCTGGTATATCAATTAATCCACCGTTTTCTCGAGAGCAGGCGGCTATAGCTTCCGCAATTTCTCCTTGGTAAAAGACGTCACGTCCCCCTTCGGCAATCTTTTTGAAAGTCCGGGCCAGGTCTGGCTGGACAAAAATCTCACCCGGCTCAGGTACTCTCCCGTCTATGAGATAGGTGCTGGCGGTAACTTCATTAGATCGCACTTTGGCGATATATTTCTTCCAGACATGCCCAATAATTTCCGTGACCGGGAAGCCGTGCTCGGCTAATTCTATGGCGGGTACTAATACCTGAGCCAGGCTCATGGTGCCGTACTTCTCAAGCAGCGAACACCACCCGTCCAGGGCCCCCGGAACCGTCACGGTAAGAATGCCTGTTTCTGGCATTTCTTGGTAACCAAGATTTCGGAGTGTTTCCAAGCTGGCGGTGTAGGGAGCCCGGCCGCTGGCATTCAAAGCCTTTAACTCGTTGCTTTTACTGAGATATACCAGGGCAAAGGCATCCCCACCTATGCCGGTTGCCATTGGTTCCACCACATTTAAGGCGGCGGCGGTGGCGATGGCAGCATCGATGGCATTCCCTCCTTGCCGCAGCATGCTTGCTCCAGCCTGCGTGGCTAAGGGCTGACTGGTGGCGACCATTCCCCGATTGCTCATAACTGCAGAGCGACGAGATGGGAAGGGGTGTTTTAAATTCATATCCCCTCTACATAGAAACTTTTTAAACAAGAAAGACGCCGTTTCCGGCATATTAGGAGCTCAACGCCTGGCTATACCCACAAGCTCGCTCAGGCTCTTTATGCCCTCTTTTTCCATGAATTGCTCTATTCCCTCTAGAACATCGAGTGCGGAGCGGGGGGAGGTGAGGTTGGCGGTGCCTACCTGGACGGCACTGGCCCCAGCCATAATGAACTCTATGGCATCGCTGGCAGTAGTGATGCCGCCACAGCCAACAACGGGCACGTCTACTGCCCTGGCTACCTGATAAACCATATACAGTGCCACCGGCTTTATTGCCGGTCCGGATAGACCGCCAGCTATGTTGCCCAGGAAGGGCTTGCGCTTCGCAATGTCGATAGCCATGCCCCTCAGGGTGTTGATTACGGTTACAGCATCGGCGCCAGCCTCGGCTACCGCCATCGCTATTTTAGTTATATCATCGGTGTTTGGGGTCAGCTTGACCAGTATCGGCAGGGAGGTGGCTGATTTAACGGCACTGGTTACTTCGGCGGCTGACCTGGGATTGGTCCCGAACGCAACACCTCCGGCTTTGATATTGGGGCAGCTGATATTCACTTCAATAGCACTGATTCCGGCTACGCCGTCCAGTTCGCCAGCCACTTTGGCGTAATCATCAATGGTATCGCCGGCAATATTAACGATAACCGGTACCCGCCAGTTTGCCCAGATTGGCGCCTTTTCCTTGATTAAAGCCCTGACGCCAATATTCTGAAACCCGATTGAATTGAGCAAGCCACAGGGTGTCTCGGCCAGTCTGGGCTGGGGGTTACCCTCTCTGGGGTTAAGGGTGGTTCCCTTGCACACGATAGCTCCCAGCCTCTGAATATCAAAAAGCTGGCTATACTCCATGCCATAGCCGAATGTACCCGAGGCGGTTATCACCGGGTTTGCCAGTAGCAGGCCTGGCTTGTGTTTAGGGGCTAATTGAATTGAAAGCTCCACGGGCAACTCCTTAGGGTAAATCAGTAATGGTGCCAGCTTTGTTGAAGAAGAACCTGTCGCCGAACTCCTGAGTCAAAAGACAAGCTGCTGGCAAGTCGGTACAGTGACACAAACCCAATCTCTGGACGCCAAGCTCTTTCAGGGCAGCAATTGTTAACCGGATTCGCTCTTCAGAGGCACTAATGAGGTGAGCACCACCTAGAACTGCATGTATTGATTTTACTCCGGTAAGCTGCTGAGCGTGGTATAGAGTGTTGATAATGCCATGATGGGCACAACCCAGCACGACAACCAGTCCCGCCTCGGTCTTTATAACAAGTGCCAGGTCATCGAGAAGCTTATCCGGCTGCAGGCCACCATCTTCTTTGACAAACAGATTGGGGTCTATCTGCTCAAACTCGGTCACCATGGGAATTTCGCCGGTAGTCATTATGCTATCGGTTATTTTCAGCGGTTTTGTGGTCAGATTGAATCTTGCCCCCAGGCTTTCCAGCTTCTGGCGCCGGAAGGGTATGCCGATATATTTATCAGCCTCACCTTGACGGCGCCGGTACTTGGCTGACCATGTATCAGGGTGGGCTATTATCTCTACCTCTTTTTTCATCTTACGCAGGATTTGGCGCAAGCCTCCGGTATGGTCATTGTGACCATGACTCAGCACAATCTTATCGATTTGGCTCAGGTCAAATCGCACAGTAGTGGCATTATGACTGGCTGAGATACTTTTACCGGTATCAAATAAGATATTTACCTCGTCTGTTTCAACCAGGAAACTCAGCCCCCACTCCGCCAAAAAACGACCCCTGCCGGCGGTATTGTCACTCAGGGTAGTAATGCGAAGTCCCATTTTTCTTCTCCTAGATTATATGTTATTGGTTCTCAAGGGACAACTACTAATGCGGTTCATGTTCAAAAGATGCTTGGGCCTTTCTGGTGAATAGCAGAGGGAAAAATATATCACTGGTACAACAGGGAATCCAGACGGCAAGGAACAAAAACAGAAAGATGAAGGGAAGCAGAGGAAGCCACCAGGCTGCCCCGAAGGCGGTGAAGTAGAATAATGATGCCCAGGTGCTTAAGAGTACGTGACCAAGGTGCGGGATTTTGGTGGTGGGTTTTAAGTAACCGACAATAATACCGATAAGTGCTGCCGAATTTACAATTTGCCATTTTGCAATTCCAATGACAGGCATTTTTGCGGTTTCGATAAAGGGTATGTGCAATTCCATTTTTACACCAAGTAAGACTCCTCCCAGGTGAGGAATTAAGGCATCGCTCAGGGTAGCGATGCCGATTGACCCTGCGTAGCCAACCAAGATTGCTGCCCAGATTTTGCCACCGCCGTATTTCTGATACATACCGGTGGTGGCAATGGCGCTCGCAACAACATGAAGGGGGTGTAAGGAGTAAAACGCAACGTGGGAAATCTCAGCAGGAACCTTACCGAAAACAATGATGGCCATGATGATAATTCCGGTAACGGTGCCTAAAGCGGTGAACGGGGCGTGGCTTTTCAGTTCCCTGGCTATTAGTCTGAGCATTTTCCCTTACTGGCTTAACTTACTGCCTTAACTTTACTCTCCGCGGTGGCTGGTTTATCACGGCGGTCATCGATGCTGATGAGAGTAACCACTCTTTGTACTCCCTTGGCAAACGGCACCTCGTGCATTTTCTGAGCTAGCTCCAGTACCCGCGCTAGAGGCCCTTCAATAATTGTCCCCATACCGGTTATTTGATAGCTTATGTCTTTAGCCTCTTTAAGCACATCAAGGCAAGCGGCAATATAGGGGCTTACACTGGGAGTAGCTGTGCCCAGAGGGATAACGCGTATATCGGCAATAACCCACTCTTTCATTATGGTTACCTCCATTTACTATCACGGCTTAAATAGGTGGTTACTATCATAGCTTAAATAGGTGGTTTTGCCAACATATCCCTTTCTACTTTGAAGGAGCAGATACTAGAAAGATGAGAGGTGAATTTGAGATTATCTGGCAACCTATCCCCCTGACCCCCTTCCCTTATTAAGGGAAGGGGGAGTGCTGGTAAGAGAGGCTTCGCCTCTCTTTGACTCTCCTTGCCCTGGATTAATAATAAGGGGAGTTTAAGAGGGACGCTAGCCCCTCTCTAAAGTCTCTTCCCCCTCTACTTAGCTAGAGGTTAAACTAACGGGGTGTCTAAGAGGGACGCTAGCCCCTCTCTAAAGTCTCTTCCCCCTCTACTTAGCCGGAGGTTAAACTAACGGGGTGTCTAAGAGGGACGCTAGCCCCTCTCTAAAGTCTCTTCCCCCTCTACTTAGCTAGAGGTTAAACTAACAGGGTGTCTAAGAGGGACGCTAGCCCCTCTCTAAAGTCTCTTCCCCCTCTACTTAGCTAGAGGTTAAACTAACAGGGTGTCTAAGAGGGGGGCGCTAGCCCCTCTTTTAAAATCTCTTCCCCCTCTCCTTCTTAAGGAGAGGGGGATAAAGGGGGTGAGGTTAATAAACAATTAAGTAAAGTCTACATATTGACTAAACAGAGTAAATGGACTACATTAAAGGTGTGATATACCTTGGCACTTCAGGGTTTAGTTATGATGATTGGGTTGGCACCTTCTACCCGGTAGGTTTGCCTAAGTGGGAATGGCTTACCTATTATGCCCGTGAGTTTAATGCCTGTGAGGTAAATTCAACCTTTTATGCCTTACCTAAACCCTCTAGCTTAAAAGCGATGACCGAGAAAACAGGTGAAGACTTCTTGTTTTCTATTAAGGCGAATCAGCAAATGACGCATCAACGGGAAGATAACGCCCCCGTTTTTAAGGCTTTTTGCCAGGTGTTAGAACCTGTTATCACTGCCGGGAAGCTGGGTTGTATCCTGGCTCAGTTCCCATATAGCTTCGGGTTTAATCCTCGTAATCGGGATTATCTCGGGCTGCTTAAGGAACGGTTGGGCGAACTGCCGGTAGTGATTGAATTGCGTAATGCCAGCTGGTTACGGAACGATGTGTTTAACTGGCTTCATCAGCTGGATTTAGGCTTCTGCTGTGTTGATGAACCACAACTACCTAATCTCCTGCCACCACTGGCTGAGGTAACAAATAAGATAGGTTATGTCCGCTTTCACGGGCGTAATAGTGACAAGTGGTGGCAGCATGAGCAGGCTTATGAGAGGTATGATTATAGTTACACGCCAGAAGAACTCAGTGAGTGGGTGCCTAAGATTCGAAAACTGGCAAATGTGGCGGAGAAGACCTTTGTCTTCGCCAACAATCACTGGCGTGGGCAGGCAGTTGACACTATTCGCCAATTGCGATTAATGTTAGACTAATCTAACCCTCTAAAAGTTCTCTTTTAGTAATCAGTATTATATGGTAACATATCCGTCAGCCCTGAATAGGCAAAATCACAGTCAGCCAAATCTTAAGCTTGACGGGTAGACAGGAGGAAGAGCAAGTGACTACTGAATCAAATATGCTCCACTCTCGTTTGGAAAGCGAGCGCAAGCACTTAACTGAAGAGTTGGCGCAATTAAAGGCTAGCGCCCGTCCTCTTGGTGAGAGGCGGGAAGGTAGCCCCTTTGGCAAGAGGGAGGAAGAGGCTACCGAGACCTTTGAGTTAGAGAAGCGGCTGGTCTTAGAGAAGCGTATGATAGACCAGTTGGCTGAAGTTGACCATACTTTGAGCAAGTTTAAAGAAGGAACTTACGGTTTATGTGACGTTTGTGGGCAACCCATAGACCCAGCCCGACTAGAAGCTCTTCCTCAGGCAAACCTGTGCTTGAGCTGTAAGACTAAACAGGCAAAGAATGCAAAAGGCAAGTGAGCTCCGGAGTGGGTGGCAGTGGAATATGCTCCTTTTCCTTATCGCATTACTGGTGGTAGCCGCCGACCAGCTTAGCAAAGTATGGATAAGGTCTAATCTACTTGTTGGGCAATCACTATTTGAGGCAGGATTCTTTCGGATAACCCATGTTAATAATACCGGTGCTGCCTTCGGCTTGTTTCAAGGTCAATCATTCCTCTTGACCATAGTTGCCCTGGTAGGCATTACTGTTCTCCTAGTCTACACCCTTGTTATTTATCGGAAGTTCCCTCTTTTAGATAATAGGCTGGGCAGGTCAACCCTTGGCTTGGTTCTCGGTGGTGCAGTGGGTAACCTGATTGACCGGCTACGCTTAGGGTATGTTACCGACTTCATTAGTGTCGGTCGCTGGCCAGCATTTAACATCGCCGACTCCGCCATAACGGTTGGAGTTATTCTATTCGCTTACTCCTTCCTTCGCTCTGCTCGAGCCGAGAAGCACTAGGATGGATAAAAGATATAGTTTCGTAGTTGATAAGCCGGGGCTTCGACTTGATAAGTATGTTGACAAGAAATGCCCGGAGCTCTCCCGAACCCATGCTCAGAAGCTTATTGCCGGTGGCTATATTACAGTTAATGACCGGGAGGCCAAAGCAAGCCATAAACTTAATATTGGTGATAGGGTAAAAGTTGTTATACCCCCCACTCCACCCCCCTCTTTATCTCCTGAGGCGATTCCGCTGAATATTATTTACCAGGATAACGACCTGTTAGTTATTGACAAACAGGCCGGGCTGACCATTTATCCGGCACCGGGACATCCCAGCCATACCCTGGTTAATGCCATCCTTTCCCTCTTTCCTGAATTACCGGGTAACTCGCTGCGACCGGGAATTGTGCATCGGTTGGACAAGGATACCTCGGGGCTGATGGTGGTGGCTAAGAATAACTCAGCTCAGCTAAATTTGATTGACCAGTTTAAGGCTCATTCAGTAGTGAAAGCCTATCTGGCATTGGTTAAAGGGCGTCTCAAACCGGAGCATGGTGCTATTGAGGCATCCATCGGGCGTGACCCCCGTAATCGGAAACGTATGGCGGTAGTAACTGAGGGTAAGGAGGCACGCACCCGCTATCATGTAATTGAGTATGTGGGTAATCATACCCTGCTTGAGGTTAGACCGGAGACGGGGCGCACCCACCAGATTCGGGTTCACCTTTCCGCTATCGGCTTTCCGGTGGTGGGAGATAAAATGTATGGCGTGAAGTCAGCCCATCTCTCCCGACAATTTCTCCATGCCTCCTGCCTCGGCTTTAACCACCCCTCCACCGGCGAATATGTGGAGTTCGCCTCTGACCTCCCCCCTGACTTAGCGCAGGCACTAAAAGATATTGCCTAAGATTGTTTATTAACCCTATCCCCTTTGTCCCCTTCCCCTTGATAAGGGGAAGGGGAGGGATTTTTGAAAGAAGGGCTTTGCCCCTCTAACTCCCTTTAATACAGCTCTAGGGCAGGGACTTGCTTCTTCTATTTGGGGGTGGTTTGAAGGGGCGTTAGCCCCTTCATAAAAAATCTCCTTTCCCTTTATATAGGAATATATATCTATATTATGGAGAGTTAAAGAGAGGCGAAGCCTCTCTTACATAATTAATTCCCCCTCTCCTTTCTTAAAGGGGTAGATTGAAGGGGTGGACCCCCTTCAAAACAAATCCCTCCCCCTCTCCTTTGAAGGAGAGGGGGATACAGGGGGTGAGGTTGATAAAATAACTCCTAGAATCTTGGTGGGTGGGGTGGTAGAATGACAGGAAGGGAGGGTGAAATGCCTACTAAACCTATAGTTATCAAGTTTTTTGCTCCTGTTGTTGATGTCACAATTAACACCTTAATGAATGCAATCGACCAGAAGATGAAACAAGGTGTGTCTCAATTTATCATCCTTATTTCGTCCCCAGGAGGTTCCGTTATTCATGGGCTATCGGCTTACAACTATCTGAAAGGCTTACCTGTAACCATAACCACACATAATTTTGGAAGTGTTGATTCTATAGGAGTCGTCCTATTTTGTGGGGGGAGTAAAAGGTTCTCAGTCCCTCAAGCAAGGTTCCTGCTTCACGGTGTAAGTGCTAGCTTCAGAAATGAGAGTTTAGAAGAGAAGCAACTTGAGGAGAGACTGAAGGGACTCAAGATCGACATAGAAAACATTGCCAAAGTTATAGCTGCAAATACTGGCAAGGCTGTTCAAGAAGTCACAAAAGCTATGCTTGACAGAAGTACACTAAATCCTGATGAAGCCAAAGCGTGGGGTTTAGTTCATGAGATCAAGTCTGAACTATTTGAGGCAGGCTCCGAAGTTATATCAATACAATATCAACGAAAGGAAAGCCAGTAACAGCTAGGGAGGGGAAGGTTCTAAATGACTAAATCAGTTAGAGTCCGCTTTGCGCCGAGTCCCACCGGTTATCCCCATGTGGGCAATATCAGGACTGCCCTGTTTACCTGGCTCTTTGCCCGGCACCACGGGGGCAGTTTCATTGTCCGCATTGAGGATACCGATGTTACCCGCAGGGTTGAGGGCGCCGTGGAGGCTATCCTTGATGGTCTGCGCTGGCTGGGGCTGGATTGGGATGAGGGGCCTGAGGTGGGGGGTAAATACAGTCCCTACTTTCAGTCACAGCGTCTTAAGATATACCACAAGATGGCTCAGCGCCTGATTTCACAGGGGAATGCCTATTACTGCTATTGCTCCCCCCAGCGCCTGGAGCAGATGCGGGCGGAGCAGGTCAGGCGCAAGCAGCCGCCGGGCTACGACCGCCACTGCCGCGACTTAACTCAGGGGGAGAGGTCGGCGAAGGAAAAAGAGGGCATCACCCCGGTAGTTCGTTTCAAGACTCCGCTAGGCGGTCAGACTAATTTCACCGATTTAATTCGGGGTGGGGTGGTATTTAAAAATGATACTCTTGATGATTTTGTATTGCTGAAGTCGGATGACTACCCCACCTATCATCTCGCCAATGTGGTTGATGACCACCTGATGGAGATAAGCCATGTGCTCCGGGCTGAGGAGTGGCTATCCAGCACTCCCCGCCACCTGCTTCTGTATCAGGCTCTGGGATTTGAGCCACCGCAGTTTGCTCACCTGCCGATGCTCCTGGGAGCCGACCGTGCCAAACTGAGCAAGCGGCACGGGGCGGTGTCTATAACCGAGTATCGTGAGCAGGGCTATCTACCTGAGGCTATGGTGAATTTCCTTGCCCTGCTCGGTTGGTCTCTGGATGATAAGACCGAGCTTTTATCCCGACAGGAGCTGATTGACAACTTTTCTCTGGAGCGGGTTAGCCGGACAGCGGCTATTTTCAATCATGATAAGCTCAACTGGATGAACGGAGTATATATCCGCAATTTAAGTCTGGAGGATTTTACCCGGCAAGCGCGTCCCTTTTTGGATAGGGGTTTGCCTTCCGGGGTAAAACGTCCATTAGATACCGACTATGTC
>SDBT01013608.1_pt1 | contig 13030 bp, 8 predicted proteins | sample 2277101 | NCBI WGS metagenome assembly SDBT01 (sample SAMN10404973, study PRJNA504765) | marine sediment metagenome | isolation source: marine sediment core GS10_PC15, 103 cmbsf | place: Arctic Ocean: Southern Knipovich Ridge | collected 2010 | reverse complement strand
GAGACCGTTGGAATTCCGCCGGTGCTCCATATGGGGGCCTGCGTTGATAACAGCCGGATCCTCATGGCGGCCACGGAAGTGGTAAAGGCCGGGGGGCTGGGAAATGATATCAACGAACTTCCTGTGGCCGGCTCTGCGCCGGAGTGGATGAGCGAGAAGGCCATCAGTATTGGTCAGTACTTTGTCGCCTCTGGCGTGTATACCGTCTTTGGGGGGGTGGCTCTACCCGTGAGCGGAGCGCCTGTCTTCGAGAATTATCTCTTCAAAGAACTGGAAGGCATATATGGCGGCATGTGGGACATGGAAGAGGACCCCATAAAGCACGCCCACAAGATGATTGCCCATATAGATAAGAAGCGGAAGGCCCTGGGTATAGACAAGGCCCGGGAAAGGGTCCTTGTGGATATGACAGACCGGCAAAAGCTGGAGGCCGCATGATAAACCGAGAAGGTGAAACGATATACCTCATTAAGAAGGGAGGAGAATAAGATATGTCAAAATTAGTTGCGTTTGCAGCCATTCAAGGCGGATATAACATTGTTTCCAAGGCCGAGGGGAGGTACAAAAAGGCCCTGGAGACCTATGGCGGTGCACAGAAGCTGGAATTTCCCAACACCGCTTATTACCTGCCAGTCATTTATTCATTGACCGGGATGAAGGTTACGGATCTGGATTCAGCGAAAAAGCCTCTTGAATTTGCCCGGAAGCTCTTACCCCCGCATGTCAAGAACGATTGCAATCTTCCCTATCTGGGGCCTTTACTGGATGCGGGAATGGCCGCCCTTTTTGCAGAGGAGATTAGGGAGGCACTTCGTTATGTGGAAGACCCCGATTTTTACCAGCCCGAGGTGGAAGATCCGGATATCGAAAATGGAAAGATCTGGCTCGGGGCTGCGGACGATGCCATTATGCGGAAGCGTGGGGTGGAGTTTGTGGATGGTACGGCCCCGGGATTTGCGGCCATTGTGGGGGCTGCCCCTGATTCGGCCACAGCCAAGAAGATGGCCGAAGAATATCAGCTAAAGACCATTTATGTGTTTATGGCTGCCAATCAAAACGGTACCACCTTTACAGAGCAGCTTATCGAGGAGGATGTGCAGATCGGATGGAACACCCGCCTTGTCCCATTTGGCCCGGATATATCCGCGGCCGTCTTTGCCCTGGGTTTTGCAAATCGGGCGGGTATGGCCTTTGGCGGGGTTCAGCCCGGTGATTACAAAAAGATGCTTCACTATCAGAAAGACCGGGTCTTTGCATTTGTAAACGCCCTGGGGGACGTCGGCGCAGAGTGGGCGGCCAACGCCGCCGGGTGTGTTAACTGGGGATTTCCCACCATTGCCGACACGGATATCCCGGAGATTCTGCCAACCGGGGTCTGCACCTATGAACACGTGGTGGCCAATGTTCCCCATGATGAGATTCCCTCAAGATCTATCGAGGTGAGGGGGCTTAAGGTGACCATCACGGAAATCGATATCCCCCTGGCCTATGGTCCGGCCTTTGAAGGAGAGAGGGTCCGAAAGGACGACCTCTTTCTTGAGATGGGCGGCGGAAAGAGCCAATGCACGGAACTCTGCAAGATGGCGGAGATGGACAAAATAGAAGACGGCAAGGTAGAGGTGATCGGCCCTGATGTAGCGGATGTAAAGAAAGGCGACCGAACGCCCCTGGGGATCTATGTCCAGGTGGCCGGCCGGCAGATGCAGCCCGACTTTGAACCCATCCTCGAGAGACAGATTCATCATCTTATCAACTATGCCCAGGGAGTCATGCACATCGGACAAAGGGATATTGCCTGGATCCGTGTGGGAGATCAGGCAATAGACAAGGGTTTTAGCCTAAAAGATATCGGCGTGATCCTTCATGCAAAATTTCATCAGGATTTTGGGAGCATCCTGGACAAGGTGCAGGTGACGCTTTACACCAAGTCGGAGGACGTGGATAACCTGACCAAAAGGGCCAGGGCCGAATACGGGACAAGGGATGACCGTGTTGAGAAGATGACCGATGAGAGCGTGGAAACCTATTATTCATGTACTCTGTGCCAGTCCTTTGCCCCCAGCCATGTCTGCATGATCAGCCCGGAGCGAACAGGGCTTTGCGGGGCCTACAACTGGATGGACTGCAAGGCCTCCTTTGAGATCAACCCGACCGGTCCCAATCAGCCTGTGGAAAAAGGCGAGTGCCTGGATCCTAAGCTGGGCCAGTGGCAGGGAGTAAATGACTTTGTCTATAAGGCATCTCGTCAGACAGTAGATCATTATAATTTTTATAGTATGTTGATCGACCCCATGACTACGTGTGGTTGCTGCGAGTGTATTGCGGCGGTGCTGCCGACCTGTAACGGGGTGATGACGGTCCACCGTGACTATACTGGAGAAACCCCCTCAGGGATGAAGTTCACCACCCTGGCAGGTGTCATGGGCGGGGGGCAATCCTCCCCGGGTTTTGTGGGCCACTCAAAATACAACATCACTCAGGGCAAGTTTATTGTCGGTGATGGAGCTCTTTTGAGGATGGTGTGGATGCCCAAGTCGTTGAAGGAGGAAATCAAGGAGCGTCTGATCAAACGGGGAAAGGAACTGGGTGTGCCGGATCTGGTTGATCGGATCGCGGATGAGAGCGTTGGATTAACCGAAGAAGAGATCCTCCCCTTTCTCCAGGAAAAGGATCACCCCGCATTGAAGATGGATCCCATTGTGGGTTGATGTATCCCGGTGGGGGTACCGAAGGGATGGTGTTGTTGGGTCGGGGCGATCGTATGGTCGCCTCTGATCCGGGATATGAAATCAAGAGGTTGTGATAGCTAGGAGTATATTATGGGACTGACTGGAATTCAGATTTTTAAATTGTTGCCAAAGACAAACTGCGGGGAGTGCGGTGTTCCCACCTGCCTGGCGTTTGCCATGAATTTGGCCTCAGGAAAGGCCGAATTGGATGCATGTCCCTATGTCTCTGATGAGGCCAAGGAACAATTGGCAGAGGCGTCTGCCCCGCCGATCCGGCCGGTTGCCATTGGTGCCGGGAGCAGGGCGTTTAAGACAGGGGGTGAAACGGTCATGTTCAGACATGAAAAGACCTTTTATAACCCCACGGGACTGGCCGCCATGGTCGCCTCCGACATGGATGCCGGGGCGCTGGACAAAAAACTGAAGGAATGGAATGCCCTTCAGTATGAAAGAGTGGGGTTAAACCTCAGACCGGAACTGGTTGCCCTCAAGGACGTAAATGGGGATGCGTCGGCATTTGTAGCCGCTGCAAAAAAGATTGCGGAGGAGAGTGAGTTTGGCCTGATCCTCATGAGCGAGAATGCGGACGCATTGAAAGAGGCTGCTGCCGCCGCAGCTTTCAAAAAACCCCTGCTGTATGCAGCCACCGCTGACAACGTCGAAGAGATGGGAAACATCGCCAAAGAGAGCGGTTTACCATTAGCAGTAAAGGCCGATAGTGTTGAGGGCCTGATCCCCTTGACGGATAAATTGGCAGAGATGGGGCTCAAGGATCTGGTGCTGGACTCGGGTTCCCGGGAGATGAAACAGCTTTTTGAGGACCAAGTGGCTATCCGGAGGGCCCCCCTAAAGGCGGGGAATCGATCATTGGGGTTTCCCACGGTTACCTTTCCCTGCGAAATGGCCGACAATCTTGATATGGAGACGGTTATCGCCTCGATGCTCATTGCAAAGTATGGGGGGATTGTGGTCCTCTCGGATTTCAAAGGCGAAAGCCTCTTCCCCTTGCTGCTTGAAAGACTCAACATCTTTACCGATCCCCAGAGACCCATGACGGTAACACAGGGAATATACGAGATCGGTGGACCGGATGAGAACTCGCCCGTGCTCATAACAACCAACTTTTCTTTGACCTACTTTATTGTAGGTGGAGAGATTGAGGGGAGCAGGGTACCCTGTTGGCTGCTCATTATGGACACAGAGGGTCTGTCGGTCATGACGGCCTGGGCAGCCGGCAAATTTGCAGGCGACGCTGTGGCAACTTTTGTTAAGAAGTCCGGCATTATGGATAAGGTTTCTCACAGGAAAATCATAATCCCCGGGTATGCAGCGGCCATAAGCGGGGAAATGGAGGAGGACCTTCCGGACTGGGAGATTTTGATCGGACCCAGGGATGCGTCATTGATACCCAAGTTCTTAAAGGACCTGGGGTAATTGGGCGCGTAACCGCCTGCAAGGGTTTATTGCCGCAAACTACATGGGGCCGATAAACTCGACGGAAACGGGAAACAATATGGTAAACAATAAAGATAAGGGAGTCTGACCATGCAATTGATTGGTGAAAATTTAAATGTGATCAGCACGGTTATAGGCAAGGCCTTTAAGGAGAAGGATCCGGGCCCCATTGCCGAGGAGGCCAAACGACAAAAGGAAAAGGGGATGGACTGGATCGACATCAACTTGGGCCCGGCACGAAAAGGTGGACCCGAATTGATGGAGTTTGTTGTAAAAACGGTCCAGGAGGCCATAGGGGATGATCTGCCCCTGTGTCTTGACACCTCCAACATAGAGGCCCTGGAGGCAGGCCTTGCCGTCCACAAAGGGAAGGCCATCATCAATTCGATCATGTGCAGGCCGGAGAGGTATGAGAAAATGATACCGCTGGCTGTCAAGTACCAAGCCAACATGATTGCGCTGATGTGGGGTCCGGAAGGGCTGCCAAGGGATGAAAACGAAAGGGCGGCACTGGCAGTAGAACTTCTGTATGCGGCCAATGAGGCAGGGGTCCCCAATGAAGATATCTTTGTGGATGGGATCGTCACGCCGGTCAATATCCAACAACCCCAACTAATGAGCCTTTTGGCCTTTCAGGAGATGCTTCAGGATATTGCCCCGGGGGTGAAATCCACATGCGGGCTTTCAAACATCTCAAATGGCCCGCCGGATAACTTAAGACCCATCCTGAATCAGACCTACATGGTGATGTTGGAAAGAAAGGGGATGTATTCCTGTATTGCCGATGCCTACGATAACACATTGATCGCGATAGCCAGGGGAGAAAGCCCCGACATTGTGGAGATCATACACAAGGTCGTGGATGGTGAGGACATTGATATGGGCTCTTTATCCAAGGAACTGCAAGGCTATGTAAAGACAGCGCGGATCATATTGGGCCAGTCTCTTTATTCAGATTCGTGGCTTGAGCTGTAGCCCGACGATGGATTGATCGCAAGATCTGATGCGTTCGAAATTTGCAGGGCTTCTCCACATAACAGACGTTATGAGGTGAAGCCCTTTTTTATGCCACGGCTCGTTTGCCCAATCACGAGGTTGCAATTGATCTTAAGGTTCGGTAGCATTTAACCCCAATCCGGGCGCCAATTCTGCGAAGTTATTTCGTAGGCGTTCACGGGTTCAAAGGTTCAGGGTTCAAGGTTCCTTGCTCGTCGCTGGACTGCATTTGGGATACGAATTTTCGAGAAAAGCGTCAGCTTCGTCAAGCCTAATCCAAAATTTGGAGCCAACTTGGCAATTACTTGGAAAAAAATGAGCACTTTTAACAAGGACTTTGGGTCTTCAATGCCTTCTTTGTCCTTAACCCTGAACGTTGAACCCTGAACCTGTGAACGGTTACGTTATTTCTGTGCAGGCCCCCGGTGGCTTGACTGGAAGAGATCAAAACATACGCGTTAGGATTGGGAAGAGACACTGAAAGGCTTTGGTCCAAAATGGCAGATGAAATTCGTTGGATAAAGACCCACTGTGGAAGGATGGATCACGGTGGCTGCTCCCTCATCGTGGGGGTCAAGGATAACAGGATAGTAAAGGTCAAAGGCGATCCGGATGGCTATCTGAACAGGGGTTACATATGCCCGAAAGGATTAATATCCCCTGACCGGCTCACCCATCCCGGGCGACTTAAACACCCTTTAAAAAGAAAAGGGGCGCGTGGAGACGGCAATTGGGAGAAGGTGTCCTGGGAAGAGGCTATTCAGACAGTTTGTGAAAATCTGAGGAAGGTCAGAGAGACACATGGGGCCAGGGGGGTCGCCTTTTGTCAGGGGATGCCCAAGGGCATGGAACACTTTGCCATGATCCGTCTTGCAAATACATTTGGCTCCCCCAACGTGGTGGCTGTCCAGGACGTATGCCATGCTCCGCGGGAGTTGACGGGGATCCATACGTGTGGGTTTTACCCGGTGGCTGATTTTCATCACAAAAGCAGGCTTGTGATGGTCTGGGGGAGTAACCTCACCAGCACCAATGAGGAGGGGGAGATTTGCAGCCTGCTCCTGGAGCAGGTAAGAAACGGCACGGATCTGATTGTAATAGACCCAAGAAGGACTGAACTGGCAAAAAAGGCCCGCCACTGGCTTCAGATAAGACCGGGGGCAGATAATGGGCTGGCCTTGGCTTTTCTGAATGTCATCATTGAAGAAGGGCTATATGAGAAGGATTTTGTCAAAAACTGGACCCATGGCTTTGATGAGCTGTCCGGCCAGGTGAAGGCGTATACCCCGGAGAAAATGTCCGAGGTCACCTGGGTTGAGCCAGGGCTTATCCGAGAGGCGGCACGGTCTTATGCCCGGACACACCCGGCTGCCATCCAATGGGGAAATCCCATAGAGCAGAACATCCATGCATTTGATACGGCACGGGCACTTGTGTGTGTCATGGCCATATGCGGTAACCTGGATGTCCGGGGTGGTAACATCCATGCCAGTGAGCCAAAGATTCAGGGTCTGGGTAAATTTGTAAGGGCGGATGTCATTCCCCTTAAGAGAAAAGAAATGATTCACGCCTATCATAAGACCATACCCAGGCTTATGACCGTGCCCCCGGCCTTTTTTAGAACGGCGGTCCTGGAGGCGTTTCCCTATCCAGTGAGGGCTGCCTATTTTCACTGTACCAACCCCCTGATTACATATGCAGACAGCCAAAAAACCTTTGAGGCGTTAATGCATCTGGACTTTTTTGCCGTATCAGATATATTTATGACGCCAACGGCCGCTCTTGCGGATATGGTGCTCCCGGCCGCCACCCATTTTGAGTTTAATGATATAGGTCACTATGGCATTGGCCACGGCTGCATCCTGGCCCGGCCCAAGGTGGTTGATCCTCCGGAGGAGTGTTGGCCCGATATAAAGATCATAAATGAACTGGGCCGACGCCTTACCCGGGAAGAATACTGGCCAAAAAATTATGAAACGCTCCTGGAGGAAGTTCTTGAGCCAAGCGGTTTGAACTACACTCAGTTCGCTCAAAAAGGCTATCTGAAAGGCCCGGATCGGTTTCAAAAATATCTTTCTTCCGGGTTTCAGACACCTACGAAAAAGGTCGAGCTTTGTTTGAGCAAGGCGGATGGTCTTGGCCTTCCACCGCTGCCGCGGTTTAGAGGGCTGCCACAGGAAAATGATCCCGAGTATCCGCTGGTATTGACCAGCTCAAAAAATGCTTATTATCTCCATTCCTCTTACAGATGGCTTGAAGGGCTGCGGAGGCACAGCCCCGATCCCCTGTCAGAGATTCACCCTGAAACAGCTGCGGAATATGGTATCAAAGAGGGCGAGACAGTTGTTATTGAAACCAAAAAAGGACGGATAACCCAGACGGCCCGCCTGACAAGAAACGTTCCTCCCGGGGTGATAAACGGCTCCTATGGGTGGTGGTTCCCGGAGGAAAGCCCGGAGTCCCAGTTTCAATGGAAGAGATCCAATTTTAACATCCTCACTTCCGTGGAAGAGCTGGGAAAGGAGTTTGGCACCCCCAACCTCAAGGGGATCGGGTGCAGGGTAGCGAAGCTGGGCAGGGACCGATAATATCCGGTGCAGGAAGATGGAAAAATACCACAGAGAAAGGTTTGAGACACAGAAACGGCTGGCAAAAAAAATCGCTCAGCTCAGTGAGGTCAATGATATCCTCGAGGCTGTAAGGTCGGAGATCAGGGTGGTGGTCCCTTCGTCCATTGAGGTCTGTATCCTTCTTTTGGATCCTGAGGCAAAGAAATATACACGCCCTCTCCAGTGCGCCCTTTATGACAGGCCCGTGAATTGTCTTGCCTGCAAAAGAACCCGCAGCGCCATTCAAAAGGCCATCAACAGGCGAAAAGGAGTGGTGGTTTCCAAAAGCGACCCCGTTGTGAGACGGGACGGATCAAAGATAGAGATCGGTCCGGAGGCTGCTATCCCGGTCTTTGTAAACGATGAAATCCTGGCCGTTGTCAGCGTGGTGACAAAGGTGGGCAGTCGTTTTACGCGGAAGGATTTCTATCTTATAAGAGATATCTCAGAAACACTCAGTAATGTACTTCTGAATGCCCGGCGGCACTGGGAAATTACTCAGGACAAGATAAAGATCAGCCAGATGCTGAACCAAATGTCACGGTTTGTCCCCCAGTCGGTTCGGAATATAGTGGAGAAAAACCCCGAACTGCTGACCCAGGAAAAGCAGCGGAAGCATGTAAGCGTTCTCTTTCTTGACCTCGAGGGATATACCCGGCTCCATGCTACTCGCTCGGAAAACGAAATCAACGAGATCGTGGAAAAGATGTTCTCCAGTTTTGTAGACCCCATCCATCGGTCCCACGGGGACATAAATGAGACGTCCGGGGACGGGCTGATGATCATTTTCAAGGATGATGATGCCAGAACAAACGCCGTCAACTCGGTCAAGGCCGCCTTTGATATTTATGACAGAAATATTGACATCAACAAAGAGCTCAGACACCGTCTTGAACCGATTAATGTCAATATAGGAATAAATTCCGGGACAGCCCTGGTTGGCATGACACGGTTTCGGGGCTCGCTGGACACACGGATGACCTACACGGCCACCGGATCTGTAACCAACATTGCTGCGCGTCTGGCCTCATACGCCATCGGCGGAGACATACTGATTGGTGAGGAGACAAACAAACTAATCCAGGGGCTGTGGCCTGTATATGAAAAAGGTATGGCCAGCCTGAAAGGGATAGACAAGGCCATTCGGATTTTTTCCCTCCTCAAAAAAGACTGAACGGAAATACGATATGATGGAAACAGAGCCGGAACCCATTGAACTCCCAATTGACGGGATCCTGGACCTTCACACCTTTGCCCCTCGAGAGGCGGCTTCAGTGGTGGAAGAATATCTTCGTGTATGTCTTGAAAAAGAGATTTATGAAGTGAAAATTATTCACGGAAAAGGCAGGGGCACCCTCCGCCGGACCGTACATGCCCGGCTTGAGAAACACCCCGATGTCCTGGACTTCGGTCTCGACTCCGGCCCCTCGGGTTGGGGGGCCACAGTGGTTCGTCTAAAGGGCGGATCAGCGTGAGCCGGGAGCAAGTCCCCGAACTGCCGAAAACATACGGTCCCTGTCAACAGGGTTTACCCGTTTTACAATCCAATCCCGGAACCTTTCGCCGGCAGGGAGAGACTGTTTGTAGCTCATGATGTCCAATTTGACATCAAGGGCCTTTGCAACCCGTGTGGCCATGATTGGCCATATCTCGCCAATATCCCCCACAACAGGGATGCTTCCCGGAATCCTGGCAAACCCCGACATCTCCATCCGAAAAGGGATGCGCATGGACTTTGTCTTTGGAAGACCTTTATTGACCGCATCTGACACCATCCCGGACTCCCTCTCTTTGGCCCAGGCCTTTTCCAGGTTGGGGTCAAGGTCTATCCTGACGATCTTTTTATCCCTGAGAGAATAGGTCCATCCTCCCTCCCAGTCCGACCATATGCCATGACCTGTAAAAAGTTCAAAGGGCCCGTCGTGGATTTCCTGGGAAAGGGCCAGAGCTGATTCGATGATAACATCGGCGCTGCCAAGAAGGCTTGCGATCCGCTGGCAACGCTCCGAAATGGACAGGGAATCCCCGACTGCCAGGCCCACCTCTCCACCCCCTATCATCTGCGGCACCGTAACCATTACGGGGGTGTTGTTCAGGGCCCCTGCCCCTATCATGGTGTAGGGGTCAGCGCCGTAACCCGCCACCTGTTCAAAAGGAAGCCCGGTCTTTTTGGCGAGCCCAAGGACATCGCGTGCCAGTCGTTCCGTGCGAAGGCCCGTGGGATACGCCATGTTCCCCGCAACCTTTGTGATGGTGTTTCCTTTGGCGCGTCTCATCCTCCGGTAAAGCCCTGTGTCTATATATACTTCCTTTTGATACGCCTCCAAACGGGCATTTGAGATCATGCTGACCTCAAACTGCCCATCACACGGAAGCTTCTCCGGTTCAAAACCAAAGGCCTCACCATCAAACCGCTTTACCTTTTCAAGCGTACCCGCCATTTCATGGTTTATCACTGCAGAGCTGGTGGAGACCGCGTCAATAATCCCCTTGTGGATCAATTCGGCGATAAGGGTGGTGACCCCTTCATGGATGTTGGGTCCGCTCCCCACCACGGCAACCACCTTGCCGCCCCGCTCTTTCGCTTTAATGATCACTTTTATGGCCTGGTTTAACCTGGCCCTTGTTTTTGCCGCAAGACCCTTATACATGTTTGTGATTGTTTCGTGATCAATGTTCATAGAAATTCTCCTCTCTCTTTTTCCTATTATCCCAGTGACATATATTTACCGGGTCTGCACGACAAGCCTTTTGATCACCTCCGCGTGTTTTTGGGCCGCCTTTTGGTTTTTAAGGACCGCCTTCCGGGCCCTTTGACCATATGCCATCAAATCGTCGGGATGGCCCAGAAACCAGATCACCTTTTCAGCCATGGTCTTGGCATCAGAAACCAATACGCCGGCCTTTTCCGCCTCCAGCAGGGCCTTTGCATCAAGAAAATCCTCCATTGAAGGCCCATAAAAGACCACCTTTCCCCAAACCGCCGGTTCAAGAGGGTTTTGTCCGCCAAGGGGAACCAGGCTGGCACCGCAGAATACGATGGTTGCCGCGCTGTATACCTTGAATAGCTCTCCAAAGGTGTCAATAATTACGACGCTTGAGGTGCGGGATGATATTCCATGGTCAAACCGGGTTCGGAATTGATAATCAAGGCCGCGTTTTTTTACCAGGGAGCCTATTTCACGGCTCCTTTCCACGTGTCTGGGCGCAATAATCAGGATCATGTCCGGAAACTTCTCCCGAATTCTGTCATACGCATCCAGGACCATCTCCTCTTCCCCCTCCCGGGTACTTCCCGCGACAAACACCTTCTGACCTGGAGAGAGGTTGTATATCCGTCGAATTTCTGCCTCCATGGCAGGGTCTGCGCTGTCTGCCAGGAGATCGTATTTGGCATTTCCGTTTATCTCTATTTTGTGAGGCTCCGCCCCCATCGCCTTTATCCGGTCGGCGTCATCCGCCAGGATCATGCTGAAGGCATCAAAGTTTTTGAGGACATTACGAAAAAAAGGCTTTAGCCTGAGATAACCGTCAATGGATCTGGGCGATATCCGTCCATTTATCAGGACGGTCCTGATTCCCATGCGGTGCGCCTCAAAAAGCCATGCGGGCCAGATTTCGGTCTCCAGAAAGACCATGACATCGGGGCGCACCGTTGAAAGGGCCTTGCGTACGGATCCCGCGAAGTCAACCGGTGCGTAGACCACAGGGATCTCCTCACCAAATGTTTCTCGGGCTGATTTACGCCCATGCGGTGTAGTCGTCGATAGCAGGAAAGAGCAGCCGGGGATCAATTCCCTGAGCGCATCTATCAATGCTGCTCCCACCTTTACCTCTCCCAAAGATACGGCGTGGATCCAGATCCTGGGGGATCCTGAAAGACGGCGAATGGCCCTTTGAGGGAAGAACCCTAAACGCTCCTTCAGATGATCGCCGTAGTGGCCTGTGACACGGGAATAGCCCCAAATGGCGGAGACTAGAGGTGCGACCAGGGCGCCCGTCAGGAGCGTATATACCCCATAAGGGATGTTCAATTTGTTAGATTTTTTGTTTTCTGTGGGCATCGGTGATCCTGATCCGTACAAATATCGAAATAAAAGCGCTGAAACCTTCAGAATAACATATGGAGATGCGGGTGGGGTGTCAAGCTGTAAGAATTGTCCTGTAAGCGTTGCCGGGAGCTGCATCGTTCTCTTGAAAACTTTTTGAGTGACTCTTGAAAAGCCGTCTGATATTCTCTGGATGTCGTTGAACAGAAAGGAGAAAAGAGATGGATTTTGAGAAAAAGATCCTCTGTATCGGAGCCGGTTATGTAGGCGGACCGACCATGGCGGTGATTGCCAACAAATGTCCGCAGTATAAAGTGACAATTGTGGATATCAATCCCGAACGTATCGCCCAGTGGAATTCGGACGATCTCCCCATCTACGAACCGGGGCTCGACGAGGTTGTAAAAGAGGCAAGGGGCAGAAACCTCTTTTTCAGCACCGACATTGAAAAGGGCATCCGGGAGTCGGAAATTATCTTTGTGAGCGTAAACACCCCAACAAAGACCTTTGGGGCCGGTGCCGGGATGGCGGCCGATTTACAATATTGGGATAAGACGGCCAGGCAAATAAGAGAGCATTCCACTTCCGACAAGATAATCGTTGAGAAGAGCACGCTTCCTGTCAGGACCGCTCAGGCAATGGAAAGAATCCTCACCGTCGATGATAACGGTATCCGTTTTGATGTTCTCTCCAACCCGGAGTTCCTGGCAGAAGGCACGGCAATCAAAGATCTGGAAAATCCGGATAGGGTCCTGATAGGGTCCAGGGAGACCCCCAGCGGTCTAAAAGCCAGAGAGGAACTGGTTGAGATCTATGCCAACTGGATACCAAGAGAACGGATAATAACCTCCAATATTTGGAGCAGCGAACTCTCAAAGCTTGTTGCCAACGCCTTTCTCGCACAGAGGATCTCTTCCATAAATTCCGTTTCGGCGATTTGTGAAAAGACTGGTGCCGACGTTACAGAAGTTGCAAGGGCTATCGGGATGGACAGCCGGGTAGGAGACAGATTCCTGAATGCCAGTGTTGGCTTTGGAGGGTCATGTTTCAAAAAGGATATTTTGAACCTGGTCTACCTTTGTCGTAACTATGATCTTGAGGAGGTGGCCAAATACTGGGAAGGCGTTGTCAAGATTAATGACTACCAGAAAGAGCGGTTTGTCCTGAACATGCTAAACACCATGTTCAATAC
>SDBT01013607.1_pt1 | contig 13030 bp, 10 predicted proteins | sample 2277101 | NCBI WGS metagenome assembly SDBT01 (sample SAMN10404973, study PRJNA504765) | marine sediment metagenome | isolation source: marine sediment core GS10_PC15, 103 cmbsf | place: Arctic Ocean: Southern Knipovich Ridge | collected 2010 | reverse complement strand
GTCTTCAGCGACATGTTCGGCGGGGGCATCTTCGACATGTTTGGCGGCGGGGGCGGCGGGCGCACACGCCGCGGCCGCAGCCTGCGCGTCGGGCTGGAGATTGACCTGCGCGACGTGCTCACCGGCACCAGCAAGACCATCGCGCTGACGCGACAGGAGGTCTGCCCACAGTGCGCCGGGCGCGGCGCGCCGGAGGGCGGCATAAAGACCTGCGCCACCTGTCGCGGCCACGGCCAGGTGCAGAGCCGACAGGGCTTCTTCGGCATCGCCATCACCTGTCCCCGCTGCGGCGGCCGCGGCACCAGGATCACCGACCCGTGCCCCGTGTGCGCCGGGTCCGGACGGCGCGACCGCAACGTGGAAGTGACGGTCGACCTCCCGGCCGGCATCGATAACGGGACGCGCCTGAGGGTGCAGGGCCAGGGCGAGACCGCCCCCAACGGCCCCCCCGGCGACCTCTACTGCGACGTGTTCGTGCGCGACCACGAGTTCTTCGAGCGCAGCGGCCCCAACCTTCTCTGCGACGTGCCGATCAGCTATGCCACGGCGGCGCTCGGCGGCATTGTGGAGGTGCCCTCCTTGGAGGGACAGACGCAGGACCTCAAGGTGCCGAAGGGTACCCAGAGCGGCGACGTCCTGCTGGTGCGGGGGCTGGGGCTGCCCGACATGGGCCGCGGCGGCAGGGGCGACCTGGCCGTGCGAGTGGCCGTCGAGACACCCAGGAAGCTGACATCGCGGCAGGAGGAACTCCTGCGCGAGCTGGCCGAGATCGAGCAGGCCAACGTGTCGGAGCGACGCACGTCGTTCCTGGAGAAGCTCAAGGACTACATTGTCGGCGACGACGAGTCAGACGACTGAGCAGCATCGCGGAGTGGACGGCATGACCGACGAAGAGCATACCGAGCAGGAGCCGGAGCAGCAGCCGGAGGCCGAGGGTGCGCCCGAGGGAGCGCCCGAGGGCGCGCCTGAGGGCGAGCCGGAAGGGGAGAATCATCCCGAGCCGGTCACGCTCACCTACGGCGAGTACGAGGAGTTGATGACACTCGCCAGGGAGCGCGACGACTTCCTGAAGCGGCTCCAGCGCGCCATGGCCGACTACCAGAACCTGCAGAAGCGCATCGACCGCTCCCGCGACACCGTCCGGGATGCCACGATGCGGTCACTGGCCGAGTCACTGCTGCCCATCGCCGACAGCCTGGCCCGCGCCGTCGACGCCGCCCTGAGCACCCCGGGGGCCGCCAATATCGTCGAGGGGCTCCACCTGGTGGAGAAGGAGTTCTACGGCGCGCTGGAACGGTTCGGCATCCGCCCCCTGACAGCAGTGGGGGAGCCGTTCGACCCGCACTTTCACGAGGCCCTGATGCAGGTCCCCGCAGACGGGCGGCCCGCCGGCTCCGTCGCCCAGGAGCTCAAGAAGGGCTTCGTCATGGGCGACATCGTCATCCGGCCCAGCCAGGTCGTAGTGACTGCCAACGACGGGCCCGCGCCCGAAGCCGCCGACGAGGAGGCCGATGCCTAAGCCCTACGCGTGCATTGACTTCCGGCGGGCCGTGGCGTAGAATGCCCCTCTTCCGGCCCGTCCGGTCCGACCCCTCGAGCATCCCAGAACGCGACCACCGAACCATGCCGACCTACGATTACGAATGCAAACGCTGCGATCACCGTTTTGAAGCCTTCCATTCCATGACGGCCGCCCCCCTCAAGAAATGCCCCGAGTGCGGCCGCAGGACGCTGCGGCGCCTGATCGGCGCGGGGGCCGGCCTCATCTTCAAGGGCTCCGGCTTCTACATCACGGACTACAAGCGCAACGGCTCCGACAAGTCCCGCCCGAACGGCTCGGAGTCATCGTCGTCCGACTCCCAGTCGGCCGACTCCAAGTCGTCCGACTCCAAGTCGACCGACTCCAAGTCGACCGACTCCAAGTCGACCGACTCCAAGTCATCCGATACCAAGTCCACTGCCGTCGGCACGTCGGACTAGGTTCTGTCGCAGACGGCGCGACGCGGGGCGGGGGTGCCTTTGCCGACAGGGGTAGGGCGACATGAGCGCCGATGAACTCGCCATCGACTGTCCCACCTGCGGCGCGCGGGTCGTGCGGGGGGCCGGCCGCTGCACCCCTTTCTTCCCGTTCTGCTCAGAGCGGTGCCAGCTGTTGGACCTGGGGAAGTGGTTCGACGAGGAGCACCGGATCGAGCAGCCGCTGAGCCCAGACGACGAGCCCGATGCCGACGGGGGCCACGGGGTTTGAGGGCGCGCCCTCTTTTGCTGTTGACATGCTGCCGGGAGCACGGCTAGAGTAACCGCACGGGTCATGAGAGCGGCGGTCCGCGAAGGCACTCCTCAGATGGCGGAGGCAGACCATGAGACGGCGCACCGGAGACTGGCGGGACCTTCTATCGGCGTATGAGTTGGCGTTCGGCTTCAAGCAGCTCTACGCCGGGCTGTGCGCAGTTGCGGCGACGGTCTTCGTCTTCTGGCTGTTCAGCACTCTCTACACCGTCCTGGTGGCCGGATCGTCCGGCCCCATCGTTTTGCACGCGATGCCCTGGGGTGGGACGGAGGGCGCCCTTCTGCCCGAGTTCCTGGCAGGGGGCGGGCTGAAGGTTGCCTGCGACTACTTGCCGCTGCTCAACCCGATCGGCGGCGGCTTGGTCCACCTGCTGCTGTCCGGCCTGTTCTACGTCGCCCTGTTCGCCGTATGGAGCGGGCCGGCGGGTGTGATCAGCCGGCTGGCCGCGCTGAAGTACGGACGCGACGACCTGCCCACGTTGCGGGAGGCGCGGGAGATGCTGGCCGGGCGGCGCAAGGACTACCTGATGGCGCCCACCTGGCCCCTGATCTTCATCTTCGGCCTTCTGTTCCTGAACATCCTGGGCGGCCTCGTTGCCGCCGTGGTTCCCTGGGTCGGACGGCTCCTATTCATTCCCGGCGTATTGATGATGGTCGTCGTCACGGCATTGGCCGTGTTCCTGGCCTTCTTTGGCGTGCTGGCTTTCGGGATGATGTTCCCGGCCGTGAGCGCCAGCGGCAAGGACGCCTTCGAGAGTTTCTGCACCTGCTACGCCTATGCGTGGTGGGGCCTGCGCCGGCTCATCGGTTTGACGGTCGTGGCGGCCGCCGTGGGCGTAGTCAGCACGTTCGTGGTCGGGTTCCTGGCGGAAGCGACGATCTCCATCATAGACACCACGGTAGGCATCGGCTTCTTCCGCGAGACGGCATGGATAACCAATGACGGCGGGACGCTGGCGCCTGCCGGCGGTGGGGTCATCTCCGGCTTCGCCAGCCTGTGCGTCCTGGCTGTCCTGCTGCTGGTGCGTCTGCTGCCGGCCGCCTATGCGTTCTCCTATTTCTTCGCCGCTTACACCGTCATCTTCCTGCTCATGCGCAAGGACCAGGACAACATCGAGATCGACGAGATCTATGAGGAAGCGGACGAAGAGGAGGGCGCCTTCGAGGAGCCGGAACTCGACGATGCCGAGGCAGAGGCAGAGGCCGAGCCCGAGGCAGGGGCCGAACCCGAAGCCGAGGGCGAAGCCCCCACGCAGCCGGCGGATGAACCCGAGTCCGAGTCCGAATCCGAAGACGACTCAGACGCCGAGACTTCCGCAGAGGGAACCGACGAGGAGCCGGAGTAGTACCCCCGCGCCACGTGGCGCATGCGCCCCGACACGAGGATGGCGGGCAAGCTCCGGATGCCTCGGCCGTTCCTCGGGCAGGTCCGTGAAGGGTGTTGCCTTCTGCCGGTCGACCCCGTAGAATAGGACAACCGGGGAGGGCCTCGGCGGCCGGAGGCGCGAATTCGGCCGAATCACACTATCCTGCGGGGATACTCCATATCTGCGGAGCATGTGAATGGACCGAGGGAACGGGGTAGAGGCGGCGGCCCTGTTTGAGGACAGCGGGCTGACGTACGACGACTTCATCCTGCTGCCGGGCTACATCCAGTGCGCGCTGGCGGACGTGTCGCTGGAGTCCGAGTTGACCCGGGGCATCACCCTCAAGTGCCCCATCGCCAGCTCTCCTATGGACACGGTCACCGAGAGCAGCATGGCCATAGCCATGGCCCTGCTGGGTGGCATCGGCATCATCCATTACAACAACGCTATCGAAGAGCAGGCCGAGGAGGTCCGCAAGACCAAGCGCTTCGAGAACGGCTTCATTGCCGACCCCGTCGTCCTCTCGCCCGACCACCGAATCGCTGACGTGGACGCCCTCAAGATGCGCTACGGCTTCAGCGGGATACCCATCACCGAGGACGGCAAGGTGGGCTCCCGGCTGGTCGGCATCGTCTGCGAGCGCGACATCGACTTCGAGCCCGACCGCAGCGTGGCCCTGCGCGACGTGATGACCACCGATCTGGTCACCGCCCCCGTCGGCATCGCCCTCGCGGAGGGCAACCGTATCCTGCGCGAGAGCAAGAAGGGCAAGCTGCCGATCGTTGACGATGGCGGCAACCTGGTCTGCCTGATGAGCCGCACCGACCTGCGCAAGAACCAGGACTTCCCCCTGGCCAGCAAGGACGAGTCGAAGCAGCTCCTGGTCGGCGCCGCTGTCGGCACCCGCGACACCGACAGGGACCGGCTCGACGCCATGGTCGAGGCCGGCGTGGACGCGGTCATCTTCGACAGCGCGCAGGGATACTCCACCTTCCAGGTGGAGATGCTCAAGTGGGCCAAGGAGCGCTACCCCGACCTGCAGGCCATCGGCGGCAACGTGGTCACCGCCGAGCAGTGCCGCGGCCTGATCGAGGCCGGGGCGGACGGGCTCCGCATCGGGATGGGTTCGGGCTCCATCTGCATCACGCAGGAGGCGGTCGCCGTGGGCCGCTCGCAGGCCAGCGCCGTCTACCACTGCTCGCGCGCGGCCGGCGAGATGGGAGTGCCCGTCATCGCCGACGGCGGCGTCAACTCCAGCGGCGACATCGCCAAGGCCCTGGCGTGCGGGGCGTCCCTGGTGATGATGGGTTCGATGTTGGCCGGCACCGAGGAGTCGCCCGGCGAATACTTCTACGAAGGCGGCGTGAAGGTCAAACGCTACCGAGGCATGGGCAGCCCCGAGGCCATGGCCGCCCGAGGTTCGAAGCGCTACATGGAGCGCGACGAGGCCATCAAGGTCGCCCAGGGCGTCAGCGGAACCGTCGTGGACAAGGGCTCCATCGTCGACTACGTGCCCTACCTCCTGCAGGGCCTAAAGCACACCGTGCAGGACGTGGGCTGCTCCTCCGTGCAGGAGCTGCGCGAGGGCGCGGCCGACGGACGGGTCCGCTTCGAGCGGCAGACCGCCTCGGCTCGCATCGAGGGCGGCGTCCATGATCTGCACTCCTTCCAGGACCCGCATCGGTTCACGTCGTAGCGGCGCCGATTCTGGATTCTCGGTCAACCACTCACTGTCCGTGTTCCCCGTTTGCGCCCGGCCTCGGCGTCCGGCCACAATGGGCGTTCGTAACCGACCCAACCGCGGGGTCCGCCCTTGTTTGGCCGACGACTCAGCTTCCTGCTCCTTGCCCTCGCATGCGCCTGGGCGGTGCTGCTCTTGCGCCTGGCGCAGGTGCAGCTCGTCTGGGACGTCAAGCTCGACCCCGAGGTCCACTCCCGCATCGGCGGCAGCCATCTGGTCGACACTGTCCGCGGCGGCATCTACACCCAGTGGGGCACGCCACTGGCCGTCCAGACGCCGTCCTTCGACCTGGCCGTCTACTACGATCAGCTCCTGCTCGTTGTGGCGGACCCGTGGCGATTCCACCGGTTCCAGGAGGTGCTGGACGGCTTCGTCTCCAGCGACGGGCCGGCCGGGCACGGCGACGATTGGATCTGGGACCGCTATGCCCGACCGCTGCGAAGGGGCGCCAGTGCCGGCCCGCCGCCGGCAGAGGCGACGGGCATGGATCGGCACGAGTACCTCTGGTCGGTGCGTAGCGTCGAGTCCCGCCGCCACGGCACGCTGGAGCAGTACGCCCGCCGGCGCCTGAGCCGCGAGCGCGACCGCGACATCCGCTCCGGCCCGCCGCTCTCCGGAGCCACGCAGGACTGGCGCGCCGTGGTCACGGACCTGACCGGCATATCGGGCGACGGTCTGTCGGCACGCGCCGAGGACGTGCTGATGCGCGTCGAGCGGATCGAGAACTCCGTGCGCCGCCGCCTGAAGGACAGCACCATCAGGGTCGCGGAGCGCTACGACTACCACCGCGTGGCCGACGACGTGCCGGCCGAAGTGGCCGCCGCCCTGCGCACAGAGCCCGGGCGGCTGCCCGCCATCAGGAGTCGCGACGGCACGGCGCCGGCCCTGCGCGTGGTCGAGAGCGCCCGGCGCCGGAACCCCAACAGCACGCTGGCCCCGCACCTGATCGGCCTGGAGCGGCGCATAGTTGCCGAGACGTGGGCGAGCCTGAGCGAGCGCGACCTGACCTGGACCCGCGCGCAGGGGCTGGCCGCCATCGGGTCGCTCTACAGGATGGACGACCGGATCGGCATCAGCGGCGCCGAACGCGCGTTCGAAGGTGTTCTGCGGGGCAGGCGCGGTCACGTGGTGAAGCACCGTGAGTTCGGGTTGCTCAGCTACCGCGACGTCTCGGAGGTGACGCCCCCCGAGTGCGGACGCGACGTCTACCTGACCATCCGCGAGGACTTCCAGCAGGCGGCCAACGATGCCCTGGCCTGGGCCGACGACAGGCCCGAGATGGACTTCCACGCCGGCGCGCTCGTCATCGTGGACGTGCGCGACGGCGCCGTGCTGGCCGCCGCCACCTACCCGACCTACGACCTGGCCGACTACGGCAAGCGCTACAACGAGCTGCTGGCGCGGGAGCACAGCCCGCTCATCTTCCGCCCCTTCCAGGCGGCTCTGCCAACGGGCTCCGTCTACAAGATCATCACCACCATCGCGGCCCTGGAAGAGGGCGCCATTACGCCGCAGACGACCTTTGACTGCCGGAAGCGTCAGGAGTTCCGCGCCGGTCGCGCGCGGCGCTACTTCCACTGCGAGGGCCTGCACCGCACGCTGGACCTGCTCCCCGCCATCGAGCGGTCATGCAACATCTACTTCTACAACACGGGCCTGAGGTCCGGCGGCGAGGCGCTGGCGCGGTGGGGGCAGGAGTTTGGCCTCGGCGCGCGCACGGGCATCGAGGTGGGGGAGAAAGGGGGCCAAGTGCCGACGCCCTCCTACACCTACGGTGTGCTGAACCTGTGCATCGGCCAGGGCGAGCTGCTTGCCACGCCGCTGCAGGTGGCCTGCATGGCGGCGGCCGTGGCCAACGGGGGGCGCCTGTACAAGCCGCATCTGCTCGACCACGTTCGCGACCCTGGGGGTGTCGTCGAGCGATATGAGCCGAGCTTCAGGCAGGTGCCGGTCAAGGAGAGCACCTTGCGCGTGCTGCGCGAGGGGCTGCGGCGCGTCGTGGAGGGGCCTAAGGGCACGGCGCGCGACTCGATGATGACGCGGCTGGGGCTGACGCCGCTGCGGGAGTTCCGCGTCGCCGGCAAGACCGGCACGGCCGAACTGGGCGAGGGCCGGCCCAACCACGCGTGGTTTGTCGGTTACGCCCCGCACGACGACCCGAAGATCGCCTTCGCCGTTGTCAACGAGCGCACAGCCACCGGCCACGGCGGCACCCACGCCGCCCCCATCATGGCCATGGTCCTGGAGCGCATCTGGGACGAAGTCGAGCAGATGCCGTAGGGGCACGGCGTGCCCCTACGCAGACGAACAGGGAGCAGCGGGTCGGGACGGGCGGCACGCGAGCCGCCCCTGGTTGCCGGTGTGCGCACTCAGTACGTCATGATCGTCGCTTCCAGCGGCGCGCCTTCGGGGGCATCCTCCAGGTCATCCAGGGCCTTCTTGGTCACCCGGATCACCAGGACGGACCCGTGGGACTTGGCCAGGCTTCCGACGACCGTCACGAAGCCTGTCGGCTGACCCATGCGTATGCCTGCCGGCGGAGCCTTCGGTGCGCCTGCCGGGGGCCCCATCGGTATGCCTGGCGGGCCCATGCGCAGGCCCCCGAAGCCCCAACTCACCGGCACCAGGGCGGGGCCCCCGACGACGACGACCACCACGGACTCGTCATCGTCCAGGGCGCGGATGTTGGTCGCGTGGCGCAGGTTCCCCAGCAGCGCATCCGTCAGGGCTTCCACGCGGGACGGTTCATAGCGGGCCGGCCCATGGGGATAGAAGTCCGCTAATCCCCCGCCGCCCGCGATGATGTTCGGATCAGCGGGCTGGCGATGACCGTGCAGCTCCCGGCGCGTCTGCTCCCAGAGCGAGTCGGGCTCAGGGGCTGCCTCCGGCCTGGGCCTTGCCTCAGGTCCCGTCAGCGCGAAGCTCACCGACGTGGTGAACACCGCGCCGTATCCCTGCAGGTAGAGGTGGCGGCTGCCGCCCCCTCCGAACAGGCTCCTCATGGACCCGGGCCCGGGGCGCTTGCCCACCGCCTCGTCGATCACCCGCTCGATGATGCGAGACATCACGGCCATGTCCTCATTGATCGCGGCCAGGTCGTCCTGGGCGATCTCGTCGGTCGGCACGATCACGACGGACCCCTGCGCCTTCTGCGGCGACCAAAGCACCTGCGGCACGAGCATCGAGGCAGTCTGTCGGATCCGCGGCTGCACGCGCAGTCGCTTGGCCCCCGCCAGCAGCTCGATGGCCTTGCGCTGCTGCGCCATGGCCTCCTCGGTCGAGATGAAGCCGGCCTTGCTCACCTTGTCGGCGAATTGCCTGATCGACTCGGCCTCCAGTTCCAGGTGATCGGCGCGCTGGCGGCGGACGTCATCCAGTTCGCGGGCGTTGCGCGTGGACTCCTCGACCCGCCGCATCATGTCATCGACCAGCTCCTGCTGGCCCGGCATGCCGCGTTCGAGTGTCTCGCGAAGCTGGCGGGCCCTGGCGTCATGCTCGCGTCGCCCTTCCTCTGCCAGGTACTCCCGGTGCTCGTGATCGTCACGCACTTGACTCACGGCTAGGCGCGTCCGCACCTGCAGCATTAGGCGAATGACGGGCTCGTGCTTGTCCTCCGGGCTGCGCCTCAGCAACGTTTGCAGGTAGCCCATCACTACCACTTCCAACTCTTCACCGCTCTCATCCGCCTCTCGGGCCAGCTCCTCCACGACCTGCTCGGGCCTGTCGGCCAGACCATTCTCTTCGAGCGTTCTGCGCAGATCGGCCAACAGGCCCGCCTGGGCTTGGGCCTCGTCGTGCTGACCGGCGCTCGCGCACAGACACACGATGCAGAGCAACGCCAGGATCTTCGTTGCTAGTTTCATCTCAGCTTCCTCCATTCTGCTCGGGGACTATCAGCGAATCCGTCTTAACGGGCATGGTCGCCGGACCGTAGCCCAGCGCGACGGCGATGTCGCGGCGTGTGCGCAGGAACTCCTGTTCCGTCATGGATGCCAGCGCCAGCAGGTCGCTGCGGTGCGTGGCGTCGAACGACGCGACGGCGTCGTTGACCATGCTGCCGGCCAGCGCGCTGGAAGCCAGCAGCGTCTCGGTGGCGGCGGCGTCGATTTCGCGACGCAGCCGCATGTAGACATCGGCCTCGACGTCCTTGCGTGCCTCGGCCATGTCGGCGGCCAGGCGGCTCGCCACTTCCTCCTCGACCTGCCGGCGGATCTGCGGCGCGAGCTGGGCCGCAAGCTCCGCCTTGATCTGCTCGGCGTCAACCTGCGGGGCCGTCGCAGTGCGCCCGACCAGGTAGCCGACGGCCACCATGAGCAAGGCCGCCGCAGCCAGCGGCAAGAGCCTCCGCTGCCGTGGTCGCTCAGGGCGCGCCTCAGGCAGCTCCCAGGCGTCCAGATCGGCCATGGCGCCCCGCCAGCCGTCGACGGTCGCCCGGCACTCGGCGCACCCGCGCAGGTGCTCGTCCAGTCCCGCGCGGGCCTCGCCATCGAGTTCCCCGTAGACGTAATCCATCCACTTCTCTGGTCTCGGATGTGCCATGGTTCTCCTGCTCCTGCTCTTGCTCTTGCTCTTGCTCGTCGGGCACGGCACGCCGCACCCCCACTCCTCACTCCAGCGCGCCCAGCATCGCCCGCAGCCGCGTCAGCGCCTCGGCCATGCGGGACTTGACCGTTCCCTCCGGGATGTCCAGCACCTCGGCGACCTCGCGGAACTTCAGACCCTCATAGTGGCGCAGCACGACCACGGCCCGGTAGTGCTCGGGCAGCCGGTCCAGCGCCGCCCGCACCAGCGCGGCCCGCTCGCGCCCGGCCGCCACCGCATCCGGCGACGGCGCCCCGGTGTGCGCTTCAGAGTCCAGCGGCTGCACGGCGCGCACGGTCGCACGCCGGCGGGCGTCCAGGCACACGTTCACCGCCATGCGCCACAGGAAGGTGGCGAACCGCGCGTCGTGCCGGTAAACGCCGGCCCGCTCCAGCAGCTTGGTGAAGGTATCCTGCGCCAGGTCGCGTCCGCGGTCGGCGTCGCCCGCCATGCGCGTGCAGAGGCGTCGGATCGGCTCCTGCCAGCGGCGCACCAGCAGCCCGAACGCGCGCCGGTCGCCGCGTTCCTGCACGAGGCGCATCACGTCCTCGTCGGTCAGGGACGCGACCGGCCGCTGCAGTGCCGCGGCGTCATCTGCCGGCAGATCCATCGAAGATGTCACCTCTGCCTCCGCCCAAGGGCCCGCAGGACCCACACTACCATACTTAGACGCACGACGGGCCGCTTTCGGTCGGCGGGAAGCCACGCGCGACAGGCGATAGGGGGCCTCGCCTACCGCGTCTCCGTGAGCCGGGCGTCGTGCCATTGCAGGTCGTGGGCGCGCAGCTCGACGGCCATCGTGCCGCGGTAGGTGTCCAGCCCCGGCGTGAATGCCAGCGCGAGCTCTTCCCCCTTGCGGGCGAGGAGTTCGTCGAGCCACTCGGCCTTGCGCATGCCGATCACGCGGAGCGTCGTGCGGTCCTGGCGGACCATGAACGAGAGGTGCGCTTGCGTGGACCCCATAAGGCGCGGGTTGCCGACCATGCGCAGGCCGGACGCCGCAAAGGCCGGCTCGGGGTTGCCCTTGCCGAACGGCTGCAGCAGGTCCATCTCCTTGACCAGGGCCGGGCTGAGTTCGGCCAGCAGGACCTCCCCGTCGAGTTGCAGCTCCGGCACCGGCTGCTCGCGGCCCAGGAACTGGGCGGCCAGCGAATCGAACCGTTCGGCGAAGGCCGGCAGGTTCTCGACCGGCAGCGTCAGCCCCGCCGCAGCCTCGTGCCCGCCGAAGCGATCCAGCAGGTCGGCGCACTCCGTCAGCACGCTCAGCAGCGGGAAACCCGGAACGCTGCGTCCGCTGCCGCACGCGAGGTCGCCTTCGATGCTCAGGATGAAGGTCGGCCGCCAGTGCCTGTCCGCCAGCCGCGACGCCGCAAGGCCGACCACGCCCTGGTGCCAGCCGGCGTCGGCCAGCACGATGCTGTTGCCCAGCAGCGATTCGTCGTCGGCCAGGCGCTTTTCGGCTTCCTTCAGCACGGCCCGCTGCGTCGAGATGCGCAGCCGGTTCTCCTGCTCGATGTGCTCGGCCAGGTCGGCGGCGCGCGCCGGATCGGTGGTCGTGGCCAGTTCGACGGCGGACCGCGCGTCCCCCATGCGGCCGGCAGCGTTCAGGCGCGGGGCGATGCGGAAGCCGATGTCCTCAGAGGTAACCCGGCTGCCCCTGACGCGGCCGGCCGTCATCAGCGCCTTCATGCCGGGCGTCGGGGCGGCGCTCAGTGCGCGCAGGCCGTAGCTGACCAGCACGCGGTTCTCGTCCACCAGCGGCACCACGTCCGCCACGCTGCCTACGGCCACCAACGAAAGCGCCTCCATGAGGAAATCCTTGAACTGCTGGGAGACGCGGTGGCCGGGCGAGAGTTCCTGGCCGATGGCCCACACGAGCTTGAAGGCCACTCCGACGCCGGCCAGCATCCTGAAGCCGAACGTCCGGTCGGGCAGCTTCGGGTTGAGGACGGCCACGGCGTCGGGCAGCTCGGGGCCGGGCTCGTGATGGTCGGTGATGACCATGTCCATGCCCAGCTCGCGCGCGTAGGCGGCCTCGTCGACGGACGAGACCCCGCAGTCGACCGTGACGACCACCTCCGTGCCGCCGTCGGCCAGCTCCTTCAGCGCCTCGCGGCTCAGGCCGTAGCCCTCGTCGACACGGTGGGGGATGGAGAGGTCGACGGGCGCGTCCCAGAAGGCGAAGCACCGCATCAGCAGCGCGGCCGCGCAGATGCCGTCGGCGTCGTAGTCGCCGAAGACTGTCACGTGCCTGCCGGACCGGACGGCGTCGAGCAGGAAGCGGGCGGCCTCCGTCATGGCCTCGTCGTCGCAGGGGTCGACCAGTTCGTGGAGGCTGGGTTGGAGGAAACGCTGGGCGGCGCCCGGTTCGGTCTGCCCGCGGTCGACGAGCAGGCGTGCGGTCAGCTCGGCGACGCGCAGGGCGTCCGCCAACTGCCGGACTTCGTCGGGGCGATCGGGGGGGAGTATCCACTTCTTGGGCATAGCGTGAGTCAGTATAGCGGGCCCACGCGGCGCCTCACAAAGGCACGGCCGCTTCCTCTCTTGCTCCGCTGTTGCCTTCCGGCTTCGTATCGCCGTGCGCAGCAAACAAGCAGTGGAGGCGCCATGGGCTGGGACATGGAACGGGGAAGCGCGGGAGTAGGAGCAGGAGTGAGGCAACGGCGGGGGCCGCGGCATGGCGCCCCGTCACTTCCTGCCGGGACTGTGCTCAGCTATAATGCCGCGCCTTGGGACCGACCGGGCCCCAGGCCCTGAACTGAGAGGACCACCATGAAGGCGCTTGTCATCTACGGCGGATGGGACGGGCACGAGCCGGTGCAGGTGGGCGAGGTCCTGGCGAACGCCCTGAGCGAGAACGGCGCGGACGTCGAGAAGTCCGACACGCTCGATGTCCTGCTGGACAAGGATCGCCTGGCCGAACTGGACCTGATCGTGCCCCTCTGGACCATGGGCGCGATCTCGGGCGAGCAGTGGGGCGCGCTGAACGCGGCCGTGGCCGGCGGCGCGGGCGTGGCCGGCCAGCACGGCGGCATGGGCGATGCCTTCCGGC
>SDBT01013606.1_pt1 | contig 13031 bp, 13 predicted proteins | sample 2277101 | NCBI WGS metagenome assembly SDBT01 (sample SAMN10404973, study PRJNA504765) | marine sediment metagenome | isolation source: marine sediment core GS10_PC15, 103 cmbsf | place: Arctic Ocean: Southern Knipovich Ridge | collected 2010 | reverse complement strand
AGCTTGGTCGATATCGTCATACGTATCGTCCGCTGCCAGGGCTGTGAAACCACTGTTGTCGATTAGACCCAGATACCACGCGGTAATCTGAGTCGCACCATCGAACATCACGTTCAACAACTTGTCTTTGCCTTCGTTGACAATACCGTTGTTGAAGTGGTATTCGTTATAACGTCGCCCATCACGCCAGTGCTGGACAATAAAGCGACCCGACAGCTTCGCAAAGCTGGGGGCTTCAGGCTCAAGGTTAACTGCCGGTACCATTGCGCCGGCACGAACCAACTGAGCCTTCGCGCTGCTTCGCGCGTTCAGTTTTGATGCACTCATGGTTGATTTCTCCAATTAGAGTGAAGAGGTTCCTCGTCGCAATTCCCGACGAATGCTGCGAGCAATTTGACGACCGGTTGATGCAGAGTCTCGCCCTGCACCTACGGTTACATTTACATCACCAACGTTGGTGACAGATCCACCATCTTGGCGGAAGACAGGCTTTACGCCTGCATTGATTGCCTGAAGTTGCGAAAAGAACCTTCTCGAACTTCGGGCGTTGACAACAAATTCTCCAGGAGACAACATAGCCGGGATGGTATCTGTTCCTCTTGGGGAGAATCCGCCGCCTTGTAGAAAGCGAGTAAAGAATTTACCCGTGGCACTTCCGGTAGTTCCTCCAACTGCCTGCGTGCCTTGGCTGTTAGCTATTAGTAGATTATTGGCTGCTTGTGCTGACTTTCTGACAATACTATCCATTATCTGATCACCCTGTTGCAGAGATTCTGGAACAGTTTGAATGTTTTGACTAGCCTGCTGTGAAGCAGTAATCAGTGTACTGAAACTAGACTCATTAGCTTCAAGCAATTTATTGATCAACGCATCAATCTCTGTGCGCAGTATCGTCGTTTCAGCTTTGTCAAAGAATCCAGCTTTATCTTCCAGTTGGTCGAACGTAGTTCGCAACGCATTCAATCGATCAAGCGTCTCACCAGGTGTTAGATTTCCTAAGTTTTCAGCAATAGCAACAGCTTGAAGTTTGACGGCCCCTAGTTGAGATTCAAATACAGTTAGTTTCTCGGTATCAAGAATCGCAGCATCCCCCAAAATGTTAATGAGGGCTGACGCACCATTACGGGCTTCGATGGCCGCTTCTTGTAGAGCAGCCTGTCCTTCAGCGAATCGTCGAGTTGAATCACGTACTAATGTAAGATCGCCTTCAATACCCCCAACCTCTGATTGACCCGCTTGAAGTAGTTGGTTAATTGTAGATTGAAGTTGTGCAATACCCGATTCGTCTACGTTCAATTTGACAGTCAGATCAAAACCTGCTGCGGCAGCAGCCTCTTCAGCAGATTTAATACCCGCGAGTACGGCTTGTCGCGTCTCTACAAAGAACTCTTGACTCAATCTATCAAGTTCCACCACTGGATCAATTGTTATATCAACCCCGGTGTCTCCGATGTTTTTACTAAGATTGGATATGAACTGATCGAAACTAACAAGTTTGTCAAAGTCGAGACGTTGAGAAGGCCCTAGTGCAAGTTCTGGCGTGATGGCTCCGATTGCTTCACGCGCTTTTTCCAACGCTACTAGTTTTTCTTCTTCAGTTTTAGCAGACTTAAATGCTGCAACAGCATCCCTTGCTGATTTGACTACGCGACCAAGGTTTTTAACCCGTGTCTCTTCAACTGCCAGAGTTGCAGCAGCTTGCCTAGAAATCTCTTCTTGTGTCTGTGCAAACCGTTGTTCAGATCGCAATGAGTCGCGAGAGATGGATTGACGGGTTCGAAACAATCTATTTTGTAACGAAACTTCACCCGAGCTGCGTGCGAGTGCTTCAGCTTCCCCTAGAAATCCTTCAGCACGGTCCAGCTTAGTAAGAGCAGCCGCTGCTTGTTGTTCAGTTGTGGCGGCTGCAAGTTCTCTATTCGCTTGCGCAGCAAGACGAGCGCCTTGTTCTTCAAGCTTGAACAATTTTTGTCGGTCACTCAAGAAACCTAGACTGTTTTTGAATGCACGATCTTCAATAGTGTCTCGTAGTGTAGCCTGTCGGTCAAGAGACTTTTCCAGTGACTTGTCAGCATTCTTTTGTTCGTTCTCCAGGTCACGAATCAATTCTTTATTTGCATCAAGAATTGCATTAAATATAGAGATTGAGTCATTAAGAATTGTTTGATTTGCGTCCAGGAAAGTATTTGTACGTTCTACCTGTAACCGTTTACTTGCAGCAAGGGCTTTCTGTTCTTCTACTACAACTTCCTTGATAGCTTTGATTCTGGCTCGGGAGTCTTCTTCGAATTGTCTTAGTTGTTCACCTCGTTCACCTGTAACAATACCTTCGCGAATTGCATCCCCGGCTTCTTTAGCAGCTTTCTTAGCACTAGCAACGAGTGCGTCGTTAAGACCTTTACCAATAGCCGCACCAATAGCGAAGCCGATTGCAATGGGTACAGCACTACTTGCAAAAGCAAATAATGTACGGATAATGCTGTTGCTTAGGCCAAGACGTAGTAAGCCCCGCAGTGCAAATTTACTGGTAACTCCCAGCGCAACGTTTGCGGCTGATGCTGTTTTAGCAGCTAATGTAAATAATCCCAAGCCAACGGCCGCAGTAAGGGCTGCGACCCCAATACCAAGTACCAACGGTGTTAGAGTTTTAATAACTGGTACAAGTGTGTCGGCACCACCGGTCGCATTTAGGAAGCTTTTTGTCAAATCCAAAAGTGCTTGACCTACGTCAACAGTCAGTGCATTCTTAATTCTATTAAGGTCACTCAAAATCTGCTCAGCGTTTGTTTCCAAACGAATATCAAGTTTTTCTCTTAGCAAATCTTGAGACGCTGCTTGAATTTCTTCTGTGGTTTTTATTAAATCCTCACCACCATTACGCGCCAATACTAAAGCACCAGTCAAACCACGAACACGCGGAATCAACTTGGCCAATTCAGATGCACTTCCTCCGGTGGCATTTTCTAATAATGCCAACGCGCCCCCAAGACCTAATGTCTCAAGAGCAAGTTCACCAGACGCAAATCCAGCGTCCGCTAATACTCGTGCTAACTCTGTGGTCGGCTTTAAGAAAGCATTGAGGATACCACGCAATTGCGTAGCGGCCTTAGCTGTATCAACACCGGTAATTGTGACAGTTGCGAAAGCAGCGGCAAGTTCCTCGAAAGAGAGACCGGCTTCAGCAGCCAATGTAGAAACACTACCAAAACTATTTCCCAACTCAGAGATACGAGTTCGACCCAATCGAACTGTTTCGAAGAACACGGCCGAAATTTGGTTCGCATTGTTTGCATCTAGCTGGAAAGCATTGATGGTACCAGTCAATAATCCAACAGTGCTGGACAGATCAGCCACACCAACTTTTGCCAAATTTGAGGCACTTTCAAGAACCTGTATTTGCGCACTTGCGCCTTGAATCTGATTCGAAATAACCTGGTATAGACCTTCACCAACTTCACCAAGGGGCTGGTTAAAAGCATCAGAGACACCACGAACTGATTCGGCAGCTCTATCAAAACTACTGAATGCGTTGTCAGTGATAGATTGAATTTCCGAGATTTGCAATTGGAATTCAATTGCAGATTGTGCGGAGGTTCTCAAACCCTGGATGAACCCAGAAAACGCAGACAGTGCCAGTCGAGTAAGAAGGATTCGACCAAGTGTTCCAAATCCGATAGTCAATGCCTGAACCTGTGGTCTAGCTCTGGCTGCCCGGTTACCAACAGTTGTTAAACCGGCACCGGCCGCCTTAGCAGCAGGCGCAACGGCTGCGGCTGTCGTTGAGGTTGAGGAAAGGGCACGGCCGAACTGATCAACAAGACCTGTCGACTGGCGCAAATTAGAGGTTGCGCCCGCAGGGATGATTCCACCCGCCAAAGAAGTTTGCAACCGGTTTGAAGCCGTCGCAAGATTAGTCATTGTCGCAACTGCCCCGCCTGAGTTGCGAGTGAAATTAGCGACTGCGCGGCCAAAGTTGTTGAGAGCCGCTCGCGCACCTTGTAATGAATTTGTCAACCGGTCCAATTCAGAGATGGCGGTTGAAGCATCAAAGGTTAGTTCCTGTTTAATCTCAGCCATAGATACGGCCCTTTACATTAAGCCTGAACCCCGGCAATTTGGCTTGGTCAGCCACCTCTTGCCATGCGGATAAAGCTGCTTCTCTAAAGTTGTAGGGCGTTGGAGTTATAAGTCCTGGAAAGTTGGACGTGCCCGTTTCATTCTCAATTAAATGGTCAAGCGTGGTTGTGTACACAAAACCAAAGGTGCCACGCCCTGGGTCAATCTTTAATTCACCTGTCCCCGTCGCCTCCCCCAGACCACGACGGTCTGGGGCAGTCGATTTGGGGGTTATCGAGAGTGTAAAATTCACTCTCGATGCTAGATCCACGAATGTGCTTCGCGCAGCCCCGGACCACACCGGTACTTTGAACACGCCAGCTTGTAACCAGGCCGTTGCAGACCTGACTAGAAGATCTGTCAAATCTCTCTCAAGTTGTGACTTGAACTGTCGGATATTAAGAAACGGCAGTTGAGTTTTGAACTTAAATTTCATGGTCAGAAATACTCACTTCTTAGCCTTCGTCTTGGATGTTTTACCACCACCGGCCAAAGCGATATCCCGCTCATTGTCGTCATGACTTACGATTTGATCATAGGCGAGAATACGCGATTGCTCTAATGCAGTTAGTTCATCCCACTCATCGGCTGTGATGCCGGGGGGCTTTATTCCGAATCGCTCGCATGCTCGCCAGATGGCGTAGAGTTCTGTTCGGAATTTTGGGAAGAGGATCTTTCTATTTCCTGCTCCTGACCAAGTACAAAAAGCGCTCGTGCCTGTTCAAGTTTTGTTTCGTCAAGCTGGTTGACCTGGAAACAAAGTTGAAGCACAAGGTTGCATTCATGTTGAGTGAACCCGACGCCTTTGAGATCCTTTTCCCAGTTTTCCCAAGTAGCTGGCTTTTTGGGATCAACTTTCGCCCACTCTACGTCCTGTAGTGAATGAACAACAAAGTAAGCAACACGGAGACTGCCATACTTTTCCACCGCCTTTATATAATCTGGGTCATCCAGATCAGAAATCCAGCCTTTACCTTTGTGGAAATTCTTCTTAGGTTTAGGCGCAGGGACACGATCTTCAAAGTCCGTCATATCTGGAATGGCGCGGGCTGTGATAATGATTTGCGTCTTGCGGCGAGGCAAGACCAAAACTTCTTCATTTGGTTCGGCAAGTTCGCCGTCGATAGGTATTCCACCAATCTTCATTTGTAATCTCCCAAAAAAGGTTAAAATCGGCGGGCCGGGAGTGTCCCAGCCCGCCCAAAAAAGTCCATCAATTACGGAGCAACTCGCGTAATCGTAGGTTCAGTTGCGTTGCATCGACCTGTTGTCGAGATGGTTGCTTCGTCCAAGTCGAATTCCAACGAATCGTGTCGGAAGTCTGGGAACAAAGTATTTTCAAGCTCTGTGCCTGCGACAAGAGTACATACACCTGGATCTTGTAATACTTCAATGTCAACCGCATAAGGCTCACAGGGGTCACTTGACGAACTTGTGAACTCATCTGCACCACGAATACCTTTGAGAGCATCAACAGGTGTGATAGCCTCGCCGGTTCCAGTGCTAACGAATTCATAAACGAAGTCGATGGTAATGTCCATCGGCTGGTCGTCGCCTTCGCGTACAGTATCCAAGACTCCACGGTCGAGTTCGTATTCGTACTCTTTGTTTTCCGTGTATGTCAAGTTACCGTCGCCGATCTTGATGTCGACTTCGATAGGCAAGAAAGTGATGGCATCATTGTCAGCCGGTGTTGGGGTTCCCCAAGCTGGACTGAAAGTAATGTTAATCACTTGGTCAACAAATTCACCTTCCGTGGTTGTAGTTGCCGTCTCTGTACCATCGTAACTGTTAATGCCAACCACAGCGATGCTGTGATTTGCTTTGGCTACTGAGGTGCCAGAGTAAGTCAAAACTACGGGAGCTGTATCAAGCGGACCAGCAGTTGCGGCAATATCGCCGTTAACGTAGGTCGCCAGTACAGCAGAAACAGCAGAGTCTAAAGCTGTCTGTACAGCAGTAGAAGCAGCGTCAAACGCAACGTCGAATACAGCCACCACGGGAGTGGCTGAAGGTAAAGAGGGGTCAGGCGCGATAGTCAGCGTAAATTGGATGTCTCCAGTCGTAGCACCATCGCCATCGACTTCTTGGACTTCATCCACACCTACGCTGAGTACGCGACCCGTGACTGTGTATTTGGTGGTGTTACCGGCAGTGCCTAGCGTAAAGCGAGCACCAACGGGCACCTTCAAAGAGTTTGGTCGATTAAGTGACACTGCGTCAATATCAACATCGGTGTCGGTCGCACCGGGAGTGGTTTCATTTACGATACCAGTTCCCGACAGACCATCCTTAATGGTGATCGTAGTGTCACGTAGTTCGATACGTGCCATATCAGGTTTCTCCCAAATGGGGTGTTGTTGTTGTTGTAGAGATACTTAGCTTTAGAGAGCTATTAGATGCTTGTGTTATTCACACAAGTACATAAAGTATCTCGCATCTACTTGGGCTTGTTTGATTCGATCAGTTTTATTGATCTGGCCAAAGAAGATGCTACGTACACTGTCAAGTCGTCCCGACCTTGGTGACAGATAGCCAAGTTGTGTCCCATCATTTTCGGCACTTTGTGAAAGTAAACCGTGTCTAAAGATAGGAATGCAGGTGTCAGCAAACTCGTGGAATTTGCCCAGATTGATCTCAAGGGAGTAACGGTTCTTGACAGCGCCATCGAAGTTTGATGTGACGAGAATGTTTACATCAAACCAGATACGCCAGTAACTCTTACTCAATTCACGGGTGAAAGGCCCGTTAGTTCGCAACTCTGCCCGGTCTGGTGCGTGTTCAAACACATCATCGCGGTCGTCCAACCCTTCGACGAGGAATGGTATGGCGCATGGAGTAGCAACACTTGTTTTGAAATGATCCGCGACCGACGAGATGATCCAGCGGGTCCAATGTGGGTTAGGCGTGGACACAGTAAGCCTCCATTACGGCACTTCTGCCGCGCCTTGATTCACACGAACAAGATTATCGGCACATAGTTTGAAGATTTGTTCGGGTATGTCTCCAAGTACCGCCTTCCCCGTAAATACCCAAGCACTATCGAATTCAAACTCTGTGAAGTGTTTGATTTCATACTTGCGGTTTTTATAGACGATCCAATCATCGGGTGTCGGATCAAAATCTTTGAGATCAAGATTCGGCACATCACGACGATCAACGATAAACATACGGGTGCTGCTATCGTACGTCCCACCATAGACGAACGCTTTGTTCGCTGAGATGACTGAAATTGTTTGTATTACGTCTCGGATAACTTTGGCCGGCAAGATGATACCTCTAATAATCGGAAAGACATCTTTGTCTACTGTCACTTCACCAGTTAAGTGGTCAGTACCACCCCCTGGACCGCGACGGTAGAAATCGAAACACCCGCCGTAACGTCGCTTGAGCGCATACAGGGCGTTTAGAACTTGCCGATTGAGGATTCTATTTCTGTCTATAGCCGGCATGGGTCAGCCTTTAGAAGTAATAACTAACATTGAGTTCTGCGGAAGCCGCAACTTCAATGAATTGGATGTTGGCGAGATTTCCTGTGTAGAGCATGTCTAACCCGGCGGCCAGAACCATACCAATACCGCTGGTTGGTGCATCGCCATCATCTCGCCATCTAATGTTTTGGGTGACCGCCTGAATGATACATACACGAGCATTAGGTGGGGGTGACAATCCCTCCACTGATGAAAGGTCTGCAATCTGTTGGTATCCGAGTGGAACCAACTTGGCGTCGACCATATAGTCGCGCTGTTCAGTGCTGAACGTTGGCATGATGGTTTTCTCCGGTTAACGTGTGTCAAGAGTGTTATGGTACCATAATGGCATCAACATCTGCTATGGTTTCAGCAGCCGTGAGTGCCCTTAATAATACCATGTGTGTATTGAAAATTGATTCGTACGCTTCATTGTGGTCTATAAGAATCTCAATCAGGTTAGACAAAATAAACTTCCTCGGAATGTTATTTTTGTCCAAGATAAAGATTGAATCACTAGGCTGTTTAGACCCTCTTGAAATCCCTTTTTCTAAGAACACAACATTTGCTGCATACGTATACCTATGTTGTGCATCAAAACTCAAAAAGAATTCACGCCCTGTATCAAACCCAACTTCAAGAATAGTGGTATGCCATGCAAGAATTTCCCGTTTCTTACTAGCCTTAGCATCGTCGAGCCCTTCAATTAAATCTAGATCGACACTTACAATTTTCGTTCGGTCAAAATCGATTAACCTACGATAATCACGGTATGCAGGAGATTGTAAATCATCAGCATCAACACCAATAAGTAATTCAGTTGGCTGTGTTAGGATTAGCACAGGCTCATTTTTGACTCTAGAATTAGTCAGAGTCGTAAATAAAGATTGCTCTGTACGTGTCAGCGGGTAGAAATTGACGGCGGTCATAGTTTATTGAAATGTCTATGCAGAGGAAAGTTAGGATCAATACCCTCTTGAAAATCATTACCTATTTTCAATACGGTAGTTGAATCACGTGGAATTCCATAGATATTTCCATTTGGTGCAAGCACCCCTCCCACCCATTTACCTGAGCCAGTGAGGCTACCGTCTTCTCTAACGGTATTGTTTGTTGGATCAATCCTCAATACCTTAGTGTCAGTGTATGGTATCCCATATATAAAACCATTCGCTCCAAGCACCCCTCCGGCCCAAGAACCTGAAGCACTCATGGCACCAAATTCCGAAAGAGTATCAAGTTCAGTATTAATCCTTAAAACAGTAGCTGAGTTAAATGAGATTGCATATATAAAACCATTAGGTGCAAGTACGCCTCCGATCCATTTGTTTGCGGAGCCAGATACAGAACCAAATGTTGAAGTAGTATCATCACTTGGATCAATCTTCAGCACAGTAGTCGAACTAAATGGTATACAATAAATACATCCATTTGGTGCAAGCACTCCTCCAAACCATTTTGCTGAGCCAGAGAGGGAACCAAATGTCGATGTTGAATCATCTGATGGATCAATCTTTAAAACAGTAGTTGAGTTGTATGGAACTCCATAGATATTTCCATTTAGTGCAAGTACACTTCCCCTCCATTTGTTTGTACCAGTTAAGGAACCAAATGTTGAAGTAGTATCATCACTTGGATCAATCTTTAGAACAGTAGTTGAATCGTTTGGCATCCCATAGATAAATCCATTTGTTGCAAGCACGCCTCCAACCCACTTGCCTGTGCCAGTTAAAGAACCAAATGTTGTGGGTGTATCTGTTGTTGGATCAATTTTCAATACGGTAGTTGAGTCACGTGGAATACCATAGATATTTCCATTTGGTGCAAGAACACCTCCAGCCCATTTAACTGTACCAGTTAAGGAACCAAATCTTAAATGAGTCCCAGCAAACTGAGGTCTAACTATTGGGATTATGGTACCAAGTGCTTTCTGTATACTGGCAATTGAAGTATCCCATTGATTAACATCAGCATTGAAACCTGGGAATGCTCTGGGTGCTACTGAGATACCAATATCGTTAATCCAATTTTCAACATCGGTGACAGGAACTACTTGTCCATTTTGGTCGACAATTTCAATATCGGTCGCGGTGATCAATGTGGCTAATTCATCCCTAGCCTGAAGCCAAACGTAAAGTTCTGTTGATCCAGAATCTACAGTTTCAGTATGAGAGGTAGGCATGAACCATCCAAGGCTATCGATGTTTAGTGCCGCGCCACTTTTGTTTTCAATCGTCCCAACAGGCATGTTATACCTTCACAATCAAGAAACTGACAATTATGTTTTTGAAATCTGAACCACCACTACCAGAAGTTCGGTCTAATGAAACTCCCCAGTCCCCTGAATTCATCGCCAATGACAATCCTGTCACGGCGGCAGTTAAATTTGTACTCGCTAAGACAAGGGGCGAATGTTGAAGTGACGGTGTTCCTGCTGGATCTGTGTAGAATTTTACAGTGTAACCGTTTGAAGCATCCGCTTTATCAACAGCTATCGAAACTTCTTTTAGCTGGTAATTTACCTCAAGGACAACAGGTACAATGGAGTGAGGAATGTTTCCTTGATGACGCAGAAATGATTCACCGCTTCCTGGCACCGGTGTTGGTAAAGTTGCATGTAAGAATCGCCGAGCAACATTAATTGTGACAAAGCCCGTTCCAGTGTCAGCACCGGTTTCAGTAATACTGACACCGGTACCAGCAATAATTTTGGTGGTGACTGATGTACCGGACCCCAGAATATCAAGTTTCGTGTTACCAATGTTAATAGGCAGCGCACTGAGTGGTGTGATTTCAAGATCTATCCACGCTTGGACACCCGCAGCGGTCACAATAGTCGTGTTATCATCTTCACGAATCTCAATGCTGCCGGCTGTTATGAGTGAAGAAAGTTCAGGGGCAGCATTATTCCACAATTGTTGTCCAAATTCTAGACGCACGTCTGTGTCATCAATCTCTTCAGTAGTCGCAGTGGGTAACACAAGGGCAAGACTAGTGATAACTAAACGAGCGCCGGATTTATTTTCAATGAACCCATATGTTGCCATTAGTTTTCTCGCTGCAAAAACGCATTCATAACAAGTTTAGTAAAAGTAGAGGAGCCCGTGCCACTCGTTCTAATAACTGACCATGCGTAACTTGAGGCCGCCAATGTCACCGGGGTAGGTGTAATAGGGATTACAATACCCGCCTCCAGTGTGTTGAGAGGTAGAATCTCTGCTGAAGAAAAGACTGTGGTATTAAGGTCACTGCTATCATAGACGTTTACACCAAACCCTGAAACTGAGTCAACAACCGAAACACCTAATACGATTCTCAATAACGTATAGGTACTATTAGTCGGCCAAGCCACTTCTGTGTGTGATATCGCCGTGTTCCATCCCAGGAACCGTTCGCCCGCGTTTGGAATTCGTTGGTTTACCATTGCAGTCAAGACGTGCTGCTGAGGCCCATCGACTGTTGCAGCCCCGATCCAATCAAGGATACCTGATGACAGAATCGTAATCCCTGTCGCTGATCGAATTTCAATATCGTTTGCTGTGATTAGTGATGATAGCTCAGGTTCAGCAGTCACCCAACGAAATTCATTTGAACTTGATTCAGTGAGTGTCTCGGTGTGTCCTGTAGGTAGCACCCAACCAAGAGATTCAATAGTAAGAGATGCACCACTCGTATTTTCAAGTTCGCCACGTGGCATGATTACTGCCTCTCAATCAAGATGGTTGCCACAACATTATCGAATGTTGATGAGCCACTCCCTGCCGTGCGTTCTAGAATAAGCCCATAGTCATCGGCCGGCAGATTAATGGTTAATCCTGTTGCAACAGCTTTCAAACTACTTGCAGTCAAGACAACAAGCGATGCTATCAAAGTTGGTGTGCCGGAGATGTCATAGATTCGCAATGTATATTCATTTGTATCAATGACATTAACTGAGATTGTGGCTTCTTGCAGTTCAAAAGTGTCGGTAAGAATGATAGGTACATTTGAGTGTGCTATTTGCCCGTCGTGCGTCAGGTATGAGTCTCCAGCTCCTGGAACTTTGTTTGCAAGCGTCGAAGTAATACGCTGTACTGCGTCCGCCTCAGAATTGATAGTTACGTCACCCGTACCTGCGTCAACACCATCTTCAGAGATTGTGACACCAGTACCAGCAATAATTTTACGAGTGACAGCTTGTCCGGCCGTTTCAAAGTTAAGGTCGACACGAGTAATCGTAGTATCATCAACCTGGTCCCCAAAGATTTGTGTTCGTGGCATACCATCACCTTCAAGTTATATGCGGTAGTCTACACAAACGGTATCTAGTTGACCGGGATTGTTTTTCAGGTTGAAATTGAAGGTAATAACACCCGATGAATCGACAATCGTGTAGTCATTACCACCACCGTCTTCCTGTCGAACACCATTCAAGTAAACTCGCTCGGTGTTAGCTAACACATTGGTGTTGGCCAGGGTAACAGTTGGCGAACCATTTGTAACAGTTGGACAATCACTATACACATCATTTGGAGTTTGGATTGTATTAGCAAACTCAACGAAAACTAGATCGTCGCTATTGATGACATCCGTGGGTGCGTCGTTGGTAACAACGTATGCACGATCGGCACAGGTTGCTCCTGTTTGTACAAATATTGCGAAGTTCGCAGCACTAGTACCGGCTGCCCAATCGGATGAGCGCGGGGCAGCGCCAGAGGCAACTACGTCATATACACCGTTTTGGCTGCCGGCCTCATTACCTTCTTGTGTGGCTGCTGTTACGAAAGCAGGTGTGCCACCTGTCAAATTAGCAAGATCCGCTGTTGGAAGCCCGTGATCTGCATCGTCGACACTAGCACCTGAGTAGGTTATAGTAAGGCCGGCTAGAATGTCAACTCCAGTAACAGGGATGTCACCGTCCGTCCAGCCTGGTACGAAGCCATTAAGGGTTAAATTAATCGCGGTTTCCATAGAAGCGCGCGTGATATTAAAGGTCATGGGGGTAATAACAACCGGGGCCAAACCACTGATATTCATTGTCATATCCCAAGTACCACCCGTGGGCGTACCTGTGACCTGAATGGTTTGAATTTCATCGACCCCAACATTAGTTTGACCTTTGAGCAAAACTCGTTCGCCGGTAGCAACAACGACACCATCTATGGTGTCTCCGTCTTCAAGGCCATTAGTAATGTTGATGTCTGTGTCAGAACATACGCGAGCCGGGTCTTTCCAAGCAATACCATTGATAAGTGCATCAACATATTGTTTAGTTGCAACATCGTCACCAGCCGTTGGATCACGAACACCGGTGATAGTAAAGCCATTAGCACCGCCGGTAATGTCCCAATCACCTTCGGTAGCTGTAAGGAAAGGATCAAACAGGCGAGATAGATCAACGGAATTGTCCATGATCTGTGTTTCGCCACGTACTTGTGTAACTGGCATGTGGCTGGTCTCCTAAAA
>SDBT01013605.1_pt1 | contig 13031 bp, 11 predicted proteins | sample 2277101 | NCBI WGS metagenome assembly SDBT01 (sample SAMN10404973, study PRJNA504765) | marine sediment metagenome | isolation source: marine sediment core GS10_PC15, 103 cmbsf | place: Arctic Ocean: Southern Knipovich Ridge | collected 2010 | reverse complement strand
TTCGAAGTAGCTTTGTCTAATATCAACAATCTCGCCAAGACGTTCCACTTTACTAGCTTTGACCGCACAGTAACTCATCTGTCATTTGGTAAGGATGACTTTTATGCTACCAGGGTCTTTGATGACGGTGGTGTGATTACGTTCCGAGTTCAGACAAACTCGCTTGTTAATAGTGACGCCGATCTTCACTATGAAGTTGTTCAGTACGCCGACTGCAAGGTGCAGCGCGGCCTTAAGACGGACATGACTGCCACTACGACTGCAATTACTGATGTTCTATCTCCAGCAGTTGATGTCGATAAGTCCTTCGTTCAAGTTGGTGGTTGGCGTGGCCCCTCCGAGGGGCTCACGGATATGGGCGAGGTTTGCTTACGAGCTAGGCACACCATCAATTCAGTCTCGGGCGATGAGATTACAATTGATCGAGACCATCACAATGATGTGGCAATCGACGAGATACCTTGGGAAGTTGTCGAGTTCACCAACGATGTGACAGTACAAGAGGTTCTGGAGTCATTTGTAGATACCGATGGTCAAGAAGATGCTACTATTACCGCGATATCGGATCTTAATAAAGCAGCAGCGTTCGCTTCCGTAGGTAACTACGGAGCTTCTTGGGGAAAGACTGATTTTGCTACCGACGATAATCCCGGCACGGCACTGTTCACTGCCGAGTTGACTACTACAACTAATCTCCAGACTAAGCGTAACTTCACTAGTGGTTTATCGACCGTAGTCTTCTATGTTGTTGACTTTGGCGCTACCGGCGGAACTGGAGTTAATATTACAGTTCCGGCGCCAAGGGCGTTTAATTTAGCGGACCAAGTACCAATTGTTGGGACAGGCGCAAAAGTTGATACGCCAACGCCAAAGACATATAATCTCGCAAAGCAGGCTGTAATTGTTGGAACGGGTGCTAAGATTGATGCACCTGCGCCGAGAGCTTTTAATTTAACCGGTTTCGATCCGACAATAGAGACTGGTGTTAATATAGTTACGCCATCGCCAAGGGTGTATAATCTAACCAAGCTACTTCCTACGATTGAAACCGGTGTTAATGTAATCACACCCTCGCCAAAGACTTATAATCTTAATGGGCAGTTGCCTGTAGTTGGTACTGGAGCTAAGGTTGACACACCGGTTCCAAGAGCTTATACGCTTACCGGATTTGATCCTACAATTGATATCGGTGTGAATGTTATTAATCCGATTAGAGCTTTTAATCTTACTAAGCTGGCGCCTGTTGCTGGCACCAGTGTTTTAGTAACTACTCCAACGCCCAGAGCGTTTAATTTAGCTAGATTTATACCTACTATTGACACTGGTGGGGCTGTTAATGTTATAGTTCCGGTAACAAGGGCGTTTGAACTATCGGGTCAATTACCCATAGTTGGCACTGGTGTAATTGTAGCTAATCCATTACGTACATTTAACTTAGCCAAGCAGTTGCCGATAGTTGGCACGGGGGTGATTGTCGCTGCTCCCGTACCGAGAGTTTTTAATCTTACTGGCCAACTGCCTTCAATTGGCACTGGCTTAATTGTCGTAACTCCGTTGAGGTCTTTCACGCTCACTAAGATAGCTCCACTAGTTGCTGCGGGCGCTAATGTTATAACGCCGTTAAGGGCGTTTAATCTAGCTGGTCTAGCGCCTGTTGCCGGTACTAGCGTGAATGTGATAAATGGGATTCGGGCTTTCAATCTCGCAGGTCAGCTACCTGTAATTAACATTGGTGTGAATGTTATAAGTCCATTAAGGGCTTTTAACTTAGCTGACCAGCTACCGATTGTGGGGACTGGTGCACTTGTTGCTAGTGGATTAAGAGCTTTTAATTTAGCTAGTTTTCTTCCTGTAATTACCACTGCCGAGGGGGTGGACGTTATAATTCCGGTAACGAGAGCTTTTAATCTAGCCGATCAGTTGCCCATTGTAGGCACCGGGGCGCTTGTAGCCAATCCGCTGGGTACGTTTAATTTAACCAAGCAAACACCCATCGTCGGTACCGGAGTAGAGTTAGAAACACCTTTGGGGTCATTTGAGTTAACTAAACTAACTCCCACAGTAGGCACTAGCGTTCTTGTTATAACACCGCTGGGGACGTTTGAGTTAACTGATATTGCACCAGCAGTTGCGTCTGGTGCGGGTATCATTGTTCCAGCGCCTAGAGTGTTTAACTTAGCCGGGCAATTGCCGATTATAGGAACTGGTGTAAATATCACTGCACCAACACCAAGAGCTTTTAATTTAACTGATCTAGTTCCGTTAGTTGCGACTGGTGTGGCTGTATTAGTTCCGACACCGAAGAGTTTCACTTTAAATAACTTCGCGCCTATTGTATCATCAGGAGTTGGAATTGTAGTTCCGTTGCGCGCATATGAGTTGTTTAGCGAACTTCTTCCCGTTATTGGAGCCGGTACTGTAGTCGATGTTCCTGCGCCAAGAGCCTTTAACTTAGCTCATTTTGCTCCAACACTGTCGTTTATTCATGAGATTATAGTTCCGCTGCGTACGTTTGAATTAACTAGTTTTGATATTGATATTCTAACTAACCGGCCGTTGTTTGTCGCCGAGGGTGCTAATAATATAGATCTTACGCCTCCGTTTGAGGACATTAATCAAATTCGTTACTTGTTTAAGAACTTTGCAATCCTTCGCAACATCTTAGAAGATGGCACAGATGGCCAGTTTACAACAAGCGACGGAAAAACTGCATTAGTTCGTGGTGGTATCATCATCGACTTGTTCTAGGAGAGTGCTATGAGTAGGATGGCAAATCCGCTAAACAACAGGTTCAACAAAGCCAATTGGAGCGCCGCGGCAAACGCCGCAATCGTTCTGATCAATGGCCGGTTGCCTGTCGAAGATGCGATGACTGCTAATGAGCAGGGTTTGCTCATGATTATCGTCACGTTTCTGGTAGTTTGTTTCGTGCCGAGAGCAGAAGCGCCAACGAAAAAGCCGACGGTCGGTGTTTAAGTTTCTCGCCAGCCTTGGTCTGGTTATACTACTGGCCAGCTGCCAAGTGCCGCAAGCGTCATTGCAATCTGATGTGTCTGCCGCTGATACGAAGTTTACACTTATCGTAGCGCAGATACATGAGGAATATGAAAAAGGCAATCTCTGCCTTGCAAAGTTACGTAGTATGCAGGGCGCTGTCCGTGTAGCAAACGGCTATATCGAAAATGCGTATGATGCGGCTCACGTAAAGAATTTTGCAACAGTCGCGAGCTTTTTAACTCGACTAGAAACAATCCGTCGCAATCTTGAATTTGAACTTGAGGTTGTTAAACTAGGAGAATCAACTGATGATTGCCCTGGCGAGCGTGGTAGAATTACTCAGCTTACTCCAGCTTTCGCTTAATGTTGGAGTCAAAGCGGGTGCTATAGTGCAAGAGAGTTTGGATATTTATAACACTGCTTTTGTCACACAGAAGCGGGATCTGCTTGACTACGAAATTAAGCAAATTCGCGTGAACAACAAGCGAATTCGCGATGAGTTCTTAGCCCTAGGTGGAGATGACGGATGATACACGGACAGTACAGATTTCATCCCGGCACGCCAAAAGAGTTTGTCGTTCCGAATTTAATCACGGACGAAGGCGAAAAGAGCTTTCTGAAGCAAATCATGCAAGCCGATGTTATTGACGTAGCAGATGGCCAATCTGGCGGCAATTGGTTTCTCGGACTTTGTGAGGAAGTGCCAGGTGAGACCGATACTTTAGTTACAATCACCACGGAGCCTACTCTGACAAATGGATATGCAAGACAGTCATTTGCGAGAGATACAACCGGTGTGCCAACCGTCGAACTTGTCAATGACGCGCATCGAGCAGTTTCATTGACGCTTACATTCAGTGCTTCAGGAGGACCATTCTCGCGTACAATTCAGCGGGCGTTTCTCACCAACGTTAGTTCAGGGACGAGTGGTCTCTTATATTCTTACTCCGGTTTATTGCCAAATCCTTTGACTGTTGTTGTGGGAACTGATCTTGTTGTTAAATTTGAGTTATTCCTCCGATGACACTTACCCGACAATTTAAAGGACTTTTACCGGCCCTCGATCGTCGGCAACCTACGGACAAGTTTGTTCTTGATGGGCAAAACTTTCTTGTGGATGCCGAAGGCCCGTATTCGGCATTTGGTACAACGATCGTAACGCCATCACAGATTAGAAATCCGGAGGTTATTAATACGTTTCGTATAGGTATTGAGAATGTTTTATTCACCTTGACGGCTATTATGAAATTTGATACAGTTTCTGGTATTTTCTATCCTGGCCTACCGCTTACGGCTAACAATACTGATTTTCCTTGGAGCCAAGCAGTTGTTGGTGGAGTTCATTATTTTGCACAAAAAGATGAAGTTATACATGCTTATAATCCATTCACAGATATATGGTCGACTATTACAATTAATGTTATTATTAATCCATATGCAGTTACAAAAGCTGGCGGTCGTTTAGTTATACTGGGGGAGAATGATGTTCAGTGGTCTGCTATTGATAATGGAGCCGATCTTGCTACGGATATTGAAAAAGGTATCGGTATTCAGTCGCTCGCAATTGTTGGTGGTGGAACTTCATTGGCAATTCTTCCAACCTTTGATGGGTTTATTACTTACACCTCAACTGGATTAATGAAGTCTGAATTAGTTGATTCAATTAATCCATTCCGGCATTTTCCGCTTACTGCGGACGAAGGTATTATCCCATTATCTCAGTATTCTGTAATTGAAACTGCGGATAACGAACATGTTATGCTGACGAAAACTGGATTTTATATTACAAATGGTAAGGTTCCGCAGATATTTCAACCTTTAATGGGAGAGTTTTTCAGGCGTAAAGTTCTTCCAGGATTAGATATAACAAATCCGACTATACTTCGTTTAACCTTTAACTCAGAACTTCAATGGTTCATTGTCTCAATCGCGGAAACAGAACAGAGGTTTAGATATACGAAAGCGTATGTTCTTTACATCCCTCGTGACGAATGGGGTTTGTTTAATCGAGCACATGTAGCATTTGGCGAGGTATCCATTTCCGCTGGATCTAATAAAGGATTTAACTTTGGATATTTCTGTGCTGATGGATGTATGCACAATTTTACTGATTTCCCACATCAGGAGCAGCATCCAAATAATATAGACGCTGATAAACTGCCAAATAATTTTCATTATTTTCATGAAAATTTTACTCCCCCAACGCGAACTAGGAATTCCATTACGTTTTTTACGTCCTACATTCAATTAGAAACATTTGATGAAACACCGTTTTCAAATGGAACTAGTTTGTATGAATTTACGGAAATCGAGAGTACGCCGAGCCCGCAAACACCAGATGATATCATGCAGGCTTCTACGTTAACGGCATTTAAATTTGATCTCTCAATGCAATCGTCTATAGTTGAGGTAGCCTGGAAGCAATTTACTCCAATATTCGGTACAATTGATTCTTTTATCGAAGTTGGTCCATTCCGAGTTCAAACAGAGGAAGATGAAGCAGACGAATTTACTCTTCTAAACGATCTAGTGATCGGCATGTTGGAAGCTCCACCTGTTATTAAGTCTGAAGATTGGTTAGAGTTTGCCCCGGACGTTGATGAAGATTGGTTGAATGATGATCTTGAAGATGAAGATTGGGGCAGTGGTGTTTTTACTAGCACTGATTATATAGCTAAAATCATTGGTTCGTTAGACTCTTATAATGTATTTCAAGATCAAGAGGAAATACTTGAAGAACGGACTGATATTGTAGATGCGGATATTGATGAAACAACGGGTCGTGCACGATATTTCACTTGCTATAACAACGGTATTTATCATATTATTAAAATTGAAGCATTGAATATAAATGAGTCATTTCATTTGAAAACTGTTGATTTAGATCTAATTCCAGCTGGAAGGGTCTGAAAATGGTTACAACATGGCGCCTTGAGGGGATTAAATCAATTGATCCAAGCACTATGCGAGTTAAATTAACGGAAGTTGTTGACGGTGTTACTATCCGTGGTTTCACAAAAGATTTTTCAAAAGCACTTACTCAAACACAAGTTCTTGATCAATTTGCTTTGTTTGTAAAACAGAAGCGTCAACAAGAAGTAGACGATCGGCTCCCTTTTAGTGATCTTGATCTACGTGACTTTGAGACTCGGGTAGGTAACTCATGATTAAGAGAGTTCAAAGAGTCCGACATATAAAGTCTGCCGCTGATTTATTTCTTGGCAGAGTTGGTGAAATAACGGTTAATACGACTGACAATGCTGCGCGTGTGCATGATGGCGCTACGGTTGGCGGTATTGAACAAGCGCGTAAAGATATGGTCAATGTGCCGGCTGCTACCGGTGCCGTTGACGGTAAAATGACGGCGACACAGGCGAGTGATCTTTCGACTGTAAAATCAGATTTCGCGACCCACGATGGTTCAATAGATGGACATCCAGTTGCTGATGCTTCTGATGATGGCTTTATGTCGTCAGCTGATAAAGTTATCTTGGACGCGCATATTGGGTCTGGTGGCGCTGCCCATGCGGATGTTGTTGCAGGTGGTGCTGATGGTTTTATGACAGGTGCGGATAAGACGAAATTAAATGGAATTGAGACTGCGGCGAAAAATGATCAAACCGGATCAGAAATTCTTGCTTTATTGCTTCCAGTCGATGGTGCTAGTTCTGGACTTGACGCTGATAAATTACGTAATGAAACTCCTACGTCCGGAGCTACTGCTGATACAATTGTTAGACGTAATTCTGCCGCAAGATCACAGTTTGCTTCACCCAATGCGGCTGCTGATGTCGCAATAAAAAGTTATGTCGATGCAGTAATTCCAACTGGTACGGTAATGTTGTTCTTTCAGAATGACGCTCCTGTAGGTTGGACACGGGTTACAACGCATAATAATAAAGCATTTCGTGTTGTAAGTGCGTCTGGTGGTGGCTCAGCTGGTGGTGATGGATTTACAACTGTATTTGGAACTGGAAAAGTAACTGGTAATGTTACACTGTCTGCCGCACAGTCTGGCAGTGCTGCTCATAGCCATGGAGTTGGTTCTTATGCAGCTGCTAGTAATGGAGCACATACGCATTTACAAGGAAACGCTCAAAATGATCTCGGCGGCAGTAGTTTTTCTAGAAACCGGCTGGACGCCGCGGTGCAGGGAAACGATGCGCCAACTTTTACTGCGAGTGATGGCGCGCATACGCATACCGTAACTGGAACATCGGCAGCAGCTGCTGCGGTTGCCGCGACAGCTTCACATAATCATACCCGCGGTAGTATGAATTTACAATACATTAACATCGTTATGGGCAGTAAGAATTAATTATGCAACCGAAACCTGGAACATATTGTCCTATTATAAAAGACGATTGTATGCAATTTAAATGTATGTTCTGGACGCATCTTCGTGGTATGCACCCGCAATCTGGCGCAGATATAGACGAGTATGATTGTGCTGTTAAATGGCTTCCACTTTTGTTAATTGAGAATGCGCAGAAAACTAATCAAACTGCCGCTGTCATGGAAAGTTTTAGAAACGAAGTTGTTAAAAGCGCGAATGGTCTGATCGGTGTAATACAAGAACGTAAGATGCTGGCGGCGAAGGATAGTTAAATGCATAAGCCTGATAAAGACCACATATTTACCGAACCCAGTGAGATATTTCAAGCTGTGTTGGACTCGATATTTAATACTGAAAGTCTTGGCACTCAAGGACCAGAGGTATTTGTTGCCAATCGGCCGGGAACGATTATACCAAATGACGGTGGTATTGGACCTCCTGATCCACCTGGCAATCCGGAAGCAGTTAATGTTACAAGTAAGACTGGTTTTAATACCGCAACAGTGGCGGAAGCTGCTTTGGGCTTACTTGGCGGGCCGATACAAAGTTCACTTCTAGGTGCAGTTACGAGTGGCGTGTTTGGTACATTTGGTGTTGTAGGTGGATCGCATACGCCTCCAGTTGGTACTCTCGAATTTGCGCGTGAAGTAGCAGCAACTCAAGAAGCACGTGATTTAGAAACTAAAAAATCTGGCATTGCCGGCCACAGTGCAATCAGTGCAGCATTGGGTGCCGATTTCGGAGATGATTTTGGTAATATCGGAGATTTTAGTGAAACTGGTGATGCTGCCAATCCTGGTGGCGGCGGTCGTGACAGTGGCGGTGATAGTCCTGAAGGTCCAAGTGGTGGTGGCACTGCCGGAAGTGATCCTGGTGGCACTGGCGGTGGCGGACGTGATAGTGGGCCTGGCGGCTTTGCACATGGCGGTCGGCCCCCAGTTGGTGTTCCTGTGATAGTTGGCGAAGATGGGCCGGAAGAGTTTGTTCCCGATAGGCCAGATAATATGGCAATTGGTGAGCAAATAATTAAGCAAGCCGGTATTCAGAAGATTGCCGAAATGTTTGGTGTCGGTGATGACGATGAAAAAGAAAACAAAAAGAAGAAAACTTCTTCAAAGAAGAAGAAAGCTGATGGCGGATCAACTAAAAAGACAGAAAAGTCGGCTACGAAAACATCAAAGCCGGAAGACGATAGAACTAATTTAGAGCAATTATTTCTTGATCTTGTAAACGGCAAGTTGAGCGTACAACTCTAGGAGAGTGTTATGGGTCTCTTTGACTCTATTTTTGGCAGTGATTCCAGTTCGGAAAGCACGCTTGGGATTGACGAAAAGAAAAAAACCATAAAGGAAGTTGCTGCTGTCGAAGATAAGACAAGTAAGAAAGATATCTCGACGACTGGGAAAACTACGACAGATACAACTCAAGAAACAACTGAAGCTGGCACGGCGGATACAACTGCTGAGTCAACTGTTACTACACTCGATGAGGGTACGCAGAAGATTCTTCGAGATTTAATTGGTGGATTGTCTGGTGGCGTCGCTGGTGGAGGAGGCATCGTCGATACTAAAACTCTGGATGCAAGTGCAGGGGATATCGACTTTGCCGACTTCCTAAAAAGCCGTGCCGGTAAGACAGAAGGTGTTTTAAGAGGTGAAACTGCTGCAATTGTTGCGGAGTCCCGGCGGCAGGGGGAAAATGCCCTTGAATTGCAAGGTACCAGATTAGCCGCTGGAGCTGGAAGTAATTTAAATTCCATTGTCCAAGCAGCACAAGCTCAGGGAAGATCTGATCTGGAAACTCAGTTGGCTGGGTTAACTGCCAATCTCGGTATTCAAGCTCGACAAGCTGGGAGTCAGGATTTAGGTGCGGCAGCCGGATTTGGCACTGATGCGGCTCAAGGTGCTGCAAATATTCAAATTGGCGGCCAATCAGCTGGCGTAGAAAATCTATCTTCTTTAATTGATAACCTCACGGGCGCTACTACCGGGACTGTTGGCGCTACATCAGGTGTTACAACTGGCCGGCTGAGTGGAGTTACATCGGCCGTTGGCACCTCAGAAGAAGAAACTCAGATGACCGAATTAATTCAAGCTATTCAAGCTATCGCCGTGAAGACAGAAGAAGAGCGAAAACTTAATCAGACTACAAGTCAGTCGGGCAGTGAAACTAGTTCACCGTTTGATAGTCTAATCGATCTTATCGGCGCGTTTCCTAGTAATCCTTAAAAGGACTAACAAATGTCACATCCAAAGCAATCTGGTATTCTTCAGCCTATAGTTCAGGCTCCACCTGCATTACCTCAACAGCAACGGGCTGGCGCTCTGATTAAACAAGAGCAAACCGCCGCTTCGCCATTTCTACGTAAGCTTTTTGCTGCGGATAGAGCCGCAGAGCCACTTCGAGAAGCTGTTATTGATACAAGAGATAATGCTCGTGCTGTTAGAGAGCGAGCTAATCAGCAATTCCTTTTAGGTCTTGAGAAATTTACCGCGCAGGCAGAAGGTGCGGCAATACGCGGTGACGAGTCACGCGATAGATTAGATACAATCGATCGTATGCCGAATTTCATGAGCAGCTTGCTCGGAATAGTCGATCCCGATTTCAATCGTCGTATTCAAGAACGTAATCTTTCTCGTGAACAGCTTGAAATAAGTCGAGCTGCTACTGGCTTGCAGACAATACAGACACGCCGAGCCACAGCGATTAACTCTGCGCAGTTTGAAAGAGAAGCTGCTGTAGAAGAATTTACATTCGATCGTCAAGATCGGCTTGATACAGTTCTATTTCATGAAGCTGGTATTGCCGTTGAAAGGAACATTCGGCGCAAAACAGTTGAGTTCGCGCAGGATAGAACCATAGAAGAACTTGGCAATATGCTTCGTGACCCGACAAGTGTACCGTCGGAACTACAAGGCAAACCGGGTTTGATTGCGCTTGTATTAAACTCAAAGCGTGCGGCGAAAGTCAACTTAAGTGTCGTTGAGTTTAATCTTTCTACTGCAAAGAAGCTGGAGGACATAAGAAATTTTGAAAATTCGTTTAATTCAGTTGAAGAAATTGATGCTTTTCAGGGCAAGTTTCCGCCCGGATCTTCCAATTTGACTTTGCAAGCTCTTAAAGAGAAGTTCGTTGAAATTGGAACCAGCATCGAGACTATGAAGCTCGCCCTCGGCGCTAAGAAAACTGAATTATTCGAAGCTTCGTTAACAAGGATGTTTTCGAATATGGATAGTGTTGCTGCAGAGCAAATGTTAAAACAAGCCCGGAGATCTAAAGACGGTAAGTTTGACATAGGAGATGGCGTTAAGATCTCCGCTGCGCGAATTCAAACAGCAGTGGTAGCAATTGAGAAACGAGAAAAAGAAGAAGCTACTGCAAGGGAGCAAAATAGCATTGCAATTGCTGGTGTGGATAGTGCTATAATGGGCAGTGATTTACTAAGAAGTATGGTCCCTCGTGTATTTGATCCCACTAATCCAAATGCCGATGCATCTTCAGTTCCAGCCCCCATTCTTGCGAAGTTTGCTGATTTCGCCTCTAGAACAGAGAATCAAAAAGCGCGCATTGCAAATGCTATACTTAATGGAGATCCTACTGTAGGCGCAATGACTTCTGTATTAGTCGATCAGTTAAATACCGAAGCTGAATTCTACACAGCGATGATTGAAAAACGTATTGAAAATGATTACAATCCAAAGGAACGACGTGGTGCCAGAGAGTATTTCACATCTGGAATAATCAGTACGCCAAATGCTACGGAGTTGGTGGTTGGCGTTATCGGTAATGCTTCAATGTTCTCTGATAATATTATAATAGATGGCCCATGGAAATCTTTGGTAGATGTCGCGCAAGATACGTTTGTTGATAAGTTTGCCAATATAGATCCAAAAGGTGGTGGACTTACGATTACATCTGGCAAACCGAGGAATAGTATTGCACTTGAGCAAGCTATAAAGGACTCTGGTTTCCGCGCCGGTGTTGCACAGAATGTGCAAATGATGACAATGGCGATGGCAACTAATCAGTTAATTCAAGAATTTGCTGCCGATCAGCCTATAGCCGCTCAAGAGCCACGTCTGTCAACACGAGTTCAAACAAAAGTATCAGCAGCTTTCGAAAGTCTCCGCGATCCGCGAACTGGTATGATGGCAAGAAAGTATATGACAGATAATGAGTCTTTTGATATGGGTGCGTTTTTACTTGATACTGCAAAGATGTCAGATGCTTTACAGCTGTCTGGCGATTTGCCAATTAACGTGAACATCGCGGACATGGTATTCGAACGTGCGCGACTTGGCGTTGATAAGACATTAGAACATGCATTACAAGGACTGTATGGTACAGCAATTAAAAGCAGTATCTTCCAGGGTAAGGCTATTAATTCTCAGATTAAAGCAATGTTAGACGGTGACTCTAATCTCGTGCCACAGTCTGTTAGGTCTGCTCAAGAAAATAGAAAATCGCAAGAACGGGCTATCGAGCATCTTGCGGAACAAGATCCTCAGCAGCCATAGGATAGTTTTATGAAACTCAATGGTATTATTAACGGTACTCAAATTGACCACGACAGCGGTGCCAATATATTTGGCTCCGGTATTCAAGAAGTTGAGTCAGGCCGATTAGCATCGCGCGATGAACGGATAATGGATATTATTACTTTCGGCGTGCCGGGTGTTATCGCGGGCTTTGCTGATACTGTATTAAACTCAATCGGATTGGTCGAGCAAGATAGTGTTGAGAATATGCTTAGGAAAAATGTTCCGGCATTTGGAGATTTTTATGGTCGAGAGAAAGTTCCATTGCAAACATTGGGCGATTTGAGTGGCATATACCTTGGCGGCATGGTGGCATTAAAAGCATATCGCGGGGCTGGTATCCTAGCACGTGCTATTAATGGCGGGCGTAAGAACGCGTTGCTCGACTCCGTGTTTCTCCGTTCCGGTAGATTTGAACGTACTATGCAAGCTATCCGAAACCGGGATGTGCATCTGGCAAAGCGTGGTGTTCAGGAAGTTAATACAGAAGCTAAGAGAACGCTACTGGCTCAGCGGGCGAAGTTAAATAAAGTTAGCGATGTGATTAAAGAAAACCTGGCATTCGAGGCTGGGGTATTTACCTTTCTGAATGATAGTCAAACTCTTTATCCAGACGAGTTCACTACGTCTGAGTTAATTGCTTTGAATGCAGCGTTCCCAGCTCTTTTTGCAGGCGGTAGTTTGCTTCGCATCGGTCGATCACTTCGCGCATCGGCTCGGGATGTTGCTGAGATTTCACATCAAGTCCGCAATCCAGCAGGTTTCGATGAACCAATCTCTCGCGGTGCTACTGATATAACAGCCGGTAGTCGTGATACTGTAGTGACAATTCACTCTAGAAATAGAACTGAGCTTGAGGATGTTGTAGCTAGCGAGGTAGAACGAGAGGCAACTACAAGGATAGGCGGCAAACCAGTTTCCTTCGAGCGTAAGAAAACAGAATTGAAAAGCGAGATAACTGTACTCGATGGTCAGATTGTTGCCGAGGTTAAGAAGCTCGGCACAGATACACCGTTTGGCTGGAACCAACGCATTGACCTGCCTCAGTCCTATATAAACACGGCGCGAAACGCATTACGCAATGATGAATTTACATTCGTCGCCACAGAGTCAATCGAACCTTTGGTGGCGAAGCGGAGTGAGCAGTTAAAGATTATCGC
>SDBT01013603.1_pt1 | contig 13032 bp, 13 predicted proteins | sample 2277101 | NCBI WGS metagenome assembly SDBT01 (sample SAMN10404973, study PRJNA504765) | marine sediment metagenome | isolation source: marine sediment core GS10_PC15, 103 cmbsf | place: Arctic Ocean: Southern Knipovich Ridge | collected 2010 | reverse complement strand
ATAACTTTTTAACTCTATCTTAATATTTTCCCTATCTGGATTTTGAATCATTTTTAGTATCTTTTCCTTTAATTCCATTAATCATCACTCATTTTTTATGATCTCTATTGTTTTCATTCTATTATTAGATAAATTTGCTTAGAATGTATATTTAAAATAGCTTGAAAATCTGTTTGAATTCTTTACCAAAATTTTCGTCTTACCCTATAATAAATACTATGGACATTTAATTCTTACTCTTAGAAGAGAATTATTATATTTACAATTCAAAATCTTATAATATTTCCTCGAATTCATTTGAATCTCTAAGATTTTTTAAATCTGGATCTGTTTTAGCATCATTTAATAGATTTGTGTCAAGATTTAAAGTTCTTAAAGATAAAAGTTATTTTGAAATTTCATTTAGGACTGTTGCTAAAATCAAATTACTTGCTTTTATCAACCTGAGATTTCTTTCATATTGATTACCTTCAAAAACTAATTTGTCTCCATGAAATAAATTACACCTGATTTGATAAATTATTCTCATTAAGGCTTCAAAAGGATCAAAAAGATAAGCAACATCGAGTAGATTATCACACCTTATTTTTTTTTCTGGTCTACAATTTTCACATCCATTAGAGAGACTTAATTCAACTCTTAGCTGTTTTGTTGCTTCTTTAACATATTTATCTGGTTTAGAGTCGTTTTTTCCCTTTCCAACACATTCAGGTTCAATAAGAACTTTTATTTTATCCTCTTCTATCTTTGTAAATATAGATGAAAATTCACGACCAAAATTAAGAACTTTTTTACAGTCTCCCCCTAAATTGGGAAAATAAGCATCAGAATATGTATTATAAAATGAATTTAACAAGGCCCATCGTTTAAATAATATTTCAAATTCTGATGGGAATTTAATTGAGGGATCTAAGAAATTTCTAATCGTTTTTTTTACTCTAGTAATCTCCTTTTGACTCATTTGATTCACTAATTACAGCTAACATTCAAGCTCATATTCGAGCGGCAAATTAAAATTTGTAATTTATTTAATTATTTTTTTTTATATTTTTAAATTCTCTTAGATAAATATAAACAAAAAGTTCTATTTAATGAATATTAAAAAATATTATTAGATATATTATTGGTTGTTGAATTATGAATGAAGTAATTCTTTCTCTCTCTGGTGTCCCGTCGTGGTGCCCCCCTAATTTATTAGGGAAAAATTTATCTCAAATTTTCAGAAATTCAATGAACTCCGAAAAATTGATATGTCTAGGATTAACATAAGGTTATAAATAGGGATTTAAACAGATCCCTTAATATAAAAGATTTTTTTGATGGTTCTTAATTTTAATAATTAATTTCTACTCAAAATGCGTGAAATTTATATATAATAATTATATTAAATGTTTCGAGTTATTTTGAATTCTAAAGATATTGATATTCTTAAAAAAACTGAAGCGTATAAATTTTTCGGTCTTCCGAACAGTCGATTAGATGAAAATAGACTTCATAATTTATCCCGAAAAGTTTCAAGTAACGAATTTAAAGAACAACTTAATGATGATATTAAAAATTTAATCTCATACCTTAGAGGTTTTAATCCTATTGCTATATTAAGTGCAATGGCGATGGAAAACCTTGCAAGAATTGCAGGAACACATAGATCTATCTCAGAGAGGAGGTATGAGCATAGTACTGCTAATATTTTAGAATATTTAATTAATGTAATTTCAACTATAGATGATTTTGGAGATAAGGCAGAAATTTCACGAGAAACTATAGATTTCCTTATTGAATCTATTCAAACAATCTTTTTTGATACTATAGATTATTATCATTCATTCCAAGATAACTCTGAGGAAAATATTCAAACAGAGGTCTTGATATATAATCTTTTTGTATATATGGATTCTATTTATGAACATCATATAGATCTTCTAACACTAAAATTTTTCCCATTTAATGATTTTTTAAAGCAGGAATTTAGATTTAATCTAAATGAAATTTTTAGAATTATTAAGAAAATCAACAAAGATGTCAAGTCTAATCTTTTTTCAAATATCTCTCCTTTCATTATTAATGAAATGACCATTCCTAGAAATTTCTTAAAATTAATAAGTATGGAAATCGGAAAGAATAAAGAATTCTTTTGCTATAAAGGAAGAGAACGCTGGCCAAATAATCCTAGCAGATTTCGTGTAAGACCTATAATAAAATATCAGGAAACATACTATAATTTTTTTCCTCAATTATTATTTGAAAGAATTGGATTAATCCTTGAAGAACTAACTAAAAAAAACTACGAGAATTATTATAAAAAATATGTAAAAAATTGCTCTGTTATTTTAGAAGATATGTCTTTGAATCTAATTAGAAAATTATTACCAGACGCATCAATATTTGGAAACTTATTTTATATTATCAATGAAAAAGGAAAGCAAATGAGATTTGAGACCGATGGAATAGTAACATATGACAATAATCTTCTTATTATTGAGGCAAAGTCAAATCTATTTTCTTTTGATGCACGTATGGGGTATTTTGATAGAATAAAAAAGAATACCCGAAATATCATCGATAAAGCTTATAACCAAGCAGTAAGGACGAAAAAATATTTCTTCTCGAAAGACATTGCTGAATTTAGGAAAAAAAACGGAGAAAGTGTTATTATCCAAAATACGAAAAAGTATGAGAATGTTTTCCTAATTAATACAACATTAGAGAAACTAGGACCTTTAGCCACTCGTTTAAATTCTGTTAAAATGATGAATTATCTCAAGGGTAAAGAATTTCCTTGGTCTGTATTCATCAATGATTTACGAATAATCTCTGACCTTATTGATATGCCTTCCTCTTTTTTATTATATCTTAAAAGAAGAATTAATGCAAATAATCACCCTTACTTTTTAGCAAAAGATGAAATTGATTACCTACAATTTTTTCTAGATAATGGACTTTATCTTGACCAACAAGATTGGATTAAAAACTCTAGAATTATACCTCATTTTTCAAATGTACTTATTAATGATTATTATTCTCATTTACGGGCATCGAAAAATAAGATTGAAAAGCCTAGATTTAAAATTTCTCAGCATCTAAAAAGAATAATTAAAAGATTAGAAAAGACAAAAAAATACAAGTTTTCTGTGATTACTACTCATATATTAGGGCTTCCTAAATTCGTACATCAAGAAATAATTAAGGGTGTTTATAGGACTATCAATTTAGGAAGAAAGGATAAATTAGAACATAGCTTTACATATGTCGGTTTAGATGAAAAATGGGATGCTACTGGAATGATATTTTATATTCATTCAAGTCGGAATGAAGAAGATACACTAAATGCTAAAGAATATTTGCTCCTAAAAAAATATCAAAGCCGTAAGGATGTTTGGTTTTTAATATATATAGATCTTATCTTCCCCAATGACTTCAAAGTTGATTTTGAAATATATGATCATCCTTGGAAATATGATTTAATCTTAGAAAAAAAAATTGAGAAAATGGAAAAACAAGGACTATTGAAACCAATAGGATATGTTAAAAGACCAAAAAGAAATGATCCATGTCATTGTGGAAGCGGGAAAAAGTATAAGAAATGTCATGGAAGTTTATCAAAGCAATAAATTTGAATTGATCTGTCTCTCTCCCCTGTTTTACCTCATCGGAAAAATATAATGAAGAATCGTAAGAGGAACTGCCAAAGGTGTAAGAAGAAGCAGTACAAGCAGTTTACAATGGATCGCAACAGTTCCACTTCTTTTTCTATTTTGTAATCTTTCTCTCCCTCCCCGTGTTATCTCCCTGACTAACTCTGGAGATCCAATAATTTCTTATCGCATTTATTTGATAATTTATATTTAACTTATATTAAAATAAAGCTATTAATTTAAAACTATAATGCCAGAAATAGAAATGAATAAATTTCCGAAAATTAAGCAACCTTCTACTAAATCTTGGTGTGTTCCTGCATGTATACAGAATGTATTTGAATATTATATTGGAAAATGTTATAATCAAAAGCGTATTTTAGAGCTTTTTGAGAAATATAGGAAAGATCCTTACTATGAATATTATGCAGTGATGATCAACAATGAAATACCTGAATTTAAAGCTTATTATAGAGAATTTGGTGGAAACATTGAGGAATTGAAGAATTTTCTAATAGAACAGCTAAAACAGAAATCTCCTGTGATCATTTCATTAAAAGTACCAAATGATTCTCATGCTCATGCTGGAGTAATATTAAAATACGAGAATGATACTTTTAGCTACTTTGATCCTAATCCAAACCAAGATATTGAAAAAGTGAATTCTCAAAATTTTGAGGGAATTTTGATGGGAGATAATTATGATATCTTATTGATTTTAAGAGATTTATGACATTGAATAAGATTATAAGAAAGAGCTTTACAATCTGATAAAGAAGGATTTACGAAACAAGAATTTAAAATTTGAATCTAATTTTCATAATTCCTAAAAGCTTCATTTGTTGAAACAATTCGTAAACACATCCTTGAAAAAGCTAAGCAGGCATTTGGAAAAATTGCGAAAGTAGATTTGGGTAAAAAAGCAGTTCAAATAGATTTCAATTCACCTCGGAGCAATTTTGATATAGTTTATCTTATAAAAGAAAAATTCCAAGAACAAAGTTAAAAAATTAACACTATCAGGAAAATGAGACCGCTTCATAAGAATGCAATTAAATTAGCGAAATATGCAATTGATAGAGCTGGATTAAAAAGTATCAAAAGTTATGAAGTTGAGATGGCTTGTCTAAATTCTAACTATATGTATCAGATTCCTTATCCTAAATCTGTATCTGGGCAAATCGAAACATTTTTATAGGTAGTTTCCTATATATATTATAGGGAAAATAATTTCTCTCCAATGTAACAAAACATAAATTAGCCGAGGTATTAGAATATACAAGCGTGATATTAAAAAAGATAAGATATTTTAAAAAAATGAAAAATTAGAAAGAAAGAAACAACAAAAAATTAAAAAATATATGTAGAGTTTTAAAAAATGCTAATTCTACCAAATATTACTAGAAAAGTATAGAAATACTTAGTGTAAGATTATAATACCAAGTATTTCCAAAAATGAAAGATACAGTGTATAATAAGCTATTAAATGCACTTTTGAAGGAGATCTTTATTTCAATAATAAATAGAGGTGACTCTATGATAGCTATCTGTTGCAGGAAGCACAACGGGATGTCTGTAGAGTACATTCTTGTCTTGCTCGCAGATCTGCGGTGAGCCTGATTAATGGGTATTGAATTCCTACATTTAAATCGTTGAAGTAATAAATCAGAAGAAGACATTCATTGGATTCAATACCAAAACTCTATAATGAATATTATCGAATATGTAGTGCTATAACGAAGTATTACTTCAAGGAGATATGATTTTTTATTATATCTATCTTGATTTTCTTTTTTTTCCTACTATTTTTAAAACAATTTATTCTAAGAAAAAACGATGTGAGGACCAGTATCACCCGCTCCCCGCTACTCCCCTACTCTAAGAATCTAAGAAAGAAGGGGAACGAAGGCAAGGAGAGAAGGGAATTATAATAGTGTGGTTAAAATTATTCTTTAAAAATAAATTGATAAGCAAGATCCATAACAAATACTATTTCAGCCATATACTTCTCATAATTATTATTTGTGTTTATCCATTTTAAAGAAATATCCTTGTATTTCTCGTGTAAATAATTTATTTTTTTTTTTATAAAACTAAGATTTATAATAGATCTATCGGGTTTCTTTAAGCTTAGTAAAATCTCAGAAATCATATTTTTACAGGAAATCCATTTTTCATCACATAGGTCCTCAAAATCGTCATGATTTATCTTTAAATCAATAGCTTTGGAGAAAATATTGGCTCCAACATTGAGCAATCCTCCTGCAATTTGACTCTTTACACTGAAACCTTTCAAACTATTTGCACCTTCTTCAAAATCGTCTTGAATAGAATTAATCAATGGGTTTAATTTATTGGGAGAATGATAAGGGGTAGCTCGATCAGTAATAAAATGAAATGCCCAACCTAAATATTGAGTCCAATTAGATTGCTGATCTCTATATGCTTTTTGTGCTTCTTTAATATATATAATTGCTAAATCTTTTGCCCATAATGAATGTTCCTTCCACCAATTATATAATACTTTCGGAGTTTTTAACACGTTTGCCTCAATTTCTTGTTTTTTTAAAAGATCGGGTTCGATTGATGCCTTTACTATATTTTTTGCTTCATAGGATCTAATTTGGACATTACCCATTTGTATTACCAAATTAGATAATCCTTGATGAACTATTGGTTCCATTTTAATCACGAATAATGTTAATATCTAAGTCGTTCAAGACTAATTTTGTTCTTTGTTTTGAAACAATGAAATGTCTGTATGGAAAAGAATAAAAAGTACTTTATATTGCGTTTTTACTCAAAAAAAGCATTTAGGAAAATTAAACTTGTTTTTCTGAAGAGTTTTCATTAATGGCTTTTCTTTTCAGTTTCATTACAGTAGCATTTTGGATTTTGACAATTAATTTAATTAATCAAGAAACAAGACATAAAAGATTTAGAAAAAGATTTTAGAATTGAGAAATCCTAAAAACCTATCATATTCATTGATTGGATTGGCAGGTGCCTTGTGTATGTCAATTCCAAATCTAATTTCTGTCAATTGTTCTTTAAAGATTAAATCTTTTCCATATTTAAGTGTCATTATATGCATTCCTTCAAATAGTTTCTGAATTTTGTCGGATTGTTCAGATATTTTATCATACATTTCTGAACACGACGAACCATTATCTATCATATTTTTTAATTCTTTACAAAAATCTTTTACTTCTAAATCTATTATTGAAATCACTCCTATAAGTTATTATATAATTTATTTATATATCGTGATATTATTAATTTTTCTCATATTTAAATCATTAGTTTTTATGTATTAATAAATTAAATGGATTCTGGAAGAGATTATAAAAATGATGATTGAACCTCCTGAAGTAGAAAGTTCCCCCCTTAGAATGTCAGGGCTGTTTTGTGATGATGAGGGCAAAGAGATATTTAAGATAGAAGAAAACGAATGGAAAGGTTATGTAAGTAATTGGGACATCGAAATAACAGCAAATTCGTTAACACTAAGAAGAGATATGGGTATTATAGCATTAAAAATCACTTCTAATCCTCCTCAAGAATTAATTATTAAAAAGATTAATATGAATTACCGGGGTGTAAAGTTAGTTGGTAGCATAGATAGTAATTTTATAATCGAAACACCTTCCGGATCACAAACTTTAACAGAAGGAAATGTGATTACAGGTGCTAAATATGGAATTTATATTGACCAGTCTGGAATTATATTTGGGAAATTTTGAAAATTGTAATTTATTCGAGCTCTTATTAGATTGAGTTTTTGTGTAAATTTGAGTAATCGAAATTTATACATAAAAGTCTTTTTAAAAGAAAGATAATGTAAATGTTTATAGAAAAGAATTTTTCGAGGATTGTGCTATTTTTTTCCAATTTTTTTTAATATTATTTTTATAACACCTTCTAAACCTTCTTCATAAAAATTAATATAAACGACTCTCCCAGATGCAATATTAAAACTCACATTGCTTAAAACACTAAATTTGAGCTATAATCGATTAACGACTCTCCCAGACTCTATCATGAACTTAAAATCACTTAAAAACCTCAATTTAAGTGGAAATCCTTTAGATTAAAAAACTAAGCTCATTCACTTTAGCATCTAAAACAAAATTTAGTTTTTTTAAAAAATTTCTAATTCAGTTTAGCATCGTACTTTAAATACTTATATCATAAGGATATAGTATGGAAACTTCGGTTTTCTACTATTTCGATATAAAAATGGAGATGATCACTAAAACATAGTGAGACCATTAAACTCATTTCCGAAATCCTTTCAATAACGTTTACGTAATTTATTTTTTGCGTAATATAAAAATTGGGGAATTCTTGGTTATTTTTTCATAAGAAATTGCCTGTCGTGAGGTTATTTTTTCTTGTTAACCGTCCAGGAATCCCCAAGCCTTTTTTTATTTTCCAATTTCTTAGTTAGATGAGTCATACTATCCAAATATTGAGACTTCTAGATCACCATTATAGATTATTTCGTACTTTATAAACTTCGGTGAAAATAACTATTTAGTTTATAAAAACTCACGACAGCAATAGAAAATGAAATTAGAAAACATAATATATTTAGATAGTAGTATAAAAATTTTTTTTCTCAAGACGGAGAGAGAAGAGTTAGAAGCCCTCTCCCCCAAATCTGTCCAAAATATAACGATAGGTTATAGTATTGGTCTCATTAATAATCTAGGAGGGAAAGTACAGGAATTCATCAAGATTAACAGAAAAAATATTGAGTTTATCAAAAATTACGTTGTCATATCTATTCATATTGAAAACCTACACGATCCTAATAATTGTGAAATAACCTTTCATTCACTAATTATTTATCTAAAAGATTTTCCACGTTTTAAAATGAACATTGGCAAAACTCATACGTTCAGAAGTATACAATCAGAAAATTATCCAGCAGCTAATCTTATTGAAAATCAGAAGATCTCAAGAATCGTAAAAATCCCAAAAATCGCCGATAAACTTTTTTTTAAAAACCATCTTGTAAATATTATCTTAAGTGCAATATTATTTTACAATTATCTATTTATAATTTGAGATTGAGTTGAATTAATATAACAATACCAGTTAGAGTAGATCCATGGGAAAATATTATTTTTAATGAAGGGACTTTTAAAAATCAGATTGATGGTAAGGTTATACCAATATTTTTAAGTATCGAATTTAAGAATGAATATGGAGATCTTCGTGCTATACCAAATTTAAGACACCATAAGCTATATTATCAACTAAGCAAGAAAATAAAAAATGATACTTTCACAAATCAAGATTTTCATAGAATAATATTATCATTTGAACATTTTACAGATAATATAATTTTGTTATTTCGAAAAATTGGAGCAAAATTAAATAATCAAAATGATGATAAATTCGACGAGGTTATGAACACTTTAGATATAGTGTTTTCCTCTTTCGGTCTGGAGTTTTATAGAAGCGGAGCCCTTTATTACATATATGCTGAAACTTTATACACTTTATATTTATCTTGTTTACGCAAAATTGAAGCCATAACGGGTATCCGCGTTCATAAAGGTGTACCTCATCATATGTTATCATTAATCTATTATGGGACTGATAGAGTTCTGAGGATGTTTGGTCAAATCGGCTCTACTTTTATAGAAGATCGATTAACGGGTATTTCTAATACTCCTGCTGATAGTTTTCTAAATATAATTGAAGGAAAACAAATTTCATTTTTTGAAGAACAATATAATATAATAATCAATGGTAGCGTTGTTAATCTTTTAAATCTTAATAAGCCAATTCCAACCATGAAAGAATTAATTGAATACTTAAAAAGTAATATGAATGACTTTCCAGATTATGCCTTGACATATCTAACGATTAAATATAAATTTATAAGAAAATATTTATACGAAGAGCTAGGTTATACGGATGTATTTTCAAGTATATTAAGGATGGAATTGCTTAACTTCTTTACTGCTTTTATAGAAACGTTACTAAGAAAAGTACTTCAGCAACCTCCAACACATGTATTATTTAGTTTAATGGATATTTTTACAGATAAAGCTTTTCAATTTCCTTTAAAAATATCAAATAATCGACAAAAAATATCCTCTTATAATTCATTTATGGTAAAACATAATAAGGATGATCTTGATTTTTATCAAGAATTTTGTGATTATTTATTGAATTTGACTATCACTGAATCAACTGATTCAAACTTTATTGATATATCTACTCAAGAAAAACTCAAAATCTTTCAATCAAGTATGATAATAATACAAACACGTAATAGTTTACATCATGAACTAAATATAGTCTTAAATCAAAGATCAGTGAGGACAGGGATTCCAGTAACAATACCTTACCTAAGTGATATTAAAAAATATAAAAAAAACTTTGAATTACATCAATTTTTTACATGCCTTATATTGATTTATGCCTATGAAAACTATTAGGATCTGCCTAGGACATCAAACTATTATTAAGGTATTCCGAGAAAATAGCGATGTAGAATATATGTCTTTCACGTAGATATTTGTGGGAGCCTCCTCAAAATTCAAGGTTGCAATTTCATTAAAAAAGTATTCCTGATCATCCAGTTTAATCCAATTTCACATCCTTATAGTATTTCTCTTATGGGAAGAAGAATCTATTTTAGAAGAACATGGATTAATTACAAAAGATAGTGTTTTTGAAATTTATAAACTTGTAGAAACCAGTGAACAAAATTCTAAATTTACAGAACTATTCTATGAAATAAGACATAAACAATATTCAGACGCTTGGGAGTTATATGGAAAGCAAATGGAAAGTGATATTAATGAACAAATACGCATATCATCCATCGCCACAAGTATTAGTTATATAGTTAAAACTGCTATGGCCTTAAACCCCGCAACTGCAGCATTCGCTGAAGATGGTGCACAAGTAGCTTACATTACTGTTTATACTCTGGTAACTAAATTTTCCATTTATATGAAGTTTCGCAAAGAGAAGGCAATAATGCGTTCTCAAACATTTTATTCTGTTTCAAAAGGTATAAATGCTCCACAAAGTCTTAATGAGAGAACTAGTAATGATAGAGACTTATTGAAAGATTCCATGGTAGCTGGAATTTTAGCCCATCCCGGAGGGTTTTATACTACAGTAACAGGAGGGGAGCCTGGAAATATATATACAGCTCAATTATTAGTAAGTCCTCCTAGTGATCTTCGATTTATAGAACAAATACAACTAGATAATTTTTTAGCAACCCTTAAAGAAATATTATCATATAACAATCTAATAGGGGGAATTCAAAATCCTGACGTTTTTACTGGTCTTGATTTTGACGATAAAAATATTTGCTATTTATTACTGACCAGTGAACTCTCAGCATGGAATTATCAAAATACCCTTGAAAATAATGATTATTACACATATGAAAATACTAACAACACAGGTAGTAGGTATGATCAGTATCACGCGAATACGTTAGGTTACCTTCAATTAAAAATAAAAGAAGCTTCTAACAACCAATTTGACGCAATCTTGCCAACTATTACCAATGGCGTACCTCAATACAAATTTATTAATAGTGTAATATATAGTGCCATATTACCACAACCTGTTTTATATAGAGCTATCATACTAAATGAGGAACGATATGATTCCTTAGAGCCTGAATTAGGTCATCTTACAATTAAAACTCAATATATAAATGTCATTCTTCTGTTCAACAAAGATTCAAGAGATTTATATTCATAAAAATGAAAATATTATAAATATCACTAGATATTTTTAGAATTTAGGGTGTCTCAGATTATCGAGATATTTTTTGTGAGATTTTTCTTTTTTTTTAAAGTCATTCAAAATAGTTTTAAATCTTCTTTCTATTTTGAAAACTCGATTAAAATCTATGGAAGGATCTATTTCATCACGTTCACGCATCTCTTTCACATTTTCATACAAAATATTTAAAGTATTTAGTAAGTTTTGATATGAATTAAAACAATTGGTAAAATAAACCTTAAATAAATTAAATTTTTTTTTCTGCTTAGTTTTTAATTTGATTGCATTCTGTAAGTAATGAAGAACTTGTTCTAATCCTGCAAATATTAAATAATTTCGATTTTTGGGAAGTTTTCTGATAAATAATTCAAATGTAGCTACATCCTCCTCATCGTTAATGTTGTTTTCTAAATTATACTGGTAGCATGCTGCCCCCATCGTTAATTGATAAAAATCTGTGGCTAAAATCATGTTAAAATCATTAATAAAACCAGAGTTCATATCACTCATTTTTATCATCGTAATTTCTTAAATCTTCTTAAGTATTTACTTTGATTTCTTTGTTTTAAATATTTCATTTTAGAACAATAGTAGAACGCAAATTAAGTAAAAATAAAAATAAAATTCATCTAATTTCTTAAATGATTAAAATTCAATCTCTAACTTTAATCTTTAAATTTATCTTGTTTGATCCACTAAATCGGGGATCTCTAAATGTAATAACAGCGCCATCTGGTTCAGGCAAATCTATTCTTTTAAATTCGCTAAAGCATGATATTCTTCATCAAGAACATCTGTCGAGTTATATTCCTTTTTCAATCAATGCAGAAGAATTGAAAGAAACCAAGAAAGATCTTTTACACGTGTTTTATAATTATTTACTTCCCAATACAGAAGAAAGATATTTTTCAAATTTTAAATCATTTATAAAATCTGGGAAAGGAGTCATTCTTTTAGATGGACTTAGTAAAAGTTTACACCCGCAAGAATTACTTAAAAATCTTTGCGAATTGGTTCATTCAAATAAAGCATGAATAATTATCACCTGCAGACCAGTTGTACATGAATATATTCGAAATTCACCTAAATAAAAGAAAAATCCCATTTATATCAGTTAAATTCTTTTAAAACGTCATCGCTTTTTGAATGGGTTGTATTAAATAAAAATGATTTTGACCAAAAATTTAGATCTAAATCATCTGAAGACATCCAATCAAAATATTTATTTAAATTGTCATTAATTGTATCAGAGTATTTTTAAATTTTAAAGAATCAATACAAAAAAGAAAAAAGAAAAATTAATTATACATTAATCCCCCAAACATGGAATTTAAAGTAACCATAACTTGAATAACTGTTATAATTGAAGAACCGATAAGAATACCATAAGCAACTCCCTTTTTGTCTCGAATTTTATAGTTAATGATTATAGGACTTGAGAACAATATTGTATGAAGGTGATTTTCAAAAACTAATATTGAGATGACCGATAATGGCTACCCGAGCATGCATCGTTAGTAATGACCTTGTGTGAAGCCTCGGGGACAATGTACCGTCAGCGCTTAGCTATGAAGCGGGCTGTGGGCTAGCCAAAGAACCTATGGGAAATGAAAGTGAAGATGTG
>SDBT01013602.1_pt1 | contig 13033 bp, 13 predicted proteins | sample 2277101 | NCBI WGS metagenome assembly SDBT01 (sample SAMN10404973, study PRJNA504765) | marine sediment metagenome | isolation source: marine sediment core GS10_PC15, 103 cmbsf | place: Arctic Ocean: Southern Knipovich Ridge | collected 2010 | reverse complement strand
GCTGCAGGACAGCAGGACGATCATGTTAAAAATTTATCCTAATACTAAAAATGGCCAAAAATTACGTCTTAAAGGATTAGGTGTAAGATGTCCTTGTTGTGATCACAAAGGAGATCTTACTGTGACTATGAGGTTTGCATAGTCTAAACAATACAAAAAGCATGATGAGTAAACCTGGGCCGTTCTACAAGGGGGGTGCTCCGGGAGATGCATAACAGAGGGACACCCTTTTTTTTGGGGACACCCTGCTCGACTACATTATCCAGGCGGGGAAAGCGTCTCTAGTTATAAACGCAGTTCTTGGAGTTTGTATTGTTAATGGGTGCTGACGCTGGATAATGGGGGGAGACTTTTCAGTATCAATTTCCCTTCGGTGCGCATAACAGTAGATTCCCAGGTTGTAAATACTTAAAATATGTTTACAGTGAAGGAACTTGCAGATTCTCTTTCTTTTAAAAAATAGACAGCCCCTATTTTTTACTTCGTAATGACTTGACAGCTTTGATGGCGGTTTTATGGTTAATTCCTAAGATTTTGCCTATCTTGGTGTAAGAGAGGCCTAATAAGTGTAATTCGGTTGCTTTTTGGACTAATTTCTGGTATAAATGAGGATACTTTGCAGGTAGGATTTTGATATGGGCTTGGATTTCAGCCGTAGTTCGAATTGGTTGTGACCGGGTCCACCAGATTATTTCGAACCCCAAAATATGAATAAACTTTTTCGCCAGATTTTACCGATTTTTTTGCTTCTTTTTTTAATCCTCTGGGCCGGTCCGGCCTACTCTTATGTTATCCAAGGCACAGAGGAAAAAGTAACCAGCCGTTCCTTCAGGATTGAAGGGGCCAGATACGTTCCTTTAATTTCTGCCTGTCGCGCCTTTGGGGTGGACTGGGATTGGGACTCGGTAAGCAGAAAGATAACCCTAACCAAGAACGGTAGTTTTTTAATATTAATGGTCGGAAGCAGCGCCTATTCGATAGATGGCAGGATAGGCCGGTTCAAAGGGGCAGTCGAATTTTCTAAGGGTATAGTTCTTGTTCCCAAAACTTTTATATTTGGAGACTGGTGGATTGAGGTTCGAGAAGAGCCTAAGGTGCACCGGATTGATATAGTAGTTATTGACCCCGGCCATGGCGGAAAGGATCCAGGAGCTGTTGGCCGCAGCGGTTTAAAAGAAAAGGATCTGGTTTTAAGTGTTGCTAAGTATCTTCGGGAGTTTTTAGCCGGTCATGGAGTAACAGTTACTTTGGTCAGGACCACGGACAGATTTGTACCTCTGGCTGGTAGAGCAAATTTCGCCAACAGGAATAATGCGGACTTTTTTGTCAGTATCCATGCCAATGCCTATCGGGACAGAAGGGCCAGAGGTTTTGAGGTTTTTCACCTATCCGGTTCTACCGGTCCGGATAACGATTATGCGCGGGCAGTGGCTGACCGGGAAAATGCGTCCCTGAAGATGGAGAACGGTTTTTCAGGATTTGTTGAGAACGACGATCCAACGGTCCTGGATCTGAAGGTTGACGAGAACAGAAGGGAAAGTATCGGATTGGCCGATAGTATCGTTAAAGCTATGGCCGGGAATATCTCGGCCAGAAATAGAGGAGTAAAAAGCGCCAGATTTTATGTTTTGAAAAAGGTGGGCGCTCCGGCAGTTCTGGTTGAGGTGGGCTTTATATCTAATCCATCCGAAGAGGCAAAATTAAAAACGCGTAGCTATCAAAAAAGATTGGCCCGGGCAATTTGCCAGGGGATTGTATCTTATAAGAAAGAATACGACAGAACCAAGGGATTTACTGATTGAGATATTTACATTAATAATTAGCGGAAATTAGCGTTTATGAATAAACCAATCGGCGTATTTGATTCCGGCCTGGGAGGCCTTACGGTAGTTCGCCAGATTAATAGATGCCTTCCGGCAGAAGATATTGTCTATTTTGGCGACCTTGCCAATCTTCCCTATGGGACCAAATCCAGCGAGCAGATTGGCAGACTTTCCGTCAGGGCGGCGGAGTTTTTGAACAGTTTTAAAATAAAGCTTCTGGTAGCGGCATGCAATTCATCTTCAGCTACGTCGCTGGCGCTTTTAAAGAGGCGTTTCAGGCTTCCGATAATAGGGGTTATTGACCGCGTAGCCGAAGAGGCCGTAAAGACCACGCGAAACAGAAAAATAGGAATCATTGGCACCAATGCCACCATTGAAAGCAAGGCCTACCAGAAAAAGATTAAGAAATTAGATCCCCGGGTTAAAATCTTAGCCAAAAGCTGTCCTTTGCTGGTGCCGCTGGTAGAAGAGGGATGGTTGAACGGAAGAATTACCCGGGCAGTAATTGAGAAATATTTAGAGAATTTTAAAAATAAGAATATTGACACTTTAATCCTTGGTTGTACGCATTATCCTTTATTGAAAAGGACAATCAGCAGGGTAATCGGAAAGGAAACTATCCTGCTGGATTCCGCGTATCTCACCGCCTGCAGGGTAAAAGAGATTTTAGCCAAAAAAGATATGCTGGCTCAGGATAACCACTCAAAAATAAAGTTTTATGTCAGCGACCTGCCCAATCGGTTCAGGATAATCGGCCGAAGATTTTTAGGCCGCAGGATAGGACAGGTATCGAGGGTGAAATTGAATGTATGAACTAACGGTAGAATCCGGTTTTAGCGCTGCCCATCGGTTAACGGGTTATCAAGGCAAATGTGAAAATCTTCACGGTCATAATTGGAAAGTAGAGGTAACAATTGCCTCTGAAAAGCTGGACAACCGGGGAATGGTCATTGACTTCAGGGATATAAAAGAAAAATTAAGCGGGATTTTGAATAAACTGGACCACGCTTATTTAAACGAATTACCAGAGTTCAGAAAGATCAACCCTACCTCTGAAAACATAGCCGGCGGGATATATTCAAAACTGAAAGAGTCAATCAGAAAGAAAGGGATTATACTTAAAGAGGTAACTGTCTGGGAGACTGAAGATTCTTCGGCAACATATCGGGACGGTAAAAGGTGAAAAAGGCGGTAGTCCTGTTAAGCGGCGGGCTTGATTCCACAACCACCTTGTTTCTGGCGCTGTCCAGGGGATATGAAGTCAGTTGTTTGATTTTTGACTATGGCCAGCGGCACAAAAAGGAAATTAGCCGGGCAAAAAAGATAGCGCTCAAACTGGGTTGCGAATATAAAATAATAAAGTTTAAACTTCCCTGGCCGGCCGGGGCCTTGGTTGATAAAAAGATAAAGGTCCCTTTGGCCAGGGATTTAGGCCGGATTCCTAAACAGGTCCCGGTAACATACGTTCCGGCAAGAAATACGATATTTTTAAGCTTTGCGCTTTCCTGGGCGGAGGGGATAGGGGCCGGAGCAATATTTATCGGAGCTAACTCGACCGATTACAGCGGCTATCCGGACTGCCGGCCAAAATATTTTTCTGCTTTCAGAAAACTAACGGGTTTAGCGACGAAATCTGGCCTGAGGGGGAAAAAGATAAAAATATTGGTTCCCTTGAGCGCCAAATCAAAGGCCCGGATTGTCAGGATGGGCAGGAAACTGGGGGTTCCGTTTAAACTGACCTGGTCATGCTATAAAGGAACAAGACTTCCCTGCCGGAGATGCGATAGCTGCATCTTGAGGGCGAAAGGCTTCAGTCAGGCAGGAATAAAGGACCCGTTGTATGACGAGAGGAAAGGTCTCTGAATTATTCGAGAGCATCCAGGGAGAAGGAATCTATCAGGGCGTAAGACAGGTTTTTGTCCGGTTTTACGGCTGCAACCTGGACCATTGCCGGTTTTGCGATACGCGGTTGAAATACTATAAAGAATACCGGGCCGAGGACCTGATTAAACAGATAGATTTTCATTGGAAGGGTTTTCATTCACTGTCTCTCACCGGCGGCGAGCCGTTACTGCAGAAAGATTTTTTAAAGGAAATCCTGAGCCTGTCGAAACAAAGAGGCCTGAGGACATATCTCGAGACCAATGGAATTCTGGCCGGCGAATTATCCGAACTAATAGATGAGGTAGATATCATCGCGATGGATATCAAGCTCCCTTCTTCAACCGGCCTGGAGAATTTCTGGACGGAACACAGGAGATTTTTAGAGATTGCCGCCGGAAAAGAGAGTTTTATCAAAACAGTAATCTGTAATTCAACCGCAGAGGAAGATATGCGCAAAGCCCTGGAGATTATTTCCGATTTTAATTTGCCGCTGGTCCTCCAGCCCAATTCTTTTGAATTAAGCAGGGCCTTGACAGATAAGCTCAGAGAGTTTCAGGAGATTTGCCTGGGTAGTTTATCCGACGTCCGGATAACCCCCCAGATGCATAAAATTATGGGGTTAAGGTAAAAGCAAAGCGGCGGGGACAATAAAATGAACAGGAAGACATCTTCTTATCAAGGTTTGCAGAAAGATATCCGAAAGCTGAAAACTCCGCTCATCGAAGTATGGAAAAACCAATACCCGGATAAGGACTATCTGATTAACTTAGATTTTTCTGAGTTCACCTGCCTTTGTCCCAACACCGGCCTGCCTGATTTTGCTACTATCCATATTGAATATTTACCGCATAAGTGCTGTATCGAGTTAAAGTCATTCAAGATGTACCTGCTGTTTTATCGCAATTTAGGCGTTTTCCACGAACACGTCGTTAATAAGATTTTAGAGGATTTTGTCCGGGCCTGCCGGCCGAAGAAGGCCAAGGTATCCGGCGAATTTAATATCCGCGGCGGGATCAAGACCACGGTTACAGCGCAGTATAATAGCGTAAAAAAGAAAGTGACCGGGAAGAGATAAAATAATGAAGAGCATAACCGTAAATGAGATTATTAATACCTTAAGTGAGCTTTCGGTTGAGGCAAATACCGTTTTACGAAAAGATGTTTTAGGGGCCCTAAAAAAATCCTTACAGGATGAGACGAATAAAAGGGCTCGCCGAATACTGGAGGCGAGTATCCAGAATGCCTGCCTGGCCAAAAAAGAGAAGGTAGCCATCTGCCAGGATACAGGAATGCCGGTAGTGTTTGTTGAGATAGGCAGGCAGGTCCGGATTGTCGGGGGAGAGCTTTCCACAGCCATCAACAAAGGAATAGAGAAAGGTTACCGGGAAGGATATCTGCGAAGGTCGATAGTAAAAGACCCGCTGAAAAGGACAGGTTCTTCCGGCTTCAGCCCCGCTGTAGCGCATATTAAAACTACCAATGGGAATAGGCTTCGGCTTACGTTGATGGCCAAGGGTTTTGGAAGTGAGAATGTGACTACCCTGGTAATGTTAAGGCCGACAGATGGCCCGGCCGAGATAATAAAAGCAGTGGTTAAAACAGTCCAGCAGAAGGGAGCAAGTGCCTGTCCGCCATTGGTGCTGGGCCTGGGTATCGGCGGGACAGCAGAGAAGGCCCTTGAACTTTCCAAGTTGGCCTTAATCAGGCCCCTGAACCGGCGCAATCCTGAACCGCATCTTGCCGGTTTAGAAAAGGCCATCTTAAAAGAAGTTAATCGCTTAAAGCTTGGGCCGATGGGGCTGGGCGGCAGGACCACTGCCCTGGCTGTAAGTATTCTTAGCTATCCTACTCATATCGCAGGACTGCCGTTAGGAATAAGTTTAAATTGCCACGCCCTGAGAAGTGCGACAAGGACGTTATGAAAAAAATATTTTTGCCTCTGACCGAGAAGACAATCAGAAAGTTGAAGGCCGGTGATGAAATAGAGTTATCGGGCACGGTTTATACAGCCAGGGACAGGGCCCATCAAAGATTGATAGCCACCCTTAAAAAAAGAAAAAAACCTCCCATTCCTTTAGCCAATCAGGTCATTTACTATACCGGTCCGACAGCTGCCCGGCCGGGTTGGGCAATAGGTTCATGCGGACCGACAACTTCTTCCCGGATGGATGCCTTTACGCCTCTGCTGCTCAGCAAGGGGGTCAAGGCAATGATTGGCAAGGGCGACAGGTCGTCAGAGGTAATAGAAGCCATAAAAAGGCACAGGGCAATATATCTTGTAACCCCCGGCGGTATAGGAGCGCTTTTATCTCGGAAGGTGCATACTGCCGAGATAGTTGCCTATAAAGACCTTGGCCCGGAGGCGATTTACAAATTGCAGGTCAAGGCTTTTCCAGCCACAGTGGCGATTGATTGGCGGGGGAAAAACATATTCAGGAGGTATAGTGAGGGAAGACGGAAGAAGTGAACAGAAATTAAGAAAGGTAAAGATTACCCGAAATTATATCAAGCATGCCGAAGGTTCCTGTCTTATCGAGATTGGTTCCACCAGGGTTATCTGCACCGCGTCATTTGAGGATAAAGTCCCGCCTTTTTTGAAAGGCAAGGGAAGCGGTTGGATAACTGCCGAATATGGAATGCTGCCCCGCTCCTGCCGGAGGCGTACTCCCCGGGAAGCGGCCCGGGGCAGGGTCGGCGGCCGCACCCACGAAATCCAGCGTTTAATCGGCAGATCGTTGCGGGCGGTTACAGACCTTGACCAGCTTGGAGAGATAACCATCTGGATGGATTGTGATGTTATTCAAGGTGACGGTGGAACAAGATGTGCCAGCATTACCGGAGCATTCCTCGCTCTGATAGACGCCCTGATTAAATTGAAAAAGGACAAGATTATTTCTGTTTTACCGGTAAGGGATTTCGTAGCCGCGGTTAGTGTCGGCATTCTGAAAGGAACCCCCCTTTTAGACCTCAACTATCAAGAGGATTCCAATGCCGAGGTAGATATGAACGTAGTTATGACCGGCAGGGGAGAATTTATTGAGATTCAGGGAACAGCCGAGCAGAGGCCGTTTAGCCGGCAGCAGATGGATGTTTTGCTCAACCTGGCCGGAAAGGGGATTAAAGAACTGATCAACATCCAGGAAAAGATTCTGGGGGATAAAATTGATGGAATTGGTCATAGCCACCAGAAATGAGAAAAAGGAAAAAGAGATAAAGAAATTACTAAAGGATTCGGGCCCGAGCATAACTTCTTTAAAGAATTATCCGCAACTGTCCGAGATAAAAGAAGACGGGAAGACCTTCAGAGACAATGCCGTCAAGAAGGCGGAGTTGACGGCAACCTTTACTGATAAATGGACGCTGGCTGATGATTCAGGTCTGGAAGTGGATGTTTTGGATGGCCGACCGGGAGTTTATTCTGCCCGTTTCGCCGGTGAGCAGCAGGATGACCAGGCCAACATCAGAAAATTGCTTCGTCTTATGAAAAATGTGCCGCGGGAAAAAAGGCAGGCCCGGTTTAAATGTTTTGTAGCCATTAGCAGGCCGGGAGGTGAAGTAATCAAGGTGGTCAGTGGAGTTTGTGAAGGTTTAATCAGTTTTGAGCAGCGGGGGAAATTTGGCTTTGGGTACGACCCCGTTTTTATAATTCCCGCCTACAATAAGACATTTGCCGAGTTAGGCCCGGCAATTAAAGACCGGATAAGCCACCGAAGCAAGGCCCTTAAGCAGGCAAGGATGTTTATTAAGACGCTAAATTTCCGCTAATTAGCGGAAATCAGCGTTTAGGCATTCTTGAAACAATAGAATATTTTGGCTCCTCGATTGTCCCTTCCAGCCGGAGTTCGACTGCATAATTCCATAAACCGCTTATTATCATACTGGCGATTTTGCTGAGCTTTGGCATTTTATCAGCCAGGTTTTTGGCCAGTTCGGTACTAATGGAAAAATCCAGGTTTCCGTCAAAATCAATCGAGCCTTTGGCGAGGAGGTTTAATCCCTCGCTTTGCAGCGAAAGGTCAGAGGTGCTGATTGTTTTATTGGCTATCGCGAAGGTAGCAAACCCCCGGTTAAATAATGTCTTTTTTAAGTAGGGGAAATAAAGTATATTGCTCAGTTCTAAAAACAGGGGTAGTTTCCAGAATTTGCCTTCCCCCACTTCCAGCCAACCCTTTCCAATGATGGTTTCTGCTTTCTCGCGGCCCTCCAGGACGGCTGCCCCGCTCAGGTTTCCGGAGATATTTTGCCACTTCAGGCCCGAATCGCCGCTCAGGCCACTGAGGTCAATGTTTATTAACTGCAGGTTACCTCTCCAGTAGCGCTGTTCGGCGCCGAGGTCTATAAAGCCGGTAGAGTTTAACACGCCGCCATAGGGTTCGGCGGTGAGTTTGACTAACGATATTTTTTTATTCTCCATTTTGATGTCAAAAAAAAGACGGTCGAAATTCACCTTTTTGATTGTTACCTGATCAGATTTGCCTTTTAGAACAGCAGACCAGTTTTGCCAGTCTTCCCATTTTCCGCTGGCTTCAGTAGTTAGTTTGACCCTGCCTTTCGGATTCAATTTTGATAGAACCTTTCCCCGGCCTCCACCGGCTAAGGCCCTGGTTAAATCTGCCAGGTCCATTTCAATGTCTCCGGTGATATCCAGTTGCGGACTTGGCCAGTCGCTAATGACACCGGTCAGGGCAAATGAGGAATTAAGATACTTTCCTTCGGTTGTTGAGAAATAGGCGGAGTTGTTTTCTTTAATGTTCAGTTCTCCCAGCAGGGAAAGGTCTTCAGATCTAAGGTCAAATTCGATATTTGGCTCCTTATCCGGCCTGTTAAGGTCTATCAGGGAAAGGATTAATTTGTAGCCGGTGTCTTTATAGGAAAGCGTTAAGTCGGAAGTGGATAACGAATTACTTTTAAACTCAAAGTTACCATTGATATTTTTCAAATCTTCGGAGAGAAACGGCGGTTTGCAGCGGGCCTCAGAGATGGTCAGTTTACCGTCCAGTGCCGGCCTCCTTATGCCGCCGCTTATCTTCATTGACAATAACGCCTTTCCGGAAATGTTTATTTTCTCTAATTTATCTTTGAATCGGGCGGGGATGGATTCCTTGATTTTAGACAGGTCCGCCTCGGAACTTGCCGTCAGATTCAGACTGGGGTTTCTGAAATTATTTATTTCGCCGTTGAAGACCACCGGCATACCCCAGGAGGACAATTTCAGGTCTTTGGTGGAAATGGTGTTTTCAACAATTGCCACTTTTCCGTTTATGCCAGTTATGTTTTCTATCAGGGGCAGCCCCTCCAGCTGGAAGTTGTCGAACCGGACATTTCCTTCATATTCAAGGACCTTTCTGCCATCCGGGGTATAATTGAGGATTGCGGTTATTTCTATATTTCCCGAGCCTTTCAGGGCGTCCTCGCTCAAAGCAAGATTTTTGATTGAATAGACCCCGTAGAGCCGGATAGGTTTATCTTTGGTTAAAGATAAATCGAGCTGCAGATTGGCCTGGCCCTGGTCAAGCTGAAAGGGCAGGATGTCCCGATAATAGGGGGCATAATCGGTCAGGGTGATATTTTGGATGTTAAAATTGACATTTAAGACCTTTGAAATAAAATTATAGTTTCCTTTGGACTGAAGAGCTATAGTCCGCTGTTGTATCTTTGAGCTGAATTTAAAGTGCATACTGGCAAGCAGGGCGAGATACATCTCCCCGTTTATATCTGCTATTTCTCCTTCAAATGGCGGTTTTTTGGTCAAATCCTTAAACAAGGCCTGTCCGTCAACGATTACTGCCCGGGAGATCAGGAGTGTAAATTTGGTTTGGGGGTCAGGGACTCCGCCTTTTAGTACATCTGAAAAATTCCATTCTTCGTCCTTGAGCCGGGTGACAGAAAGGACTGGTGAAATTACAGACAGGTTAGTAATTATGAACCTTTTGCGCAGGAGAGGCAGGACCGGAAATTTAAAATACATTTCCTTTACGCTCAGGAATTTTTCTTCTCCTTCTTTTCCAAAGATTGTTATGTCCTTCAGTACTATTCCTTTAAAGATGTTATATCGGATTTTTCCAAGCGTTATCTGGCGGTCTATCCTTTCCCTCAACAGGCCGGTCATCCATAATCTTATCTTCTGGGGAAGAAAGATATTATTCAAATACCAGCTGCCCAGGCAGATCAGAAGAACGACTATTAAAAACGTCCTGAGGATTATTTTTCTTACTTTTTTCATTTTTTATTCCCTGCCGGGTTATGACTGTTCGAAAATCATTCTTAACAGCCCACTCTATTATATATGCTTTAAATGGTTTTTCAAGTAAATACTTGATAAAACAGGCAAAATTTATTATAATAACAAATATGCAGACAAAGGAACAGCTTCAGGATATTGTAAAGAAAAAGTTAGAAGGCCGTCTGTTGGTTATCGCCTCCAACAGGGAGCCTTATATCCACGTTCTGGAAAGAGGCAAGACCAGAGTAATAAGGCCGGTAGGCGGGGCGGTTAATGCCCTTGATCCGGTAATCAGGGCCTGTGGAGGGGTATGGGTTGCCTGTGGCAGTGGCTCAGCTGACCGCAGGGTAGTTGACAACAAAAATAAGGTCAAGGTTCCTCCCGATAATCCCAGCTATAGCCTCCGGAGATTATGGTTATCCAAAGAAGAGGAAGAGGGTTATTATTATGGTTATTCCAACAGGTCTATCTGGCCGCTTTGCCATATGGTATATGTCCGTCCTACCTTTGACGAATCGGAATGGCATTATTATAAACAGGTAAATCATAAATTTGCCGATGTCATTTTAGAGGAAATAAAGGGTAAAAAGGCATTTGTCTGGATTCAGGATTATCATCTGGCCTTACTGCCCAAGTTCATTAAACAGATAAGTCCCGATACGGTAGTTACTCAGTTCTGGCATATTCCCTGGGTAAATTCTGAGGCGTTCAGAATATGCCCCGCGAAAAAAGAACTCCTGGAAGGACTTTTGTCCAACGACCTTCTGGGGTTTCATATCCGGCATCATTGCAGAAATTTTCTTGATACCGTGGCCTTAGAACTGGAGGCCAGGGTCGATTACGAAAAGACATCGGTTATTTACAAAGGCCACGAAACCCTGGTGCGCGCCTTTCCGGTAAGTGTTGATTTTGAAGAACTTTCAAAGAAGGTAGAGTCAAAAGAAATTAAACTGACGGCCGCTCAGTTCAAAAAGGAATTTTCTCTGGCCGAATGTAGATTTGTGGCCTTCAGCCTGGATAGGATCGATTACACAAAAGGAATACCTGAAAGATTACGGGCGATAGACAGATTTTTTGAGAGATTCCCGGAATATAAAGAAAAGATTGTTTTTGTCCAGATCGGCGCCTTGAGCAGAATACACATCAAAAGGTATAAAGAATTAAATGACCAGATTGACAACATCATTGAGGAGATTGACTGGAAACACGGCACCGATACCTGGAGGCCGGTGATTTTCAAAAGAAGGACGTTCGACTTTAAAGAAAAGCTCGCCTTCTATCGGCTTGCTAATATATGTATTGTCAGTCCGCTGCATGACGGGATGAATCTGGTAGCAAAGGAGTATGTCGCCAGCAAGAATGATTTAAAAGGCACGCTTATTTTAAGCCAGTTTACCGGTGCGGCCAGAGAATTAGAGGACGCGCTTTCAATCAATCCCTACGACCCTGATGACTTCGCAAATAAGATAAAAGAAGCAGTGGAAATGTCCCTGACTGTCAGGAAGAAACGAATGGAACGATTGAGGAAGGTAGTGCGGGAAAATAACATTTACAAATGGGCCAACAAGGTTATTTCTGAATTGGATAAGATGCGTTTTTAAAGGCTGGCGCAAGTGAAGTATTTATTTGATAATTGGCGGGAATTATCCGGTAAGATTAAACTGAGCGGCCGCATTTTATTACTTAGCGACTACGATGGAACGTTAACTCCGATTGCGAGCCGGCCCGGTAAGGCTATTTTGAATAACAGCGTAAGAATACTCCTGCGGTCTATTTCCAAAAAGAGACATTGCAAGGTAGGTATTTTGAGCGGCCGTTCCCTCAGCCAGATTAAAACCCTGGTCGGAATAAAAGGAATAATATATGCCGGCAATCATGGTTGCGAGATAGAGGACGGCGCTAAGGTGTTGCTCCATCCGGGGACCACCGGGATGAAACCCGTCTTAAGAAAGATTTCCCGGGCGCTGAAAAAAAGGTTTGCCGGCAACAAACAGCTGATTATTGAGAATAAAAAGTTGTCTTTGGCCTTTCATTATCGCCTCCTCAAGCCTGCCGGGAAAATCAGGCAGGTAAAGGAGGCGTTTGCCGGGATAACCGCGCCTTACCTCGAGGAGAGAAAGATAGAAATTATGCGGGGTAAAAAGGTCCTTGAGGTGCGGCCGCGGGCGATGATTAACAAGGGACAGGCATTACGTTGGATTGTAAACAGGCGCAGGGGAGGGAGACCCCTGGTGATTTATCTCGGCGACGATACGACCGACGAATATGCCTTTTCGGCGCTGGGAAGGCGGGATATCTCCATCCGCGTGGGTAAAAAGAAAAAATCAAAGGCAAGGTATTTTTTAAGAAATGTCGGAGAAGTCAAAAAATTCCTGAAAATGCTTGATTCATTGGATTTTTCTTGATTGAAAGAAAGGTATTGACCGGTGCTTAAGGTAAAAAGAGCGAAAGAACAATTTGATTTTTATACCAGCTTGCATCTATTCCAGCTGACCGCCAGAAAGGCGGAGAATTTAAAGCAGTTGTTGGGAGGGATAAAAGAACTGCCCGGTTCGTCGATATATCATCATACCCACCTTTTTCTTCAGCAGCATCAGTATCTTAGCCCGGAGCCCCCCAATGATTTTGCTTATTGGGTAACAGAGATACTTCAGGAACCTTTGCTCGGGGAAAAATTAGAGAGCATAGATACCTGCCAGTTTAAAACTATCCGCAGCCTGAGGGAAAAAATTGTTTCTACTATCAAAGAGTATTTAGAAAAGCAAAAGGGCAAAACCCTCAGGCAGGTCCCCAAAGGCCAGGAATTTCATTTTATCAGGACGATAAGTTTTATTCTGTCCCTCGGCTATCAGGCCTGGGACCTTTTAGAATTTATAGATATCCTCAACAAGATAAGTATTCATTCTATCTATTTTCATGTGTTTGAGTCAAGAATCAAGCTGGAGAAAGGCATAAATGACTTTTCCAACTGGCTTGACATCAATCTTGGCTATAATGATTTGGCCCGGGAGATTGCTGACCTGGATCCCTATACATACACGATGGAAGGATTAAGAGAAGAGTTGATTAATATAATTAAAAAATGGATTAGGGCCGGCGGGAA
>SDBT01013601.1_pt1 | contig 13034 bp, 15 predicted proteins | sample 2277101 | NCBI WGS metagenome assembly SDBT01 (sample SAMN10404973, study PRJNA504765) | marine sediment metagenome | isolation source: marine sediment core GS10_PC15, 103 cmbsf | place: Arctic Ocean: Southern Knipovich Ridge | collected 2010 | reverse complement strand
ATGTTACTCCATTTAGAAATATGTGCCTTATTTCTATTATTTCTTTTGGAATTATGTGATGTGCATTCAAAAATGCCTCAGAATCACATATAAGGCATGTTGGTTGATTTTTTTTAACATTTAGTGCCCACTCCTTATCCCTTTTTTTGAGTAGTTTTTTTTCTTGTTTTTGTACATAAGTCTTTGTATTTATATGTCTTTCTTTCTTGTTGATTTTGATTTGTTTTTTAGTTAGTTTTTTTGCAATTTTCTAGTCCTTTTAACTCATTAGGATTTGCCTTTCGGCCGCCTTAATTTTTGCCCATTGGCTCCGGTTAGTATGCCAAAGCTCAAATAATTCCGGTTTAGTCATTGGGCTTCCAGTCACATTTTCGGAAGCCTCTCTTATGATTGGATCTTCTAATTCAGATTGGATAGTTATAAAAAGCTCTCTTTCAACTCTCTTTGGAACATCTGAAATTCTTATAGTTTCAAATTCGGAAAGTATTTCGCCTCTAACCTTATTTCTATCTCCCGCAGGAGCTTCACTATATATTCCCAACTGCCCATCAACTTCAGCTCTAACTCTATCCTTAAATACTTCTTGTAAGGAAGAGTCTATTGAGGTATCTACATCTCTCATATGTTCTCTTCTGAAGTTTCTATTACTTGCCGCCAAATCTTTTATTGCACCAGCTAATTTGGGATTTGGTGTAGTGTTCTGTGCGTCTGTCATTATCTTGTTATAAATAGAATTAATAGAACTATCTTTAGTTTTATTATAGGTATTTTCTATTTCAAAATCTGCATCGCTATATCCCCTTGACCTTAACCACCACTCAACGATTCCATACCCTGGTCTTGCCACTATGCCCTACCCCTTAATTGCTTTTGTTGCACGCCAATAAACATTGTGGTTGCCATCGCTACTATATTGTCCATAGATAATGTTGTTCCTTTTGATTCCTGATTTTTTGCTATCGTTTTTGCATCTTCTATCTTCTCTATATATAATTTTACATCTTCTTTGTTATTTTGTTCTTCCATTTTTTACCTCCTATTAATTTTTTTATCAAATGTTTTATTTAGTTTTTCGTGAGCTCTTAGTTTTAATGTTTCTAAAACACCTATCTCTTCTAAGATACTCCAATCACCATGCATCTTTTGTTCTACTGCCATTCCTTTATTATTGGGACCATCCTCTATTAAAACAACCCTAATTGTTAATATCTTTTGTTTTTTCATTTTTTTAATGCTTCCTTGATTTCATCTGGATTTGTTAATTTTCCAAGCTTCTTATATAACTGTATTCTCTGTGCCTCTTCCCAGTTCCCAGTCATAGCATAATCGAATAATGTTCTCATTACTCCCATTTTATCTCTTTGATACCTCCATTATTATTGGTTTTTCATGGCCTATATACTTTACAAAAGGATTAGAAACAAAATTAAAATATTTTAACATGTCTGCATGAGGTTTGCTGTATAGAAAATTTTTTGATTTGTTTGTTTTTAGATATACAACGCCAAGTGGGGTTGGCACATCCCCTCCTCCTTCATAAGCGGAAACTCTCATAAATATCTTTGATAATTTTTTAAACTCATCTTTTGTAATAGAATTGGTTGAATTAAGGATTTTTGATAGCCTACGCTTGTCTAATGCGACCAGAGAGACACATATAACACTACCATTGGTTTTTATTAAGAACCACTCATTTAATCCATATTTATCTGATAATTTTTGCATTTCCTTTTTTGGATTTATTTCTCTGTAATTATACTTAAGAATCGGTATATATCTCTTGGTTCCATTCACCTCATTGGTAATATAAATGGCACGAGTAGAATCAGTAAGAGGGGGTTCGGTTTGGGCAGATTCCGAGCTCCCCCTCATTAAATTTTGCGTTGGGGTGCTTGTCATTGGCTTTCGCCTCCCTGCCCTGTCCGCCAAGTCTAGAGGACTATGAATGGTTTTACTTTTATTTAATATATAAGGCATGCCCCTATTTAAATCTTTCTCTGTTAAAAATATTGCCACCTTTCCTCTTTTATTAACAGTTAAGGGGCATCTTATTACCCTAAATTTATCTGTGGTTATTTCTGTGTCTACTCCTTTAAATGTTGAAAATTCCATTAAAGCGTCTTCATCTTTTGTTTTAAATTCGTAAACAACTTGGAACCCTTTTCCTCCTGTGAATATTATTGCCATTGGCTTTTTGTTTAACTTTTGTTTTATTGCCTTAATTAATTTAATGGTTGATTTTCTAACTACATCTAATTCATTAACTCCGTAAGGCTTCTCTGCGTCTAAATCAAAGGGTATATCTCTAAATAATAAATAACTTGGTGTTTTGTTTCCCTTTACCTTTGTTGGGTCTAAGAAACATCCACTTGAATAATACACGTCCATGGTAGACATCCTCTTGAGCCATTTCCTTAATGTTGCTTTATCTCTAATGTTATCTTTTATCTTTATTATCTTTCCTTTTTTTGTTCCGTCGTCTACTCTAACTTTCCAAATCCTCCAGTTTGGATTTTTTGGTAGCCAAAGTTTGCACTTGGAGTAATATTTGTCCAAATTTTTTACATCTTCTTCTGAGAGTAAGTTTTTCATATTGATTTTATTATTAATTCTATTTGTTGTTTATTTATTAGCCTTAAAGTGTCAGATACGTTTTTTGGGATTGTTATAATCCCTCTTGTATTTGTAGAACCATCTTTATTTAACCTTGTATCCTTTATTATATTACTAGAGAAAGTTTGGCTTTTAATTCTAAAATCTAATTTTCCGTTGATACTATATTTTTCCATTACAGATGAAGGTAAAGAAGTAATTGTTTGGTTATTGTTGGTTCTGTAAACTATTGTTTTTATTTTCATGTTTTATTAAAGATTTTAGTATTTATAAACCTTTCCTTTTTTGTTTTGAGTTTTCTTTTACCATCTGTTCAAGTCTTCTTTTTGTCTTCTTTCTTCTTTTCCAACCAAATAAGAATAAGAAACATACAACAAACCAAATAGGCCAAGGAACTTTTTTAACTACCTCGATTGCTTCAGTAACAACTACTGGAACCTCTTTTATTATTTCCTTTACTTCAGTAATTATCGGTGTTGATAAGCCACCGCCGACAGATGGAGGAGTTACGGGGACTATGGGAGTTATATTACCACAATACAAAGTATAATCAAAAAAACCTATATCTCCAACATGACTATTATTATAATTATAGAGTGTAACTATCTCATAGCTCCTTACTGTACCAATACTACAATTTGCTCCTTGAACACATAAAGAATAATTAAAATAATTACAGGCGGCTACATGACTACTATTTTGTCTGTATTGACTTAAAATGCAGTTCCCTACTGAGCAGGTAGTTTCAAGAGATACATTAATTGTTTCTGGATAACAAACAGAATAGTTATAAAAATTACACTCTCCAATATGACTATCATTATTTTGATACATTGAAAACATACAGGTTTCTCCGATTGGACAGTTTCCATCAACTATAGACGCTGATATTATTGGTATAGCCAAAAATGATATAAAAATTAAGATTAATATATATACTTTCATTTCATCCTGCTATTAGTTCACTTTTAGAACCTACAAAGACTTGGTCTCCTGTTGTTTGTAAATTTAGTTTTGTTGTAGTGATATTTGACCCACCACGTAAATGTAATATTCCTCCCGTTGTTATATTAATCCACCCTGTTCCAGTTGTTTCAGTAACGCCGTTACATACTTGTGCATCATCAATTACCCAATCTTGGTCTATTATTGGGCTACATTGTCCTGATGTAATATTAATCCACCAAGATTCCTCAACTGCTGTGTAATTTTGGGATTGTATATACACACATGTTATATTCTCATATTGAACTGCACTAAAAGTCGTTATGTTTCCTATTGGAGACGAGCCATTATTAATTAAACTTCCATTGTTATATAATAAAATGGTTGCTCCTGAATCTCCTGTTTTAATTGAACAATTCAAATCTATTGTATCTCCTTGTATAGTTGTTATATTGTTTTGTGTTCCATTTATTGTTACATTAACTATGGGAACTGCTTTGCTAATGTTGTAATAGTAAGCTTTTGAAACATTATAATTATTATTAGAATAGTTGCCATAAGCCCACCAGTAATATGTGAAGTTACCTGCTGGTAGTGATGGAATAGTTACATTGAAAACACTTGTTATATTTGAGGCAGTATAGTTTGTCCAGTTAAAATCTAACCCAACTGTGCTATTAGTTGAATTTATAGAAATATTAAAATTATAACTTTGTCCAAATAAGTATGTTGTTGGTACTGCTGGTTCTTCTTGTGGTCTGTAGAATAAGGGGTATTCTGTGTCTGATGCACCTAAAACTATTGTAAAGTTTCTTGTTTCACTCCACTCTCCATAAGTTCCATCACTTCCTTTTACTCTCCAAAAATATGTTGTACTTTCTGATAGGGCATCTCCTGCTTGAACAGTATAATTTATTATAGTTCCAGAAGTCCAAGGATGTGGGTCGCCTGTACCATTGAATGTTGCATCTGGTGTTACTGATAATTTGTCCAATAAGGGGCTACCACCAAGAGTATAAATATAAAAAGAACCATCACGAGCAGTTTGGGAAAACCAAGAAGAAGATAAAGAATACGCCACATTACCACCATGTGTTGGAGAAGAAGAATCTATTCCAAATCCCATTTGAGATTTACTACCAGTAACACTTGTGGCATTCATAACTACAAAATAATTAGTTCCTTCTGTTAATATTATTTGGTCATCTCCTGTAAATGTACAATTTACTAATTCGTATGAAGCACCAATTGTTGTTGAATCAATATTTTCTGAAGTTGCTATAGCAGACCCTGTAGGGGTTCCTGCTCCAAATGACCCACTATGTGCAAATATCTGACAATTAATATCCCCAGTAGTTCCAGCATTTTTTATATATAAAATTGCTTCTACTAATGATTCTCCGTTACCTGTAAATGATTGTCCAATTAAACCATCTGAACTTGCTGTTGTCCCATCTTGATTAGATTCTGAATAATTATCTGCAATAATTTGCAAACTATTAAAACTATCAATGGTATCAACTTGTAAATTATATTCAATCTCATCACTTTCATTATCATATCCAGTAAATTGTAATGTTGGAGTTAGATTTGCTAAAACAGCTTCATGTGATGTGTTTAAAAGTACAGATGGAAAATCATTTGGTATCAACTCAACCCCAATCTGAACCCATTCATCATTAAATCCACTCCAAGCCATTGTAACTTCTCCATCTGAATCATTTCCATCAGCAATGGCTACAGTTATAGCAGAACCTTCATCATGAAACCCTCTTTGAGTTGCATTATCTCCACTTACTGAGATACTTGCTCCAGGGTCTACATCTAAAGAAAATACATTTACTACCCAGTTGTCTTCTGATGATGAAAGAATACTTAATGAAGATGCTCCACTACCTGAACCACTACTTGAATCTAAAGAACTAAGATTAATAGTATCTACCCCATAATAAACTATAGACATTCCTGCACCTTCATCAACAGTATCTATTAACCATGTAACATTAACCCAAAGTGGAGTGCCACAATCAGGGTCAGTTAAATTCCATAATTCTACCTCAACATCAGTACCTAATGCTCTACCTATTTTTGATAAAGAAGTTCCATTATAAGTTATGGTGGAAATATTATTTTCACTTGCATGGTCAGTAGCAACTCCAACAATTAATTCCATATTCTCCCCACAAGTTATATCATGTTGCCAAACAAGAGGGACATCCCATAAATCAGCAGTTTCTCCACTAGCATTACTACTAAATGTGATTGGGTCTCTCCAGTATAGTGTTCTGGATATTGATTGTCTGCCCCCTAATGTTCCTATCTTCATCAATAAAGTTACTTCGGCGTTATCTTGACCAGAAACATTTTCAACTTCAACCGTATAATCTACACTATTATTCCAATAAAGTTTTACAAAACCATTATCATCAAATAAACTATAATAAGATTCGTTCATATTTGTAAAAGTTAAAGTATCTGTAATATTGCTTAAATTGAATACTGTACTTGTGATGTTTTGGTTTGGGGATGTGTCATTTCCCTCCTCATCGTATATTGAATCATTTAAATAAATTAAATCTCCTTCTGAATTTCCACCTATTTTTATATCCTTAATTTTCCAGATAAATCCTAAATCACTTATAGGTTGTGGTCCATCATTAATAGCTTTAAATCCTATAGATAAATTTTCATCATTTAAATTTAAACTATAATTTATAGATAAAGTTAATTTCTTACTTTTAATATAATATTCTCCACTATAACTTACATAAGTTTCATTATCTGTAATTATATCCCAAGTAAATAAATTTGTATCATTTAAACAAAACCAATTACCCAATTCATAAGTTCCACAAAAGACATTTTGAGTCCAGTAGCTTTGAAAATAATTTGTCCATTGTGTTCCAGAAGATTTATTAAAAAAGTAATCATCCTCTGTGTTCCAAATATGAACCACATCCGCTTCAGCTTCACTAACAACAACATATCCAGAAGAATTTAAATATTCAAAACCTATAGTTCTGTTATCTGTTGGATAATTAACACTACTCGCAGATATAAAATATAACCCCAATATTATCCCTACAAATATAAAGCCAAACAATGCTTTTAATAATCTTGCTTGACTTTTATTGTTTACAAATCTTTTTTTTTTAAATATCATTTTATTTCTAAGAGTGACCAAGCACTAAACTTGTACCATTGTCGTACGCATATCCCCCATTAGTAAATTTAACAAAATCAAGTCCTGAAACATTGTTGTCTGTAAAATTTAAGTTACCGGACATAGAATCTCCAGAAGCATTAATGAAAGCAATATCTGCGTTGGGTGTTGTAGTATATAATGATAAATTTGTATCTCCTTCTGTTTTAGTGTATTTATCTAAATCAGTGATTTGTGATTCTGCTATTGTAGTGTTTGTCCAATCATCAGATTGTATATTTGTGGTATTTATAAAACTTGTATTAATGGTTCCTGTAACTTCAATATTAGCAAACCAACCTTTAGTTATTCTATTGGCACTATTCCCAATCCATGTGAAAAACCCCGTATCTACTACTGTTATGTTTTGTGAATATATATCTCCAAGGTGGTCTATATATGCTACTTCAACCCCTTGATACCAAAATTTCATTCTTGGATTTGCACCTTTTAATTTCTCTAATGTATTTTTATCTTCTATCTTAATTGAATTTCCCTCATAGTCTTCTATTTCAATTGAACTATTATAAAGATTTCCTATTACAACTGATTCTTCAACTACCTTTTTGCCATTATATTTATATAAACCAAACGCACTCCCAAGTAAGATTATTATAAATATGCTTATGATTACATATACTCTTTTCATCTTAGTAAATTAAGACTTATCCAAGATTAATATTTACATTTCCTGAACTGTCTATTGTTATATTAGTCAATACGCCTACTCTGGTTATGACTGAATCATTACTCATTAAAGTCATTGCTTTTGTTACATTGATTGACCCACTAAATATCTGGTCTTCTGCCCAAGTAACAGTATCATTGTAATGCGCTATATTAGTACTAACAAAGGATGTTGTGGCATTACATGTCAATTCTGTACCAGAGAAAGTTAATCTTTCAGTACCTGAACAACTTGGTATATCTGTTATATTACGATAAGTCAAAAGTGTCTCATTTGCTAAATCTGGTAAATAAGCTTTTGCAATTGTTCCACTTGTTATATTTGCCCCATCAATTGTAACTGCACCATGTGAAATTACTACCGCATCACAAGCTAAATCTGTTCCATCAAAAGCAAGATATGTATCTGCGCCACAAGTTGGTATGCTTGTTATATTATGGTAATCTATAACCGTAGAATTCCCTCCAACGGTTGCACAAGCTAAATCTGTTCCATCAAAACCTAAAAACGTTCCTGTAGCACAAGTTGGTATGCTTGTTATATTATGGTAATCTAATTTTGATGAGTTTTCTGCAATAGATATATCTGTTAGAAATTGTCCACTACCTACAAAAAAGCTACCTGCCCCTACAGTAATATTTCCTGTTGATGTAATCCAATCTGAAACCGTAAGGTTTCCGACTGAAGTTGTTCCATTAGATGCTACAGTGAAAATTTTAGTTCCTGCAGCATTTATATTAAAATCTGCTGCCATAACTAATGTAGTCGCTACTATCATTAACAATATTGTTGTTGTTATTCTATTTTTTTTCATTATTTTTTACCTCCTGAAATTTATTTTGAGTTTGAAATTAAAACTTTAGTTGTACAGGCATATTCTTTACATGATACCATGTCTTCTATATTCTTAATCCCACTTAAGGGAACCCTAAAATATTCTCCTTCATACTGGAATTCACATATCATCTCGTTCTCCTCTAATTTGCAATTTTGTTCTATCCATTTTTCTCCAGTTGCAAATTCGGAACATTCTTCAGCAATACAAGTCCATTCACTATCTTTTAATTTTATTGTATTATTAACTGCTAAAGCTAAATTAACTAGTAAAATTATACCAACTATTATAAATATTATCTTTTTCATTTTTACCTCCTTTTCAATTCCTCTGAATTAGCTTCCTCTGAAGCCTTTAATTTATTTAAATCATTAATTAAATATTTGTTTTGTTCTAAAATTTGATTTATCTTCTTTCTTTGTGTTGTTAATTTCACTTCCATATTTTCTATTATTTCTATTATTTTTGCCATTTTAGTCCAAATCTATATTTAAATTTCCTCCCTCTTTATAAACATCGAATCCTCCAACGGTTAGGTTGGTCGTATTAACATCTGTTGATTTTATATTTTCAGAATCAATATTGATTGCAGATAAGTTTGTTGTATTCATATCTTCTGCAAATATTGTCTTTACCCATAAATCTTTAAACCAATTAGTAGAATTTCCTAAACTATATAATCCATTCGTCACAGGTGTTATATTTTGACTTGTTATCACTCCTTCCATTATTAATTCTCCAACCTCTGTTAATCTATTATTATTCGCATCTAAATCTCCAGTAAGAATAACTTTCCCTTGATAGGTGTCTGCCGAAATATTATTTGTGACATTAAAACTAAGACTTGAATTAAGTAACACCTCTATCCCACTCAAATTAAACTCTGTTATTTCGTATATCCTATGGTCTTGTTGATTTGATGTAGCTGAAGCTAATACTGTTAAGAATACTACTACCAAAATTAAACTTAAATATTTATTAATCATATTCTATTTTCACCTTCCTCTTTTTTCTTATTTTTCCATACATAAAAAAACATAACCCAAACGCTATTAATAAATAATATGTCCAATGAATTTTAGTAGAAATTGTTCGTAACATGTCCCTCGTTTTACCTAAAGTTGTATCTATAGCATCATTAATTTTATCTACAAAATTATCCCCCGCTCCCCCAGTTGCCTCTTCTTCCTGTACTTGTGTTCTTAATTGTTTTGCGGTAAATGAGGTATAAAAACTATCTCTTCTACTTGGGTGATAATGGTCTGCATGACATTGAACTGTATATTGTTTATCTTCAACAAAACTTCCAGGGATATTGAATGATTTAGTTATTGTAAATGGAGTTTTTGTTATCATCTTATTCCAATTAGTTTCTGAAAAATGGCTTCCGTCATCGGTTACAATATAACAAGTGAAATCAACTTCTTTTTCTACTTCATTATTTTCAATATATGAAAAGATGTCACATTCTATTTGTTGCTCTATTATTCCTTCGTTGTCACAAACAACATCATTAAAAAATACTCCAGTTTTATCTTCTATTCCTTCTGTGGCTTCAACTAATCTTTCTTCAAAATCCTCAAATTCTAAAGTTATATTATACCACCCATCTTGACTTATATCAACACCTCTTAGTTCAATTTCTAATCTTCCATCTTCTAAATATTCTAATTTGCTTGTCACTAAGTTCCCAGCTAAATCATACACTGTGATATTCTTTATGTTTTTTATTAATATAAAAGCAGAAAAGTCGGTTGTTGGAAAACTATTTCCTCTTTTTGGGTCAAACATTTCCCCGCTTGTGCTATCTAATAATACATCTATATCTCCTGTTCCAGAACCATTCCAATCCATATATTGGGAAGAACTCAAATTGATTATTGACGAAAAGATATTTTCCGAAACTTCTTCCCAATCTGCTGGGAGATTTAGACTATCACTTGTAATATTAAAAACATCACTTGTAGTGGGATAATTTTTTATGTTTTTGTTTCTTTCGTTGATTACCCAAGTAGTAGTAGTAGCATAACATTGACTAGTTTTTCCTTCTAAATGCCTTAATTCAGGTATTAAAAATTCTTTACACTGCGTTTGGGTAGCATTGGCACCTATTCCTCTTTCATCATAATCCAACCCATCAGATATAATTAAGCCTCTGTCTAAATCATAAAAATTATCAGTTCCAGCACTACATCTTACTTGATGAAAAATGTGGAGAGTTTTTCTTTCAGTAGCATTATTTGTAACATTTGCACATATAAACATTATATTTCTTGGGTAATAATTAGACCTGTCAGTTAAGGTAGTTACATCTAACCATTTTAATATATTGAATGTAGTAGCTACTTCACTGGCACTACTTGATACTTGCACACCATCCTCATCTATACAACTTTTAGTTGTATTGGCTATCCCACAGAAACATCTTATTTCCACTAAATAACCTCTATCTTCTGAAAAAGTTTCTGTATCTAATATAAATTCCACATCTCCTTTTCCAGTGTGAGTGATTAATTCTTTAGACTTTAAAGGACGACCAAGGCCATCTTCAATATCCACCTCACATTGTGCATTACTTAAAGACTTTCCATTTTCATCATCTACTTCAAATTCTATTCCTAAGGTTTTACCTAATCTAATATCATTTGCATTAGTAAATCCTATTCCCACGATTATTAAATCACTTGCTCCAGCAGAAGAAATAGATTCATAATCAGAACCTTCTAAATCTCCACCTTGCAGAGTTGCTGTGATGTTATTTCCATTTGTAGTGGTATAATTATCAGGAATAAGGAATGTTTCAAAGAAGTTAGTGCCTACACTATTTGGAGTTGTTCCTAAATCTAATTCAATTTGAAATCCAGTCCCATTAGTCCAATTTAATGTATAAGCATCATTCTTCTCTGCAACTTCAGAACAACTCATGGTTGCTGTGATTGTGCTTCCTAATGTGTAGTTTGTGGACCGGTCGAAAGTTACTTGACACACGGCAGAAGCTAGACTTAAAGCTAAAACTATACTTAATACCATTAATGCAAATTTCATTGTACCTAATACCATATTATTAACGATTATGAGGTTTAAATACTTATCGTTTCCTCCTATGTTTTTTTACTTTATGAGTTTTCCCTTTTTTACTGGTTCTTCTATGTCGTTTTACAACGCTCCGTCCGTAAATTTCTCCTTTATGAGACGCATACACTCCCTTCTTTGCTTTTACTCTTCTAACTCTTGAAGCAGCTGGACTCGTATCTGTTCTTGCTACAACTAGCTTTGGTAAATGCCCTTTTTCTATATTTCTTCCTGTTCTTCCAAAAAGTCGACCTGTCGTTTTGTGTTGTAGGTAACGCGTTCTAAACCCTTCGTCTATCTCAATATGTTTCTGTGGTATTTTTTTTATTTTTTTAGTCATTTTTTTATCCTCCTGTTAAATATTTAATTTTCTTCGGTCTTTCGGTTTTGGCTATTCTCCTATAAGCCTTTCCGAATAGCCTCTCTTTTACTTTATCATATTTTATTTCTAAATATTCATTATATCTAAATGATATAAATATAGTTATAATTATTACTGCCAATAAGATTGTGGCTCCTCTTTCTTTATTTTGTGGACTAATAATAGATCCAATATCAAACACTTTATACTTAATAGACTCATATATTTCTTTAATTTTTATTGGTATTTTGTCTATAATTTCCTTTAAATTTTCAGTGAATTTAATTGATTCTTGCTCTGCCACCTCTATATCATAAATAGTCACATTGGATATAACATCTACTGGAATTCCTGGTATTGCACTACTAAGTCCTGTCTGTGGTACCGCATCCATAATAAATCCATAAACTATTTCTGTGTTGTTTACATTATTAAAAGATGAGGATTCATTGCACCAAAATCTTACTATATATGTTCCTTCTGGAATATGGGAATAAGTATAATTTGCATATGTTTTGCTCGAATTAATAGTCATTGAAAAATTAGTTACCCAATCGTCTAATGAAAAAAGACAACTACTAATATTTTCTTCTGTAGATAGATTAAATACAACTGTATTATTATAATATCTTTTAGCTTCTGGTGATGTTATATTTATTATAAAGATTGTGTCGATGTAAAACGTTACTGAGGTTGAGTTTAGGTTGTTTGCTGAGTCGTTTGTCCATATGGTTACGTTATGTTGTCCTTCTGTCCAATTGATACCTGTTAAATTTGAGCAACCTGTTAATGTAGAGTTGTAGGTCATCGTGTCGTTGGAGTACCAGCAAGAGTCTAAATTTATGTCTGTGGCTGTGTAGTTTATATTTAATGTTGTATCTGAGTGACTTGAGAGATTAGATGGGAATGCTATTGTTATTTCTGGGAAAATAGTATCAACATCAAAACTCAAACTACTAGAATTCCGATTCCCCCCTTCATCAACAACATGAGCAGTATAACTCTGACCACCTTCACTCAAACCAGTTAAATCTCTTTGTATAGAATATTCAGATGAGTTGTATAGTGCTTGTATTTCAGTTGCACTTAAACTTCTGTTGAAAATTAATACTTCGTCGATTGTACCATTGAAATCACTATCATAAGAGGAACCTATCAAAAGGGGTTCAGAAGAAGGATGGATTGAGGTTACTGAAGAAGAATCAGTATCACACTGCACACCATTCTTATAATAGATTACTGAACCTTTATCATAGGTAACTGCTATATAAGTCCATTCGTCATCAACAGGAGCACAATTATTAGTTGTATAATATAC
>SDBT01013600.1_pt1 | contig 13034 bp, 15 predicted proteins | sample 2277101 | NCBI WGS metagenome assembly SDBT01 (sample SAMN10404973, study PRJNA504765) | marine sediment metagenome | isolation source: marine sediment core GS10_PC15, 103 cmbsf | place: Arctic Ocean: Southern Knipovich Ridge | collected 2010 | reverse complement strand
GAAGCTGGGGCGGGATGTACGTGTGTTTCTCATCTTTCTTGGGGCAGCGACGAATATGGTACTCCCGGTGCTTGTGATTATTGCCATTGTGATGAATGTTGAGATCATGCGCCGTGTCAGGGTTGCGAGTGTTGGCTAACATCGAATGTGCGAAACAGAAAATCCGACTGATCATTGCAGGCTCACAAGTGCCTGAAGATCAGTGTCACGCTGACAACACATTGGAGTGGCTTTTGCGGCTGGAACCGGATGCCGACGAAGCCTTACAGCTGGCGGCACTAGCCCATGACCTCGATAGGGCAATCGAGAGAATCAAGGTAAGACGAGCAGACTTCGACAATTACGACGCCTTCAAAGCATCCCATGCCCGAAACAGCGCTGAAATACTCCGCCCGATTCTGACCGCTTGCGGCGTGGAACGAAATATTGTGGATGAGGCGTGTCGGCTGGTAGAGTTCCATGAGGTGGGTGGCGATCCCGGCTCCGATCTGCTCAAAGATGCAGACAGCATTTCCTATTTCGATGTCAACCTGCCGCTTTATTTTCAGCGCGAAGGTTGGGACGAGACCAAGCGGAGATCACGCTGGGGTTACCGCCGGCTTACTCCAAGAGCGCAAGAGATCGTCAAACACATCGACCACGAGGACAAGGAACTGTCGCGTCTGCTGCAAGAGGTGATTCATGAAAGCATCAGCTGATGTGGTGTTTTTTCTTGGCCACGATAATGATTTTGCCCTTTAGCCTTGGATTGTCTGTCAAGCCACCGAAAACAGGCCCACCATTAAAGTCAGAATTTCGTCCAATTAGAGCTTCATCACAATTACGACCAAAAAGAATAAGAAAATCCGGTTAATCATACATCTATAATATTAACGTCCATATACATCCCTCTGTTTCCCTGCCTACTTAATCAAGCAGCATTTAACAGACTCCGACCTCTATCTTTGTAATAATCCTCTTCCGCCTGAATAGGTGTGCGGTATCCATGTGCTGAATGTAGATAGCTCTTGTTGTAATATTGAACCCACCTATCCAGTTCTAGACTAAGCTCCCTTTCATTCTCCCACTCCCTTAGCCAAAATAGTTCTTCTTTCATTGTTCTTATCATTCTTTCTGTATCCGCATTCCCTTTTGGGTTATTGTAGCTAGTAAATACTTGCTGTACTTCAAGATTAGAACAAGCTTTCATAAAGCTTAGTGATGTAGGCTGACTCCCGTTGTCGCTTATGAGTTTTAGGTTATTTCCTCTTACTCCTTGTGGATATTCTCTGTTTAGTGCTTTATTAAGAGCTTCTAACCATTCCCTGCTTGTTGCTCTTGTTCCGCTATAATGTCCTACTATCTTCTTTGTATACCAGTCAAGTACTATTACTACATATACCCAGCCTGTGTTAGTCATGACCTTTGTCATGTCTATTCCCCACCACTCTTTAGGCTTCTCTGCTCTAGGTTTTGGTCTTTCTGATACTCTTTTAGCTATAAGTCTAGGCTTAACAGTAAACATATTTTCTCTCATAAGCCTGTATATACGCTTCTTATTAACTATTAATCCATTTATATATCTGAGATAAGCCCATACTCTTCTGTAACCCCAGAAGGGATGTTCTGCTTTTATATCTTTTATTCTTTTAAGTACATATTGATTATGGAGAGTTACAGAGTCAGACGTATTTCTCATATGAACTCGTCCTCTGTTTTTTTTAATTCAACGGTAAGTGAGCCGATTATTTGCGTTAGCTCTTGATTCTTCTTACGAAGACGGTTTACTTCTCCGTCGTCTTTTTTAGATTCAAATGCTCTATGAGCTTCAGATAAGAACTTATCCCGCCAGAGGTAGTATTGATTCTGATGTATACCGTAGGCGTTGCATATCTCTGATACAGGTCTTCCAGATAAACCTTCAAGCACTATCTTGGTCTTAGTTTTAGAATCCCATCTCCTACGTTTCATTGCTCCCACTCCTTATGACTTTTTCAAGGTAATTTACCAACTTAAGTCTACTAGGTTCTTAATGGGGAGTAGTATATTTTTAAATATAATTCGTTAGTGCCAAATTCTAATCCTAATCTTGAATCTAAATTCTGGGGCTTGATATACTATAATCCTATTAAAAGTGACATATTACTAACACTTTCAAAACAACTAAGAATTATTAATATTTCTTGATTAACAATTATTATGCAAGATTAAAGATAAAACTAAAAAACAACTCATTGAAGTTTTTTTGATAAGACGCTAAAGATTTACGGTTTCCATATTTCCCAAAGCTTTGACAAAAGAATACAAGTAAGCAAGTATAAAACATCCAGCAATAATTACAGTGGTGTAAGGAACTAACCAAGCTAATATCAGAAACACATTAACCATACAAACAGCAAAAACTGTTTTGGCTTGGCTCCGAATCATATATGGCATTGGATATGGCCATAGCATGGATATTGTATTTATTAGGAACACAAAAATTAATAATAAAACAGGGTCAAAACCGAATAATTCTGCTAATAAGAGTGTGAAAAACAGATGACGAATGAGTTCATTTGTGGGTGATCCGGCTCCATTCGAAAAAGTCAGCCTAGAAACCACACGAATCAAGATTGAAACAATAGCAATTAAACTAATGGAACCACAAATCCAACCATAATGCATTCCTATAACCATAACAAACAACGTATGGGCAACTGCATCGCAAACATTATCCAATTTAGCACCAAAATCACTCTTGAGTCTTAATTTTGTGGCCAGTATGCCATCCAAATCATCCATGATATTGTTATAAATAATCAGAGGAATGATATACTGATAACCATTATCAAAAAAAAGCAATGCTAGTGGAAGGACACCTAGTATGGATACTATATTGGGTATATTTTTATAAACAACTTTTCCAAAACGTTTAAGCTTCATTGAATACCGTCATTGTTGCACCTTAAATGTTGATTGGGCGTAGTAAGAAAAAGTGATTTGTCAACTCAGGAAAAGTGGAATTGAAAACCCCTGGAACACGGATAATCCAAGGATTACAAAATCTTAAAACCCAATAGGTCAGTCGCCCAACAATTGTAATGGCCTGCAGCGGTTTAGGGGTGATTTCTTGCCATTTTTTCATGGATTCACAACCCATCTGCAACAGATTGTATGGCAAATTTGCTTCCGATTTAACCAGCTCAAGATTACACTTTTCAAAGATATTCATATAGGTTTGTACTGAACGATAAACCGCTTGGTATGCACCATCTCTAATGACAGAACCCTTACGCACCGTCGTTTCACGACATAATATAACACCGCCTTTTTCCAGAAATGGAATAAGTCTGCACAATAGGGCAATAACATCTTGTTCATTAAGGTACATAAGCATTCCACCTAAAAAGACCATTGAATAGTTTTCTTCCGGCTCAAACAAAAGGACATCACCTTGAGCCGGATTCACGTTTGGGCATGTGGCACATCGTTGCACCATGGCTTCAAACAAAGGAGTACTTGCCTCTACTGCCGTCACCTTTTTAAATTGCTGAGCAAAATATTTCGTCCAATAACCAATTCCGCAACCTAAATCTAATAAGTTGTGAAAATTTATTCCCTGTTCTTGCATGAGTTGCTTGACAATCCGGCATTCAGCTTTGAAACGAAATTGTCCCGCACTAGAAGGAAAGCCAAATCCATCCATCATGTAGGGGCCTAAAATGGATGGAGTCGCGTTATGCCAATAGTTATAGATTTTTGTATAATTTACCTTGATCGGTGATTGTTGTTTCATTGGCTTGCGTAACTTTTTGTTTTAACTCGGGCAGCGCTTGATTGATAAAGTTCTGCTCACACTCATATAAGTCTTCCACTGTATCAATTTCATACCAAAGTTCCTTCTCAAACAACACACTTTGAAAATTTAGACTGCCATCAGCGATCATTTCCGCAAATACTGTTTCATAATAATCATTTTCCCTTCCAACAGAAATAAAGTAGTCCAAGCGTTTAGCAATCCGTTTCCAAGATTGTCGCGAAAAACTGTAAATATTGACCGTTTTGTAGGAAATATCGTCCGTATTGGCTGAGAAAGCATCAAGATTAAATGCAGTTACATTGTGTGGTATATCAGGGTCAACAGTAATTGTTGTACCATTCATCCATGGCAAAATATGCGAGACAGCAATCCTGTCGGGATAAAGCATATTTTTCAGTTGGGAGGGAGCAAATACAAGGTCGCTTTCAAGCAACAGGAAGGGGACTTTAATTTTATTCCGTACCATCCAAAGCGAATAGAGGTTATTGGTTGTTCTGTACTTTGGACTGACAATGTACTCAACAGTAAGGTTTCCTGCGTTATCATCCAGAAATTGCCGGATACTTTGTTCCAAATGGCCTACAACAACAATTAAGTGTCGGAAATTATGCTGGTGAAGGTTATGAACTAAGTGAGCTAAGATTTCTTTTTCATTAACTTTAGTTAGGCATTTAGGCATATTATTGGTTAAGGGCTGTAAACGGTGTCCGATGCCGGCGGCAAGCAGTAAAGCCGTCGTTATTTGTTTGTTGTGTTTAGTCTTATACATAGGTTTCCTTTATTTTCTGAAATAGTGGATCTCTAAAATAGGAACTTAATCCTTCCCCAAATCACACACACCAATTAAATCTGTAATCGTTTTATAGTAAAAGTTAGTTCTATCGTCACCCAGTGATATTAATCTTTTACTTGCATAACATCTATTTGTTATGCATCAATGCTCTGACCCTGAGAAAATCCACCCTGGCTATGTTTTACCAGCACGTTCAAAACCTAATGCTTTATAAAACTATATTGTGTCGCCATCTGTGGTAAGCATTTGTTGATGAAAACTATATTACTTGGACTGCATTGTTTCCATACATTTTACGACCTATACTTTTGCCCTTATATTCTGGACGAACTAACATATGCAGATACTAAACGATCAAATGTCCGTTTGATATTGCATTGCCTTAATTTGTCAACTTACCTGATATTAATGGGGTTATCAATTCTTAACCAAGGGCTTCCTGCATTTTATCACCGATTTCTGCAGGACTCTGGCATGTTGTAACGCCCGCTTCATTTAGTGCAGCAAACTTATCTTCCGCACTTCCCGAGCTTCCCGAGATAATAGCACCTGCATGGCCCATTCTTTTACCCTTTGGAGCAGTTGCCCCGGCGATGAACGCGGCTACTGGTTTTGATACATGGTCATTTATAAATTCAGCTGCTTCCTCTTCATCGCTTCCGCCGATTTCACCTATCAGTACAATGCCGTCCGTGTCTGGGTCATTCTGAAAAAGGCCGAGAGCATCAATAAATGTAGTCCCGATAACAGGGTCCCCGCCAATACCAAGGCAGGTTGACTGGCCTATTCCAAGCTCGGAAAGTTGCCATACGGCTTCGTAGGTCAGCGTACCGCTTCTTGAAATAATGCCGATTTTACCAGGTGTATGAATATAGGCTGGCATTATACCGACCTTAGCTTCACCGGGTGTTATAACTCCCGGACAGTTAGGGCCAACAAGCTTTGTAGCCGAGTTGCTTAGTGCATCTTTAGCTTTTACTATATCCAAAGTTGGGATTCCTTCCGTGATACAGATAATAAGTTCGATATTTGCATATGCAGCCTCAAGTATTGAATCAAGTGCAAAAGCAGCAGGTACAAAAACAAGGGTCGTGTTTGCGCCTGTTTCAGCAGCAGCTTCTTCCACTGTATTAAATACCGGGAAGCCGTCTACTTCGCTGCCGCCTTTACCCGGTGTAACTCCCCCAACAACCTGGGTGCCGTAGTCCCTGCACTGCTGTGCATGAAAAAGGCCCTGGCTTCCTGTAATTCCCTGTACTATTACCTTTGAATCCTTGTTTACTAAAATGCTCATATTTATTGTTGCTCCTGGTATGTATTACTGAATGGGAAGCAGAATAATAACATAGAAATTTCCGTATTCAATTTTATAATCTACTCGATATTTTGTATTTGTTCCCTCATCTTTTCAAGCTCTGACCTTAGTGAAATGATATGATGCGAAATATTGGCATCCTTTGATTTTGCAGAAATAGTGCCTGATTCCCTGTTCATTTCCTGAATCAGAAAATCCAGTTCTTTTCCAACTGGTAGTTTGCTATTAGTGGTTTCGATAAATTTTTCAAAATGTGCATCGAGCCGGACAAGTTCTTCTGTAATGTCGCTCCTCTCGGTGAGGATGGCTACTTCCTGGTAGAGCCTTGCCTCGTCTATGTTTTTATCATCCAGCAGGGTTTCTATTCTTTCCTTTAATTTTTTTGAAGCTTCTTTTGCAAAGTTGTTTCTTTTCTTTCTAATACTTGTAATTAATTTCTTACAGTTATTTATTCTCTTAATAAGATCTGCACTTAACTTCTTTCCTTCTATGGCCCTGCTCTTGTTGAGTTTCTTTAACGTATCATTAAGAACCTGTTTTATGTTGCCTAGTGTAGTTTTTGAAATGGTTTTTTTTGTTTCTCCGTTATAAAGCTCTTTAAACATCAAAATGTGGTTAAGGGTAATTTCGTCCTTTATTCCAAGTTCACGCATAAATTTTTTGAGGCTAGTAAGGTAATTTTTACCCGCTTCATTATTAAACTTTATGATTCGGCTGCTGTTGTCTTCTATATTTATGGATAGTTTAACTTTCCCACGGGATATCTGCTTCTTGGAAATCTCCATAAATTCAACTTCAAGTGAATTTAACTGTTCGGGTATTTGAAACTTTACGTCAAGAAATCTGTGATTTTCACTTCTTGCCTCTATTGTTATCTTCCCTTCTTTATGGGTGGCTGTACTGCTTGCAAATCCTGTCATACTGTTCATTAGTAATTACCTTCTTTTAGTTTTTCTGTATAAATTTCTCTAAGCTTATAAAAAACACCAAGCATATTATCAGAGTTATAGTCCGGGTAGGTCCACTCAAGGGCCCTGAAACTTTTTTGCTGATATACAAGCGTGAGATCAGCATACACTCCTTTTCCGAGGTACGGCCTGTGATAAAACCCCTTGCCTGTTGCCAAAATAAGATGTTCCCCGGATATATAGCCGGGGTCTATGTTGATGGTTCTCCTTTCCTCAAAGGAAAATTGTTCTTCCAGTGAGTTGGTAAAAATTTTTATCTCAACAAGTTTATCCCTTTCGATAAGATTTTGAAAGCCTATTACCTTCCTTTTAAGGTTTTCTCCCATCTCTTTTTTGTAGTAGTCGGAATGCTTAAATTCGAGTATTTTACTTTTTAATGAGAGAGGCCCTAAATTATTTTCAAGGTTCTTTATACATGTTTTCAACTCCGAAGATTCAATGTATATGAATGCTATAAACAGTTGCACAGGGGGAGGTTTAATAAGTTTGCTCATTTTAGGGGTTAGAAAGTTAAATTAAAATAAACTTTCTTTCTTGATATTTAATATTTAACTCCTTATTCTATACCAGAGTTTAAAGGTCTTGTATAAAAATATTGCAAACTATGAAAAATTTAATTTTAATAATTCTCCTACTTTTACCTATTTCTTTGATTTCCTGTGTCAAGAAACAGAAATCATCGAATTATCCCCGAATTCCTAAAACAGATGTATCAGCTACAGATGTTGTCAAAACTTTTCTTGAGTCATTAAAAACTGACAATTTCGGTAAAGCCTATGACCAGATATATATCTTAAGTTCTGACAAGGAGGGTTATATCAGCCGTATGCAGTTGTTGTTGGAAGAGGAAAAAGTAAAGCTTGTAAATTATAATATTCTCGCAACACAGTTGTTTAGAAACACTGCAATAGTGGTTGCCGAACTGGAGACTCAGCACACCCTGGAAAACGGAATAGAAAAGAAATTCACAAGGAATAAATATGATCTCAGACTCGTTGAGGACAAGTGGCTGATTACCAAAGATACTTGTATAGAAAACTGCACATAATTAACTCGTATAAAAATGATTAAAGTTACCATAATTGGCGTTGGGGGTAAGATGGGAAGGAGTATCTTCACCACCCTTAATAATGATGAAGATATTAGTATTGTTGGAGCTGCCGAGTTGCCCGGACACCAGTTTGTAGGGAAAGACCTTGGTGAAGTTATGGGTGTAGCAAACAACGGTGTTGAAGTTTTCGACAATATTTATGATGCTGCAGGGGATTCGGATATTATTGTGGATTTCACTGCTCCTGAATCCACAATATCCAATGCTGAGTATGCTTCAAATAATAATAAATCAATTGTAATTGGTACTACAGGATTTTCCACAGACCAGAAAAGTACTCTCAATAAATTTTTGGAATCGGTTCCATCCGTGATATCTCCAAATATGAGTATAGGAGTCAACCTTTTATTTGAACTTTCGAAAAATGTTTCTAAAATCCTTGGAAAGGAATTTGATGTGGAGATTGTTGAAGCTCATCACCGGAACAAGGTGGATTCTCCAAGCGGTACCGCCATTGGCCTTGCAGAATCTGTAGCTGAAGGACTAGATGTAAATCTGAACGATAACGCAGTCTTCGAAAGGCACGGTAATATTGGAAAACGAAAAAATAATGAGATCGGGATCCAGACTATAAGGGGAGGAGATGTTGTCGGTGACCATACTGTAATGTTTCTTGGTGACGGTGAAAGAATTGAACTTACACACAAAGCCCTAAGCAGGGACAATTTTTCTAAGGGCGTTCTGAGGGCAGTAAAATGGCTACCGGGTAAATCCCCTGGTATTTACGCCATGAAAGATGTACTGGGGCTTTAAATATTCTGATATCCAACCTTCTTAATTTTCAGAAAATATAATGTTTGCTTTCGAACTTAAAGAAAAAGATAACAATACCAAAGCAAGATGCGGACTAATTACTACCGCCCATGGAAGTGTCGATACTCCGGCTTTTATGCCCGTAGGCACGCAGGCAACGGTAAAAACCATGACCCCCGCTGACCTCGAAGGTATGGGCTTTCAGATGATGATTGTTAATGCCTATCATCTTTACCTGAGGCCGGGTCATAAGCTCGTAAAAGAATTAGGGGGACTTCAGAAATTTATGGGCTGGAATAAATCTGTTGCAACCGACAGCGGGGGTTTCCAGGTGCTGAGCCTTGCAAAAACACGAAAAATTCTTGAACATGGGATCTCCTTTCAGTCGCATCTGGACGGGAGTTCTCATTTCCTCACCCCGCAAAAGGCTGTAGAAATTCAGGAATACCTTAATTCTGATATTATGATGTGTCTTGACGAGTGCCCGCCGGTTGAGGCCCCGAAAGAATACATAGAAAAAGCTGTTGATCGTACAACAAAGTGGGCAAAAGAATGCAAGATTAGTAAAACTGATAATAAAAAAGCACTTTTTGGAATTGTACAGGGTGGAATATATGAAGATTTGCGCCAGAAATCAATGGACGGGCTAATGGAGCTGGATTTTGAAGGATATTCAATCGGGGGACTCGGAATAGGTGAAGAATCCGAGGAGACTTACAAAACTACCGAGTTTTGCCTCAACTCTCTGCCTGAAAATAAAGTCAGGTATTTAATGGGAATTGGCAAGCCGGCGGATATTGTAGAGGCAGTAGCAAAAGGGGTGGATTTGTTTGATTGCGTGATACCAACCCGGAATGCCAGAAATGGAAATGTCTTTACAAATAATGGAAAAATAGTTATAAAAAATGCTCAATATTCGAATGATAATTTACCGCTGGATGAAAAATGCGGATGCTACACTTGTAAGAATTTTTCCAGGGCTTACCTGAGACATATTTTTTTAGCAGGGGAGTTTTTATCTCATAGGCTTCTTACTCTTCATAATCTTTATTTTTATGCAATCCTTATGAAAAGAATAAGAGAATCTATTGCGCAGGGAAAGTTTGAAGAATTAAAACATAAAATGTCAGCGAAGGAGAATACAAAACAATGAAATTTATAGTTGCATTAACCCCGGTACTGATTTTTCTTACATCATGTGCACCCCCTGGAATGGGCGGCGCAGAGGGTGAAAGCGGATCGACAATAATTGCGGCATTGCCGTTTGTACTTATTTTTGGACTTTTTTATTTTCTTATACTAAGGCCCCAGCGGAAACAGTCACGGCAGAAAGAAGATATGGTGAAGAACATTAAGCGCGGTGATAAGGTCATAACTGCGGGTGGAATACACGGAAGGGTTGTAAATACAGAAGAAGAACTCTTAACAATTGAAATAGCCAAGGGAGTAAATGTTCAGATAGCCAGGGCCAATATTTCTGCATTAGTTAACCAGGACAAAGCTGAAACCAAACAGAAAGGGGGAAAGCAGTAGAATGAGAAAAGTATCCAGAGCATGGGTCTTAACAATTGTATTCATTTCTTTAATGTCCCTGATCTTTCTTGCTCCCACATTCGCCGGTGACAACCTGCCTTCATGGTGGTCAAAAGTTTTTCCAAGCAAGGGTATCAGGCTCGGCCTTGATTTGAAAGGTGGTATTTTCCTGTTACTCGGAGTACAGGTGAATGAATCCGTAGAGGTGGAATTAAACTCAATAAAAGAGATAATTAAAAACGATTTAACAAAAAGCAGGGCTCTGGTAAAATCGTCTAATATTAACGGCAGCACCCTTACTCTGAATTTCTATTCCAAGGATGACCTCGATAAAGCACTTACTGCTGCTAATGATAATTTTAGTAACGTTGCTTCAATTTCAGCAAATGACCTCAGCATCAATATCCAACTAAATTCCGAATATATTAAGGAACTTAAGAAAAACTCTCTTGCACAGGTAAAACAGGTTATTGAAAACAGGATAGCAGATTTTGGCCTGATAGAACCTTCTATACAGACAACAGGTGATGACAGGATTCTGATACAGGTCCCCGGTGCTTCCCAGAAGGACAGGGAAAGGATTGTAGACCTGATAAGAAAAACAGCCGTGCTTGAATTCAAAATTGTAAATGCAGCCGGAATAACAGAAGATATAATATTGCAGGGACAGGGAGTTAGTTCCAAAGATGAACTTGCTGCCAAGAACCTTGAAATACACCCCGGGGAAACCGGTAATCAGAACGAAAACTTCTTCCTTACCGAAGATATTGCAAAAGTAACCGGAGAATCAATATCTGATGCGAGGATAACATTTGATAACTTTGGACGTCCTGCCGTGCTGTTTAGATTTAAAGGAGAAGGTGCGGCCAACTTTGGTGATCTTACCGGTGAAAATATAGGGGAAAGGCTTGCAATTGTGCTTGACGGCAATGTCAAATCAGCCCCGGTTGTAAATGATAAAATTACTTACGAAGGAACAATCACGGGTACTTTTACTCCTGAAGAAGCAAAAGACCTGGCACTTGTTCTCAGATCCGGATCGCTTCCCGTGCCTGTTGCTGTAGAGCAGGAAAGGTCTGTAGGGCCGTCACTCGGGCAGGATTCGATTGATAGTGGCAGGATGTCAATGATTGTCGGCGGAATACTTGTACTTCTGTTTATGGCCTTTTTCTACAGGCTGCAGGGTATTGTTGCCGATATTGCACTTCTTTTAAACATGCTTTTTATTATGGGATTCCTTTCAGCTTTTGGTGTTACTCTTACTCTTCCCGGTATAGCGGGCCTTGTGCTTACACTTGGTATGGCTGTTGACGGAAATATTATTATATTTGAAAGGATAAAAGAAGAACTTCACATTGGGAAAACCCCGCTTGCTGCCATTGAGGCAGGTTATTCCAGGTCTTTATGGACAATTCTCGATGCGAATATAACCACGCTATTAACTGCGCTAATTCTATTCTGGTTTGGAACAGGCCCGATTAAAGGGTTTGCAGCAACATTATCGATTGGAATTATTTCAACCGTATTCAGCAACGTTATTGTTGCACGTCTGATAACTAACTACTTTTACAGAGACAAGGAGATTTCAACAGTCAGTATATAGTTGAACTGGAGGATAGATAAACTTTGGATATATTCAAATTAGATAAAACATACGATTTTGTAAGTAAAATTCCAAGTGCGGTCAAATTTTCACTTCTTTTAATTGTTATTTCAATCGGCTCGATTGCTTATCACGGTGGGCCGAACTGGGGTGTGGAGTTTACCGGAGGAACTGAGCTGCAGGTAAAATTTCCTACCGGGCCCGAAGTCAAGTATATAAGGGAGAGCCTTGAAGCCCTGGGATATGAAGCTGAAGCCGTGCAGCAGTTTGGCCTCGCTTCTGACCACGAATATCTTATTTCGTTTTCTCCGAAGGTAGTGAGTTTTGATCAGATACAGGACTTTAAACAGAAATTAAATGATGTTATTGCCACTACACCGGAATATGCCGGTGCCCAGATTCAAAGAATTGACTACATAGGCCCGAAAATTGGTAAGGAACTTATTCAGAAGGCTATATTATCAATATTACTTGCATGCGTAGGTATCCTGATTTACCTTGTATTCCGTTTCGAACTCGGTTTTGCAATCGGGGCTGTTATAGCACTTTTTCATGATACCATAATAACACTTGGTGCGATTTCGCTTGCCGATAAGGAGTTTACCCTGGCTATTGTTGCCGCTTTATTAACCGTGATAGGTTACTCGGTAAATGATACTATAGTTATTTTTGACAGGATCAGAGAAAATATGTCTAAATCCCTGCAGAAGAATTTTGGGACGATTGTTAACGAAGGTGTTTCGCAGACTTTATCCAGAACGATCCTTACCGGTGTGACTGTATTTATAGTACTCATTCCTCTTTTCTTTCTGGGAGGAGCAGTAATTCATGATTTTGCCTTTACATTAATTATAGGTGTCCTGGTAGGAACATATTCATCCATTTTTGTTGCAAGTGCCTTTGTTGTTTACTGGAGGAAAAGAAAATCGGCTGAAGACAGCTAAGTAGATATGGAAATATTTCTACTAATACTTTTCCCCCTTTTTTCTATAGCGGGCATTATAAGCCACTTCTTCGGGCTCCCCGGCAACTGGCTTATTCTTGGAGTCTCATTTCTTCTGGCCTGGGCTGGCCATTTTGACAAAATACAGATCAGTACCTTAATAATACTGCTGACCTTAACTCTTTTCGGAGAACTTGTAGAGTTTTTACTTGGAATTATAGGTGCTAAAAAATA
>SDBT01013599.1_pt1 | contig 13034 bp, 13 predicted proteins | sample 2277101 | NCBI WGS metagenome assembly SDBT01 (sample SAMN10404973, study PRJNA504765) | marine sediment metagenome | isolation source: marine sediment core GS10_PC15, 103 cmbsf | place: Arctic Ocean: Southern Knipovich Ridge | collected 2010 | reverse complement strand
CGGAAAATATGGGAGGCTCCCCCAAATAGGGACCAGGGCCTAAAATCTCAGTCAGGTACTCTTCCTTTTGTTTTTCGTCCATTTATTAATGGCCGACTCGGCGAACAAAATTAAAATAAAAATAAAATCAAATTCGGAAAACCAAACTTAAAGAAATATAACCAAGAACAAAAATAAGAACTTAGAAAAAATTAACTAATCAATCATAATGCCAGCTCTCACCAATTTAATTAATTACGATTTTAAGAAGAATATGATTTTCAGCCCAATCAAAGTAGAAACTATTCCCGATGGTTCTTTGACCTTTCGCCGGGTCAATATTACCACTTTCCTGCCCGACGGCTCCGAGGGCGCTCTCATCTTCAAGACGCCGGGCGAAGAACACTTCTGCTTCGGGATCAAGGAATTTGTGGACGCCAAGACCAAAGAAGTCAACGGCCGCGCCATGGGCATCTGCATCTGGAGCAAAGACCACCAAGATAAAAACGGGGAGAAGGTGTCCGGACCGACCCCCGAGGAAAAGGCCTGGAGTAAAAAATTTGAGGAAATGATGGATTACTGCCTGGACCACCTCATTAGTATCAAGGAGGGTCTGGGGATGCCCAAACTCACCAAGGAAAAAATAGAGGACGGATTCTCCCCTTTATTTTGGTCGGAGGACAAGTCGGGAAAGCGAGTGGCGGACAAAGGCCCGGTCCTAAATGCCAAGGTGTGGGAGACCAAAGGCCAAATTCGCACCGTCTTCCACGAAGCTTACGGGACGGGAAAGCAGAAGAAGACCGTCCCCATCGCCGACCCGGCAAAAACACTCCTTAAGACCTACTGCTCGGTCAACGCGGCTTTTACTTTGGACAGCCTTTACATCGGGGGGTACAAGCGGCCGCAGTTGAAGCTCTACCACGTCATTGCGCGGATAAACAGCAACGGCCCGCAGTCGATCTTGGATATGGAAGAGGACGAGGATGAAGACGAGCCCAAGGACATAGCCGGGCAAATGACCGAAGCTCCCGCTGGACGGCAGGAGGAAGAGGACGTCCCCAACTCCGACGACGAAATAACCGCGGAAAAGCCCAAAAGGAAGGTGGTCCGCCGAAAGAAGGGCTAGGTTTTGCCCCGAGGTCGGCCCGGGCCACGAAGACCAAATAATTAACCTATAAACCTTAAAAAGTTTTATAGGTTTCGTTCGCGATAAATTAGTTTTTCCAAAAAATAAAATATTTCTTTAAATAAAAAATGGGCACCAACTTTAATCAATTTTTCTCTGGCATCTTTTTCGCACCCATCGTGCATCAGAAAAATGCACCCGCCAACCGCTCCGTCGTTAAGGAGACCCAAAACTCTCCCGTCCGCAGTGACTCCGTGCTGGCCGACCCCCTCCCCTGGGTCTCGGGAAGCGATCACCCTTTTTACACGGACTGGTGGGTCACTCCCCCCACCGTCCCCTCCAAAACGCTTACGTTGCCTCAGGGCAGTAAACCATTCTCGGTCAGTACGTCCGGTGTCTTGATCACCGACGCCCCCTTTTCGACCCTGCAGGTGGGGCTCGCCCTCACCAACGGAGGAAATCCGGTCATTATTATGGACAGCATAACCCTCCCCGCGGCCGGCCTAAACATTGTTAGCGCCACCGTGGACGTGCCGAACAGCGTTAACTTGGCCCAAACCATGTGGGTGGTTTTCCAGATCGTGGGAGCCGACGTCATCTTGGTGGCGACGGAACTGTCCACCATCGTCAGGTACAACACCGCCTAAATAATTTAAAAGAATTATTAAAGCCTTGTAAAGGATTTAATAATTTCTCCGTTAAACAACGGCGCTTTATAAAATATTAATCGCCTAAATAAAAACGAAAATACCTTCTCTTCTTTTTCGTAGCAAGAAAAAATGGAAAACAAAGTAGCCGCCTTGGAAAATCTTCCTATGGCGAAGTTTAAGGAGGCCGTTAAAAAAGAAAGTGTAAAATCTCTGCACCAGCTCAAGGGACACCTGGACGACGTCTACTACAATACCGGCGGCTCGGTCTTGGAAGACGATAAATATGACTACGTCAAAGAGACCCTGATGAAAAAAGATCCCGACTACAAACCCACCGTCGGGGCCAAATTGAGGGAGGGTGACAACAAAATTCGGCTCCCGGTTTGGCTGGGATCCATGGACAAAGTTACCCCCAAAGACCCTCGAGAACTAGCTAAATGGCTAGTTATGAATAAAGCCGGGGCGAAAGGCTACATAGTCAGCGACAAGTTGGACGGAGTTTCCGGTCTATTGGAGGTTGAAGGCGGAGAGTACCATCTGTACACCCGGGGAGATGGTATCGAGGGATCGAACATTACGGAGATTCTCCCCTATATAAATTATATCCCAAATAACTTGTCCGATATTATGGTACGCGGTGAACTTATTATTACCGTCAAGGCATTTGAAACTTACTATAAAGGCCTTTACAGAAATCCCCGCAATATGGTTTCGGGTTTGGTCAACGCCAAAACGTCCAGAAAAGGGCTGTTGGACCTGGATTTCGTGGCGTATGAAATAATTTATAAAAACCAGGAGGCCCTCTCGCCCTCCGCCCAATTCCAACGACTGAAGAATCTGGGCTTTCGGGAGGTTCGCCATAAAATTCTTAAAAATCTTACCATCGACGAACTCAAAGTTACCCTGCTCGAATTTAAGAACAAATCCCCCTACGAAATTGACGGACTTATTGTGCAGGACGATAAGAAGTATGTTAGGAACACGGACGGAAATCCTGATTACGCCTTCGCCTTCAAAATGACTTTGGGGGAAAATCTAGCCGAAACTGAAGTGGAAGAGGTGATCTGGAATATCTCCATGAGGGGGATGCTAAAACCGAGGGTAAAAGTCAGCCCGGTGGACTTGCCCGGAGTGACTATAGAGTACGCCACTGGATTTAATGCTAAATTTATCGAAGACAACGTTATCGGGCCCGGAGCCGTAGTTAAAATTACACGGAGCGGCGACGTGATCCCGTACATAGTCTCGGTTGTTTCACCGGCCGAAGAGGCGCAGATGCCGGACGTTCCTTATTACTGGAACGAAACCCGCGTGGATATTTACGCCGAGGAAGGGGGCCCGGACATGTGCATCAAAATAATGAACTATTTTTTCAGCACCCTGGGGGCCAAACACGTGGCCCTGCAAACCCTCCGCAAAATATACGAGAGCGGGGCCGACACCCTGGTCAAATTGCTCAAAATGAAAAAGAGCGCCTTATTGAAAATTGAGGGAATTCAAGAGAAATCGGCCGATAGGATTTACACCAATATTCACAATGCTTTGCAGGGCGTGCCCTTGTACAAATTGATGGCGGCCACCACCATTTTCGGCTTGGGCATCGGCGTCAAGAAAATGAAGGCTCTGACCCAGGCCTTTCCGGACGTCATGAAGGAGTACAAAAAAATGGACCGGGACGAGCTTTACGATCGAATCATTGGTATCGAAGGCTTCAGCGAGATCACCACCAATAAGATAATCGCCAACCTGGTTTGGTTTGAAAAATTTCTTAAAAAAACCAAAGGGGTGATCACCATCGAAGAAAAGAAGAAAGCGTCCCGGCAAAACCTAGCCGGGACGAAGTTCGTCTTTTCCGGGTTTCGCGACAAGGAGCTCGAAGACAAGATCGAGGCGCGGGGAGGGGCGATCGTTTCCTCGGTCTCTTCCCATACCACCGCGGTTCTGACCAACAACAAGGCGCTGACCACGGGCAAAATTACCAAGGCCCGGGCCTTGGGGTTGGATATTCTGACGCCCGATGAATTCGTAAAAAAATATTTATAAATTAAAATAAATATGGATCCAATTCAGCAGAAAGAAATTATTAGAAAAGCGACCAAGCTCGCCTTCACCACCCCGGTGTGGAAACTCCATAGGGAGTACCAGAAATACAAAGACGCCGCGTCGGTTAAAGAAAATTTATACGGCGACGACGACGCCTCCGCCTTCGGCATCATTTTTCTCATAGCCCTCGTCATCGGCGCGGCCATCTGGATCTGGGCCCTGGTGGTTTTGATCAAGTACGCCAAGGACATCCCCACCTGGGCCCTGGTGGTGGGAATAATTTTCATGGTCCTCCCCCCCGGACCCCTGGTCACCCTCATCGTGGTTTACGTTTCTAAATCTGCCAAGAAGGAGAAGTTCTGGTAAAAAATTCACGCTAATTTTTAATAGGCGCAAAAAAACCTATTAAAAACTTAAATAAATATGAAAGCAGGTATTCAATTGGAAAATAGTGAATTCGCCCCTTGCACGATATCCTGGGACCCCGGACAGGGGGCCTTCCGTAGAAATACCAAAGACGAGGTTTACTTATGTTGTAATGAAGGGTGCGATAAATATCGCCAAGAATGCCGGAAATTTTGCGAAAATCAGCGGCCCGACTCCGGGGTTGGCGCCAGGGACTGCCTTTTTTCCTGCAATGTGATGGGGAACGTCTGCGAGAAAATCTGCGAGTCGGCCCGCTTTGATTGGGGGCGGCGTTCCTTCGACAAATGCCTGGGCGAAGCCGGATGTTTTAAAGGGGGCGTGCGGGGCGAGATTTTGGACGAGCAATGTATGGTCGACCAAAAGGACCACTTGTTGGACTGTTGTTTGAGAAACTGCGAGCCGGCCCCAAATATCAATTGTCCGCAGCACTGCGGGCTCTCCTATGATATCAACCTGGAACGAAGTATTCAGCCGGAGTTGCCCAAAGCGTCCCCCGATATTGTGGCCTCGCAGTCGGCGGGCCGTCCCGTCAATGACAGGCTCGGCCTGTACCTGGCTATCGCCGCCTTTTTTTTACTGATTTTCTTTTTTGTTCTCTTTAAATTAAAATGGTCGAGTATGAAGAATTGACCGTGGTCGAGCTAAAGAAGACCGCGGCCTATAAGAAAATTCCGTCCTTCGAAAAGAAATCTTCTGCTGGGAAGGCCCGGTTGATTTCGCTCCTTCGAAGGTATGAAAAAGACGCTGGGCGCCGTCGTTCTACCCGCAGGAGGTCAGTCCGCAGGCGCCCACGCCGCGTTTCCCGCAGTCGAAGAAGGGCCTCAGCCAGGCGCGGAAAAACCGTCGCCCAAATGCGGGTGGAGTGCCGAGATCAAGGCTTGGTTTACGACACGGTTACCAAAAGGTGTCGCGAGTCTAAAAAGGGTGTCCCCGGAAGGGCTCCTCGCAGCCGAAGAAGAACCTCAGCAAGAAAAAGGAAAACTACTCCAACGAGGCGCGGAAAAACCGTCGCCCAAATGCGCGCGGAGTGCCGAGAACAAGGCTTGGTCTACGACGCGGTTACCAAAGAGTGTCGAGAGTCTAAAAAAAGATCTTCCAGAAGGGCTCCTCGGAGCCGAAGGAGAGCTTCAGTTGGAAGAAGAAAAATGAGGGTACCTTCGGCTCGAAGAACACCCCCACGCAGGAGGGCCGCTGAAAGGAAAACAGGCGACTGTATTGAGCGTTCTAACCTTCCCTTATCCGAGCATCAAATAAGGGTAGCCCGTTACCTGGAGGACCACCATGGGGTGATAGCCGTTCACGGCATCGGCACCGGAAAAACCTTGACCGCGGTAGCTACTTCCCAGTGTTTTTTGGATAAATTTCCCGATGCTAAAGTTATAGTGATTTCGCCTTCCGCGCTGATTGCTAATTTTAAGAAAGGCATGGAAGAGTATGGTCTGGAGCCGGACAGCAGAAAATATGAATTTTATTCTTTCAAATCTTTCGAGAGCAAACTTAACCTCGCCGCTTACTGCGCGGGTAATTTACTCATTGTAGACGAGGCGCATAATCTTCGCACTTTGGTGGCGGGTAAAAAAGGAAAGAGGGCCGCCCAGGTAATCAACTGTGCCCGCGCGGTCAAAAGGGTCCTGCTTCTGACGGCTACTCCTTTCGTTAACGAATCCATGGATCTTAATAATTTAGTAGCTATGGCCAAGGGAACTGACCCTTTAACCAAAACTCAATGGAAAAATATGTATTCCGACACCCAAACACGTCGCGGCTACCTCAACTGCCTTTTCAGCGTTTACTTCCGGGAGCAGGGCGACGCTAACTATCCGCGCCGGGTGGATAAAGAAATTGAACTCGAAATGGATCCAGAATATTTAGACGAATATCTGGCTATAGAAGAAACTAATGAAGAGAAATTAGAGGCCCTGGGAATTAAAGGCTCCGGGGCCTTTCTTTCCTCGGTCCGTATCGCTTTACTCAAGCTTAAGAATAGCGCTAAGGTCAATTTTGTGGTGGAGGAGGTTAGTAAAAAAGTCAGAGAAGGTAAGAAGGTCGTGGTTTATTCTAACTTTGTGGGAGTCGGCGTTAAAAGCGTAGGAAAACAACTGGCGGAAAGAGGAATTACTTTTTATGAATTTACTGGGGCCACTCCCGCCCGGACCCGAAGTAAATATGTGGCGGACTATAATTCGGGTAAAGTTAAGGCCCTTTTAATCACCAAGGCGGCCGGAGAGGGGTTGGACCTCAAGGGAACCAACGCCATTTTTATACTCGACCCGCCCTGGAACGAAGCCACTTTGGAGCAAGCCATCGGGAGGGCCATCCGGTACAAATCTCACGCCGCCCTGCCCAAAGACCAACGGTACGTGGAGGTTTATACCATGTACAGCGTTAAGCCCGCGGAGTATATGAGGCAGAATCCCAGGGCCGTCGGTTCGGCCGACTCCATGATTAAGGATATGATCGACCTGAAAAAGGCCGAGAATAAAAAGTTGATCGAGGCCCTGGGCCAATACTCCATTGAAAATAACGACTGCCGGAGCACAAAGTCGATGCCCAAATCTTTTTTCACCAGGCCCCCGCATTGACCGAACCTCGAGGCCGGAAGCTTATTCGATTTAAAAACGTCTCGGCTATAAATAAAGTTTAAACAAAATGTCCAGACCCTCGATGAGCCCCCGAGTTATGGAAAGGGTCAAAGCGGCCCAGAGAGAGGACGTGAACAGCGAAGCCGTATTGGCCCGGCGCGCGCTCAGGCGGAGCACCCGCGAAGAATCCAAACTGAAACAGGTCAATACCAGGCCCTTTAATTCGAGGTACTCGATGCCCGACCTAAGAAATAAAATTGAAAATTACCTTAAAAGACAGAGCATGAAGTAGCGACATGGAGACTAAAAAAATTATTACGGCCAAACTATCGGTCAGCCCCCAACATCTGACCGAACCGCTGGACGAAATTATCAAAGACAGGCTCGACGAAATATACCTAAACTCCTGCCTCAAGGAATACGGTTACATACTGGAAATTTCCAGGGTAATTTCCTTCAGCACCAATGTGATATCTCGCATTTCTTCCTTGCCCGTATTCACGGTCGAGTTTGAAATAAGAAATTTGAAACCGGAAGTGGGGGACAGAATATCCGCCGTGGTCAAGGGCGTGAACCCGACCGGCGTGGTGGTCATAATTCAAGACCGAATAAACGGGATGATAAGCGCCGCCAACCTGAAAGAGTCGGGCCTAATTTACAATTCTGTCGGGGTGTGCTTTAAAAATAAGAGCGCCAGTATACGCGCGGGGGATGTAATATCCCTGGAAATTAGCTCGGTCAAATATCAGGGCGAATATATTTGTTTGGGAAAAGACGCGAGGGCGGCCGCGGAGGAAGTTAAAAAATCCGCCAAGGCGGGGCGGACCAAAAAGAGGGCGTCGCCCAAAACCAGAAAAAAAGAATAGCGCCGCGCCCGCTTTCGAAAAATCCAAACTTAAAGATATAGGACTGGTTATTTAAAAATGGGCGAGGTAGAAATTCTGGATAAATTTAAAACCCAACTGCTTAACTTTTTGGACGAGCTCATAGAGATAATACCGGACGACGGCGACTTATTGACATTCCGAATATTTGTAAACGACCAGCTGCCCACCCTGGATCTGATGCGGTCTTTCATGACCCACGGCTATCATTACAAGGAGAGGGCCAAAAAAAGGGAGGAAGCTTACCTTATAACCAAAGTGCTTTTCTTAGATAAATTGGATTCAAAAATGGTCGACAAATTTAAGGGCTACTGGCGCTCCAATATTTTTAACGCCGACGATCGTAGGGTGATATGGGACTGGGTGGACCTTTTCTTTAAGATCGGGGACGAGTGGGTAAAACTCAAAGGGGAGACGGCCCCGGGGAATTAATTTTTTTATTAAACTCGGGTCGAGTTTAATAAAAACTCTTAAAGTAGAGTTTTCGCACTGTTTTTATTTAAGGATAAGCGCGCCCCTCTCCAAATGACCTCTCCCCAGGAAAAAAAATCATTTTGCGCCAGTTGTAGTTTAAAACCGGAGGTGGGCTGTCTTTCTGACGACGAGGACGACGGGGTCCTGCCCCCCGAGCAGCCTCAAAAATTTATAGAACACACCAGGCTGGAATTCCACGACCTCCAGAAACTAAAATCTCCCAAACTGGCCTGCGTCATGATGGTTAAAAACGAAAAGAAAAGAATCCACGTCAGTTTGGAGAGCGTGACCGGCGCTGTCTGTTGTTACATAATTTTTGATACCGGCAGCGGGGACGACACTAAAGAAATTATAATCGCACACTGCCGTAAGTGCAAGAAAAATTTGTATATGATAACCGGAAATTTTGTCGATTTTTCTGCCTCCCGAAATTGTGTGTTGGATTACGCCGATAGTGTTCCAGTGGATTTTCTATTGCTCTTGGATTGTAACGACGAGCTGAGGGGGGGCGACGGGCTTTTGAAATTTGCCAAAGAGGAGGCGGGTAAGGATAACAGTGCTTATCTAATCTGTCAGCAGTGGTGGAGCGGCCAGTATGATTATTATTGGAACTCCCGCCTGATTAAACCTCGGAAAAAATGGAGATACATCTGCGTGGTCCACGAAGTTTTGGACAGTCCGGACGAAAGTTTTCCCACCACGCGTCTTCCGGACGATATCGTCATTTATCAAGACCGAACCCTGGACGACGACAAAACCGGCAAGCGCTTTATCTTTGATAAAGCGCGGCTCAGGCGGCAATACCGCAAAGCCCCCAGGGACGGGCGCACGCTATTTTATTTGGCCCAGACGTACTCTTGTTTAAATGACTGGGAAAATGCCTTACGTTTTCATAGTGAAAGATATGAAGTCACCGACGGCTTCTGGGAAGAAAGGTTTCAATCCGCCTTTCGGGCAGGCTGCATGTGCGAAAAGTTGGCGAGGCCCTGGGACGAAGCTAACAGCTGGTACCTCAGGTCCTATGCCGTGTGCGATCGGGCCGAGCCCCTGGTGGCCATGGCCGCCCATTACCGGAAAGAGAAAATTTGGTCGTTATCTTACCTTTACGCCCGAAACGCCTGTGATTTAGCCTTTCCCGACCACTGCACCTTATTTATTGATAAAAAGTGTTACGATTACGAGCGGTACCATGTTTTGGGAATCGTGGCTTTTTATTACGGCAAATTCGCAGATGGGAAGTGGGCCTGCGAAAAAGCGTTGGAAGTCAGCCCCGGGTCCGAGTTTGATAAGAAAAATCTTAAATTTTACCTGGACAAAGAGCGGGAGATGAAAGAAATGGCCGGGAGGGCCATGACCAAGAACGAGTATTTCAAGATTCGTCAACAGGCGCTGAAGGCCGGAAACCCCCACATGAGACCGCAGCAGATAACCACCAAAATCAAGCTGGAGTGGAAGATGAAGAATCTGAAACTATAGACGCCTAATTTCAAAGACGTGGAAGAGTCTGAGTTTTTATTGGAAATAGGATGCTCCTCCAAACCGTTCGGTGAGAATGTGTATATTTTACTGTCGAGTAATTATCCTCAAAAATATTAAATATTAAGGCTTAACAGCCTTAATATTTATAAAAAGGACATCCCGCTCGCGGTTAAATTACTAGGGCGCGCATATCGTGCGCCCCCTTTCAAAGGCGAAAGAAAAAGGTCGCTGTTTTGCAGGGTGGCCTGTGCACATTTGCTAAAGAAGGCTGAAATAAGTATGTAAGGAAGTGTGAAGATAATGGCGAGCGTAACGTGGACAACCCGCTCCGGCCCCGGCTTAGTGCACATCAGGGCGAGGGAAATGGCGTAAAATAGTAGGAAGAGCTCCAGAACGAAAAAGATGATGGCCACCACCAGGAGGAAGGCGTCGAAACTGGCCGATATTCCAGCGGCCGAGGATTGGGCTATATTATACCCCTCGCGGATGTAGCCTTCTTTGAGCTTCTTAGCTTTTTCCCGGTTCGCTTTAAACCGGTCGTAGCTTGATTTCAAAAAACCGGACGAAATTAACATTTATTTAAATGAAGAAAAATGATTATATAAAAAAACGAATAAAAAGTCTCAAAAGCAATCATGGACCGGCGCTCGTTGGAAAAATTATCTATAAACGACCTCAAACAAATGATGGAAAAATTGAATCTTAAACCCGGCCGCAGGAAAGGGGAAATAATTGATCAAATTAGGGGCGCTTTCGGCGAATGGGAAGACTATAAAAAAGAAAAGGTGGAGCGGTTCGAGCGTATTAAATCCTTGGGCAATAAAGGTAGGGAGGCCCGCACTTTTTTAGTTTATGATTCTAAAACCAAGCTAGAATACGCCCAGAAAAGCTATCGAAAAAATAAGTCCTCCGACGCCATCAGGCGAGAATATGATTTCCAACAACGGGCGGCCAAAAGGGGGATTTCGCCCGAAGTAATCGACTGTGATACTATAACCAAAACCATTACTATGGAAAAAATGGACTACGACCTGATCGACCTCATCCAAAAACAAAAAGGTAAATTGTCCCGGACTCAGCAGGAAGATATCGTATCTCTTTTCGACGCCCTCGACGACCTGGGTATTTTTCACGCTGATAGCAACGCCCTCAATCTGATGTATACGGGCGACGGCGTCCTTAAAATTATCGATTATGGTTTTGCGGAAGAAATTACCGCGCGCGTCATAAAGAAATATGGCACCGAAAGACCTAACCGCCTCTATCTGACCATGGGCCTGATGGCCCAACTCAAGCTCAGGAGCTGCTTCCCGCAATCAAAGTTCGCCCATCTGGAAAAAATTATAGACCCGAAGCTGCTAGAAAAATTTAAAGAAGCCAATCCCGCCCCCGGCGTGGTTTAGCGGCCAGTCTAATTATTTTTAAAGGAAAAATACCTTTAAAAATAAATTTCTTAGCTTTTGCCAAACCAGCCGCTGAACATGGAATAGGTCGGAATTGATGCGCCTTCGGCGCCAGCTTCTTCCGGGGTTTCCTCCACCTTCATTTCGGAATCCAGTGCCTCTAAGGCTGTTTTGACGGGCTGATACCGCTCGGCGTCCAAAGTGACTCTCATTGCGTTGTAGGGGTCTACTTTGCCTAGAGTAAGGATGCTCTTGAGAATGGCGGTGGAAAAGCCGGAGATCATGGCGGTCCCGTCGTCGTCCACGGTGCAGGGGAAATCGTCGCTCGCTCCGTTCAGGTTCCAGAAGATAATTTGAGGAGGGGTGTAACCGGCTTCGGCGTACTTCTCTTTGACTGCAGTGTAGTTTGTGGTACTTTCTCCCCCCAATGGACCCATAGCCCTGTCAAATTGCATATCAGAGAGAATATACAGAAATTCGGGCATGTCTTCCTGTTTGAGTTCGTGATGACGGGCCCCGGTTAGGATCAGGTCGAACACTTTCTGGAAGTTGGTGTTCCCTCCCCAGGGAGCCTGAGTAAGGTGGGCAATGCGTCTTTTTAGATCGCTTCCTTGCACGGCGAAAAAAGTAGGATTTTCGTGGAAAGTAATAATTTGGTTCCGGAGGGGGCCCTCGAGGCATTCCGAGATAATCAGGCCCAGGGCCACCGAGGCGTGGATGGGGCAAAAAGTACTCTGAGACATTCTGCCCATACTAGCGCTTACGTCGACCACTACCAAACTCTTCTTGAAGACGCCTAGCTTTTTAGTCTCTTCGACCAGGACCTTCCACTGGGCTTCGGAAACTACGTTGTCGTCTTCCTTGACCACTTCCCTAACCAACTCGTGGGGGAAAAGTTGTTTGGCGTTGACCTTGACTTCGCCCTTTTGCAGCTTGGTTTTCCATTCCTCGAACCTCTGAGAGTCGTTGCGGGCGAAGGCTTTTTTCAACCTCTTCATGGCGCAGGAGGGCACGGCTGAATACTCGATGGCGTCCCAGCTTTTGTTGCACATATATCTTTCCACCACCTTGAGATAGGCTCGGAGCGGAGCCAGGTAAGTTTTGCGGTAATTTCGAACTGATATCTTGAGCTCTTTAGCAATCTTAGTTACCACCCCGTATTGTCGGTCCAGGGAACAATTTTCCGTAGGGGCCCATTTAGCGGCCAAAGAACAGGGTTTACCCTCGGTCATGGCCAATAAATCTTTTTTAAGTTGGCCGGCCAGGAGGCGGATCATATTTTGGGCCAAGCTGGCATTTTCAATCCCGGCGAAAGGTCCGGTTGCGGCCGAGACAATTTCTTTCGTTTCCCCCTTTTTCTTCCCCAGCGGTTGGGCTAGTTTTCGGAGCAGGAGGATGTAGTCGTCCCAGCGTCCATATTCAGCCAAGAATTCAATCACGGCCCGAAAGTGCTGGGCGTGCCGGCTGAGCCAACGCAGACATTTTCGGCCCAGTTCTCGCTCTCCTTTGCCTCCGCGGCAATCTCGAATATGGAAGGCGATTAGGAAGGTGTCTACCAGGCTTTCCTTTGAAGCCCGGGTAAGGTATTCTTCTAAACGATCGTCGGTCAAGCCGCGGACGGACTTGAAAAAAAGAGCCATTCGACCAGCCTTTTCTCCGGAAGGATCAGGGGAGGGGTTCGAGACGGCGTCGTTCCAAGTTTTGGCTTCGGTTCTATTCAGGGCATCCACAATTTCGCCGCCGGCGGAGGTGGTCTGGGAATCTTCCATAGCGCAAGATTCCATAGCTTGAGTAAAGTTTGCTGACATTTTTATATTAAGCCATAAACCTTTAAATAATGATTTCCCTTGGGAGGATGGAAAGACCAGTTTTTACTAGATTTCCTACAGGAAAAACCTGTAGGAAGCCCGTGGTACTATAGTCCGTTAAGGTCCAGAAAAGGACAGTGGGACCATAAAAATTTCAGTCATAGTTACCTTCATTTATTT
>SDBT01013598.1_pt1 | contig 13035 bp, 13 predicted proteins | sample 2277101 | NCBI WGS metagenome assembly SDBT01 (sample SAMN10404973, study PRJNA504765) | marine sediment metagenome | isolation source: marine sediment core GS10_PC15, 103 cmbsf | place: Arctic Ocean: Southern Knipovich Ridge | collected 2010 | reverse complement strand
GGAATAGTTATTTATGATAAGCTGATGACTACAGAAAAAAAGGTCAGGGAAGGAGATATAGTCTGGGGAAATCTGCCGATCCTACAGATACCAGATCTGAGTGAGATACAGGTAAAACTGGAAGTAAGTGAAACCGATTACAAAAGAATTGCTAAAGATCAACTCCTTGAGTTAGTCGTAGATGCATTCCCCGAGATCCGGTTAACGGGACGAATTAAGTACAAAGCCCCCGTAGGTAGACCGGTCAATGAGGATTCTGAGGTGAAACTGTTTGATGTAACGGCCTCTCTTGACAGCTCATCTCTGAACATCCAGCCAGGACTCGGTGTAACCTGTAGTATCCTGGTTAGACACATACCGGACACCATCGTGGTACCGGTGATCTCACTCTTTAACGAGGATAGTTTAAAAGTTGTATATGTTGCATATAATGAAAGATTTACAAGGAAGATCGTATCGGTTTCCGACTATAACAACAAAGAAGCAATCATCGGGAAAGGATTGAATGGTCACGAGATCTTAGCCCTTATGAAGCCACCCGAATCGCTTGTTAATCCATGATCAGAAAATGAAAAGCATAGCCATATTACTTACCGTTTTACTGTTGACCGGTTGTAAAACAAAGGCAGCCAGGGAGGTGGAAACCTGCAAAGTAAAAAACGGACTGTTCTTTATTGACCTGGTTGAGCAGGGGGAAATTAATGCCACCAGTGCAATCAATATTTCTTCACCTGCCCAGTCATGGAGATTTGGTTTACTTAAAATAACCCAGATCGTGGAAGATGGTGATCAGATTCAGGCAGGTGATACAGCCATACTGTTTGACCCATCGGAAGTCCAGAAAGCCATTCTTGATGCTGAAGCTGAACTGGAAATTGCAAAGGCTGAACTGGGAAAAAAGAGGGCCGAGCAGGCCTCAAAAATTGCAGAATTGAAGGCAAACATAGAGATATCCGAAATTTCTCATAAAATATCCGAACTCAATCTTGAACAGGCAACTTTTGAAGCCGAAATTACGCGCAAAGAGATAGAACTGATCCTGGAGAAGGCTAAAATAGCGCTGAATAAGGCACGTGATGAGATTACGAACCAGCAAAAGATCCATGTTGAGGAGATCCAGCAATCCATGTTAAAAATCAAGCAACTGGAAACGAATCTCGGTGAGGCAGAAATAACCCTCGAAAACCTGACTGTTGTAAGTCCTGCAGCGGGAATAGCCATCCTTAGAAAAAACTGGTTCACGGGGAATAAGTGGCAGGTGGGAGACCAGCCCTGGTCGGGAAATCCACTGATTGACCTTCCCGACTTAAGTGAACTTAAGGTTGAAGCAGAGATCAGTGAGGTTGATATATCCAAGGTCCGGCTGGATCAGAAGGTGGAAATTAAACTTGATGCTTTCTCGGATACCGTGTTTACAGGGAAAATTATTTCCATCGCCAACCTGGCACAATTCAAAGGAGGCGACTCAAAAATTAAGATTTTTCCCGTCGAAATTTTGTTGGATAATACATCGGAGAAATTTTTACCGGGTATGACAGTTAGCTGCAGGATCATTGTAGATAAGCTTGACAGTGTGCTTTATATACCCCTTGAAGCCTTGTTTGTGGACGGAAAGAAAAAATATGTCTATGCAAGATCGGGAAACTCCTATCATAAGAAGGATGTGGTTATCGGACTCAGTAACAATGACTTCATTGTCATTAAGGAGGGCGTTGACCATGATGAGGTGATCGCGATGTCCGACCCGTATGTTGATGAAGGGTTTATGAAAAATTAAACAGGTACCCATGAATGTACATACCATTCTATTCCGGTTGCTATTGATCTGCCTGGTTTTTTCAGGCTGTGAGCAAGCAGGCAGCAAAGCAGAATTGTGTATACAGAAAGGAGATTTTAATGCAACTTTGATTGAGTCGGGTGAACTAATGGCAGTAAATGCCAGATCAGTCCTGGTACCTTATGTTGGCTGGAAATATGGCTGGCAATTCAAAATAACGGGAATGGTGGAACATGGGGCACATGTACAGAAAGGAGATTCTGTCGGGCAGCTCGATCCGGCGAACGTCATGAAATATTTGATAGAGCAGGAGACCCTGCTGGAAACGGAAATTGCCAATTTGAATAAATTATTGGTGGAACACGACATCAGATTCAGGGAACTGGAGGCGCAATTACAGGAGGTTCAGGCTGATTTTGATTTGAAAAAGCTGGAACTGGAAAAATACGAGTTTGAATCTCAACGAAAGAAGCAGATCAAGCAATTGGAATTTCAGCAATCGGGAATCCATCTGAACAGGATAGAGAAGACAATGAATCTGGAGAAAGCCATATGCAAAAACGGCCTGAAAATTCAGAAGATCAAGGTATCTCAAATTGAGACCAACGTAAAGGACGCAAAGCAGGCCATCAGTAAACTGACCATAGTTAGTCCCCTTGATGGCATTTTTCAGATATCAAAGAACAGACGCACCGAACAACTCTACCGGTTAGGTGATGACACCTACCAGGGAGCAGAACTTGCACTGGTCCCGGATTTGAGTCTCATAAAGGTAACATCAACCATCAATGAGACTGATATCGGGAAGGTGAAAGCAGGACAGAAAGTGATTGTCAAGCTGGAAGCTTTTCCTGAAAAACCGTTTGAAGGAAAGGTATCCGATATAGGTAAGCTCAGTCATAAGAAGGATGAAGAATCCAGGGCAAAAGTATTTGACCTTGAGATTGTCCTGGACTTTTCCGATCCTGTCCTGAAGCCTGGAATGACAGTGAGTTGTGAAGTTTATTATGCAGAGCTGACGGATGTATTCTATGTTGATAATCGCTGCCTGAAGAGAGTGGATAACACCTTCTATCTATCTATGAACGTGAACAACAGCTGGGAGGAACGGTCTGTGGAGATCGGTCCAAGAAATAACAATTATACTGTGGTTTACGGAAACTTCCAACAGGGAACTGAACTCTTGGTACCTGAAAAGGATGTATTTGCGCTTAACAAGTAATTAATTTTCCGGTATTTGTCACTGCTATGAAAGTTGAAGAGAATTTCAAGCTGGCCCTCCTGGCCATTGTTGATCACAAGTTTCGCTCTTTCCTTACCATGCTGGGGATTATTTTTGGAGTGGCGTCTGTGATCGCCATGTTAGCCATTGGTGAAGGCGCAAAACGGGAGGCAATTGCAAAATACAAGGACCTTGGTGTCAATAATATCATTATCAGGGATAAAGAATTCACTGATAAAGAGTTGGAGGAAGTCAGGGCAAAATTTTCACCTGGCCTGACAATCTCCGACGCCGATGCTATCATGGAAATAATACCCCTTATTGAAGACATAGCTCCACAGGCAGAGAAAGATGTTACGGTCCAGTATGAGGATAGGACAGGAAGGGCCAGAATAATTGGAATTACCCCATCATTCGTAAATATTCTGAATTACACTCCTGCAAACGGGGGGTTTATTAAGGAGGATGATTACCAGAGGCATTTGAAGGTCTGTGTTTTAGGAGCAACAATCGCAGATGATCTATTTCCATTTGAGGACCCGGTTGGAAAGGACATTAAGATAGAGGATCAGTGGTTTGAAGTAGCAGGAGTGATGCAAAATAAGGCCCTTTTCACAGAAACAGTAGGTGAATTGGCTTCACGGGATCTGAACAATGACATATATATTCCACTTTCCACTTTTAACAAGCGCTTCATCAGGGAGAACCTGCTTGAAAGTGAAATCACACAGATCACTGTAAAGGTTGGAAGTTCTGAGAAACTGCTTGAAATCTCAACCATTATCAGGCATATGTTAAATCGGCATCATTTTAACAATGAGGATTTTAGCATAATTATTCCCTTTGAATTGATGAAACAGGAAGAGAAGGAAAGAAAGATATATAATGTTCTGCTTGGATCCATTGCAGCCATCTCTCTCCTGGTTGGAGGAATAGGAATCATGAACATTATGCTGGCAAGTGTGCTCGAACGCACCAGGGAAATCGGGATAAGAAGGGCTGTGGGTGCAAAAAAGCAAGATATCATGCAACAATTTTTAACCGAAGCGGTGATGATAAGCATTACAGGTGGACTTATCGGCGTGGTACTTGGATTGACCATATCAATTTCAATAACATTCCTTACTGAAATTACTACCGTTGTTGCCTTATATTCTGTCGTTATCGCCTTTCTGTTTTCGGTTATTGTTGGAATAAATTTTGGCTACCTGCCTGCAAAAAAAGCTGCTGCCCTTGAACCCATTGAATCTATACGTCATGAGTGAGTACCCCTTGTGGCACTGATTGATTGAATAACCCATACATCAAATATTGTTATCATGCTTGCGAAAACTACTGTAAAGATGAAAGCTCTATTGCTTGCATCTCTGGCCCTGGGGATCCTGTTCCCATTAAAGAGATTGTATCCCCAGGAATTCTATGAGCTTGATCTTCAAAAGAGTATTGAGATTGCCAAACAGAAAAGTCATCAGATGCTGATCCTGAACCAAGTACTTGCCCAGGCCGGGTTTGAACTCAAGGCTGCTACAAGCCGTTTAAAGACTCACATTGACCTGAACTTTACCGTGCCGGATTATACGGAGACAATTCGCCAGTTTGAAGACACTGCGGGGGTTACTTTTTACCCGGTTCAGCAGTTGAGGTATAATGGCAGTGTTGTGGTCAGTCAGCCTCTGCCGACAGATGGACAATTATACATGAGCACGGGCCTGGATAACCTGATGGATTATTCTACAGATGAAAGATTAACCCGGCTTGATGTTCGCCTGGGATTTGTGCAGCCATTGAGTGCATTTTATGTGTATAACCGAATAAGAACCGAGTTTAAGAAAGCCAAGCTCAATTACGAATTATCACTCAGAAGCCTTAAAAGAGCTGAACTTGATCTCATTTTTGAAACCAGTCAGGCATTCTATAACCTGGTTGCTACCAGAGAGCGAGAAAACATTGCCAATCAGGTCCTCGAAATGCAGCAGGATGCATACGAAATTGCACAAAATAAATATAAAGCCGGGCTGATCAGGGAGGTTGAAGCCCTGCAGATGGAGGTTGATCTGGGAGAAGCCAACAATGATTTCGATATCGCTGAGGTGGAATTTATTTCACAGATGAATTTTTTCAAACAGCAGCTTGGCCTTTCCCTCCAGGACCATGTACTGGTGATCAGTGATATGAGTTATCATGTCATCGATGTTGACGAAGAGATGGCCGTCAGGCACGGGCTGGAGAACAGGATGGAACTTCGGGAGAACGAGATCCAGATAGAACTCTCAAAACTGGAAATTAAAAGAATTAAATCTGAGGGCATGGTAAATGGTGATATAACAGCCTATTACGATTTAATCGGGACGGATCAGCGTACCCTGCCATATCCGTTTACTGATGCAGTGGGAAATTCATGGCAACAGATGCGTGACAGACCTGGTAATTTTGGTGTGGCACTAAGAATCCGGATCCCCATATTCGACTGGGGAGAAAACCGGTCCATGGTAAATGCCGCACTTTCCGGTTTGGAAGTGAACAAACGAAGCTATGACCAGGAAAAGATCAACATTGAGAGAGAAATCAGGAACAGTGTGAAGCAACTGAAAAGCAGTTTGCGCCGCCTCCAGTTGCTGGAAAGAAATGTGGAACTTGCAGAGAAAAGTTTCAATATCTCCAGGCAAAGATTTTCAGACGGAGATATTGACAGCCAATCCCTTGCCCTGGACCGGACCAGGTTAAATGCCGCATACCAGTCGCACCTCAATGCTTATATCAGTTATAAATTGCTGATAGCAGATATCATGAGAAAAACGTTCTATGATTTTGAGAACGGGAAGCCGGTTGTGTAACTCTCTTTTTTTGTAAACTTGTAGTGATGATGAGCAATGAATCAACAAGGATGCATTTGAGGCGCGCAATTGACTGGTTGACAGGGCAGGAGATAAAGACCTCATTATAAGCAATGGCCTTGTAAGCCGCACCATTCGTTTAACACCCAATGCCACTACCACCAGCCTGAGGAAGGCAGATCCGCAAGTCTTGTTAACAAAGTAACGAGTCGGGTATATATGGTTTAGATGCCCTGGTTGGCCCATGCAGGGATTGTAAAATAGAATGTTGTCCCCGATCCTTCCCCGGACTCGCACCAGATCCGGCCCCCGTTCTTTTCGACAAATTCCTTACAAAGTATCAATCCCAGCCCTGTTCCTGTTTCTCCTGAGGTGCCTGGTGATTCATATTTTGTATCAATACGAAAAAGTTTCTCAATATTTTCCTCCTCATCCATGTTCCCGTAATTATCCACAACCAATCCACTCAATGAGTGGAGACTTGAAAAAGGATTTTTAAGGTCGTGTGCCAGGATTGAAAAGAATGTATCCTTTGTGGCATTCAGCTCATTTAATTCATTTTTTTGTTTTCTCAGCACCTCATTGGCAGTAACAATTTCTTCCTTTTGCTCCTCCAGTGAAATATTTTGTCGAGTAATCTCGGTTGTACGTTCTCTGATTTTTTCTTCAAGTATTTTTTTCTCCCGGATCAGGTTCCGCTCTCTCAACATGATAATCACCACAATCATTAATACATTGATCTGTTGCCTGATTCCATCGTTTTCCTTCTCGAAGGAAGTGATTCTGATGGGAGGGATATAGGTATTGTCAGAAAGCGAATCGGGATGAAAGTATACCAGGCCTCGGTACCCCCGAAAAACATTTCACCCTCATCGCTTTTAAAAACGGCTTTAAGATTAAATTCCTTCCCGAGCAATTCGTCCTCAATAACAAAGGAATCTGATGAACCTTCATCGGGATTCTTCATGGCCAGGCCGGATCCGGTGGAAAACCAGAGGTTCCCATTTCCATCCTGAATAATATCGTAAATGATGTTACTGGGTAATCCGTCTTCTATGGAATAATGGGTAAACAGTGAATCTGCTTTATTGAACCTGCTGGGACCCGAACTCGTCCCTATCCAGATATTGCCCTGTGGATCCTCGCAAAGAGAAATCGTATAATTGTCATATATGCTATTTGTGGAGCCAGGATCTCTTACATAATGGTAGATCCGGTCTGCCGCAGGATCATACCTGTCCAGTCCGTTTGAAGTGGCTATCCATATTTCCTGATCGCTGTCTTCAAGAAGTGAGTATACTAAATTACTGCTAATTGTATGGGGGTCATCACCGCCTTCTCTTAAAACGGTTTTAATTTTGGTGGTGGTATTCAGTATACAGATACCATTTCCTGTACCGATCCAGAATTTACCATCATAAGCCTCGATAATGCAATAAACCCTGTTGTTGTTAAAATAGTTGAAATCCGGTGCACCGAAGTATTCCCCGACAGGAATGAATTGATTTAGTTCCCAGTCTAAAATACTGACTCCGTTTCTGGTCCCAAGCCATATTCTTGATTTGCTATCCCTGAAGATTACATGGATATGGTTTTCCGGAATGTGTCTTTCACCAGAAAATTCTGACCTGTAATGGATTACTTCATGCGTGTTTCTATCCAGGATGTTTAATCCCTTGCCCCAGGTTCCGATCCACAGTTTATCTTTTTTATCTAAATAAACATAGAGCCAATATAAATATGTGATCCATCAACAGCGAGACCGTAAACGAATTTGTCCTCTCTTTCAGCATCACTGCCGGAGATATTGATTTTTGAAAACCGCCCCGTTTTTTTATCATATCTGTTCAGTCCGTCCTTTGTCCCAATCCACAGGAGACCATTTTGATCTTCAGTGATATCAAAGATCCAGCTACTGGAGATCGTGCTGGTATCGGCCGGATCGTGAAAAAAACGTTCAAATGAATAGCCATCAAATTTGTTCAGCCCATTTTGAGTCCCAAACCATAAATATCCTTCTGAATCCTGGAAAATGCAAAGAATCTCGCCCTGTGAAATACCGTCAGAAACTCCGTAGTGACTGAATTTGAGCAACTGGCCGGAAACTGAAACTGTTAAACAGGAGAGGCTAATAACAATGAACAGCGATAACAAATGCAGATGTGAGAATGATATCAACCTGAATATAAATTTCATCATCCGATGAGATTTTAGATTCATATGTCATTAGCTTATTAACAGACAGCGCTCTACAATGTTTAGTGTGTAAGATAAGAAGAGTAACGCACAAATAAGTATAAGATTTGTATGTTTGCTGATTCGTAACAGATTTATCACTTAAATGAAAAATAGCAGATCATATTTGATTGGAGAACTCACGGTGCTTTTTGTGCTGATACCATGTGTGTTATTTTTCGAAATTCCTTTGGTTATCAGGGCTGGAGTTGTTCTAATGGGAATTATATATGTTCTCAGGACAGTCATTAAGCATCAATTAATCACCCGAAGATCATTGTGCGCATTACCCTTAAAACCTTACTGGAAGATTATTATTTTAAGATTCATCTTTTTGATCATCAGTTCAGTCATTCTAATGTATTTATCAGACAGTGAAAAGTTGTTTGTTGTAGTAAGAAAAAATCCGGCAATGTGGTTCGGGGTGAGCATTTTTTACGCTGTATTATCAGTCTACCCACAGGAGTTTCTGTACCGCAGTTTTTTCTTCAGTCGCTACGGTTCGTTGTTTAGGAAACCCTTTTTACTCATTGTTGTAAACGTGTTGGTTTTTTCCTTTGCCCATATTGGGTTTAAGAATCTTTTGGTCCTGGCATTAACGCTTATTGGGGGGGTGCTTTTTTCAATCACCTATTTCAAAACCAGGTCATTGCTTGTCACCTCAATTGAACATGCACTGTATGGGAGCTGGCTGTTTACAGTTGGTATGGGCGAAATGCTGGCTTTCCCCATGCCTGAATAAATTTGCCTGCAAATGCGGGTTAACTGCCCACTCTTTTTAGTATTTCTCCAGACCCCGATTCCCGGTTGTTGCGTGATTTGACATTCATATTCCCCAGCTTCTTAATGTAGGATAATTTGATCACCCTGGTATCGAAATCCAGGATGAGTTTTTGTTCTATATCCAGTTCCGGGATAATGGCCTCACTGTCAAAAAATGGTTCATTCAGGATATTTGAGAAATTCAGACTCAAGGTGGAAAAACCAGGGCCCTTGACCACCTATAGCCAGAGTAAAGTGACCATCCCAAATCAGAGTTAAGTGCTTGTTATTAAACTAAGTATGCCAATTGTAATTTAATCGGCCAAATGTGGTCACAATGTCCGGCTTTTGCAGTAGTTCCTCGAGCTAGAACAATACTCCTTAATTCGGCATTGATTAGTACAAAAGTAAAAGTCGCCCTCCCAACGTCAAAGATCCCTTCTCATTTCTTCAAATTCCTCTTTTGTAATTTCGCCTTTGGCATATCGCTTCTTTAAAATATCCAATGCTGTTTCCGATTCTGTGCTGTCAGAATGATGCTTGTCCGAATCTTGCATCCACGGCGGTCTGAAGCCTCTTCGTCCTGACATCCGGAAAAAGAAGATCATCATTATTATGCACATTATTACGGGGAAAATCCACCATCCACCCATCCACCCATTGTCAGGTCCCATTAGTTTTGCTCCTTTCTTTTAGCCAGTCACAATTGGCTGTTTTGTTTGTTTATTCCAGGCATTGTTATATGCCCGTTAACTATTATAATGACAGTATTTACATTTTGACAAGTTTACAACATATTAAACAGAAAGTCGATATGTATGTAGGAATCAAAAAGTAATGATTTCTGAAGAATTAAATCAATTCAATTACAGCCTTTTCCAAATCAATAGCACCACCAATCATAACTTCTTTTACTACATCAGAATTGCATTTCCCCATCATCTTTAATTTAAAACGAGATATGTAGGTCTTCCCGTCTGATTTTTTATAAACAGCAACTCGCATGGGCATAAACGGAAGCATCCTGGTGAAGTCATCTTCATTTAGGATCGCAACAGCGCCTTCAGGCTTACAGATTTCAAATGTTACCATATCCCTAGTTTCAAATCCATACTGGTTATAATGCTCTTGCATATCTGTTTTTCTCGTGACATCCCAGCCATTCTTCTCCATAATTGATTTAAGTTCCTCCACTGTTTTGTTAAACTCGTATTTGCTTTCGTCTTCTAGGAACATCATTTTCGACATAGAACAGCTTGAGAGCATAAACACTGCAATCAGCATTAAATACAATTGATTATTGATGCTTTTCATGTCAATAGGTTTTATTATATAGATTAAGTCATGTTAATACTGCAACAAATTACTACCAGCATATTAGAATGTTTTTAGGCTCATGCATAGACTTTCACCCCCCTCAGTAGCGGTATAAGCAGTGAAAAAGAAGTGACGTTTAAGGGCTTGTCTGGCTCTTTAAAATGTACGTAACGAATAGGCAATTAAATGATTAACAAACCGAGGATATTAACACCAAAATAAAATGTAAAACGTTTCATCTTATCAAGGTTTAGAAAGGGAGTTTCCATTTCCTGCAATAAATGCTTGATTTCGATTCAGCACTTCTGCAGAAACGGAATTTAATAAAATTCATTAATTGCTATTCATATCTACTTTGGAAGTAAGGCCATTGGTGCCGGAATAGCTAAACTTCTGCTCGCCCTTGTGATCCAGGATTATGGATTTATATTGAGTATAATCCTTCAAACGAGCAGCAGAAAGATTTGCAATTTTAATAGGTTTATCATTAAGACCTTTCATCACTTCAATTTCAACTTTTGAGTCAGGCACTGAGAACTTAATCCTGGTTGCTGTTCGCTCAATCTCAATAGGAACTATTTGGGTTGACAGAACTTTCATTTCAGGAGAAAAACCTTCCATCATTTCTGTGAAGATTGGCCCAGCAGCTTTAGCTTGTTCATCGCTTGCACCATCATTTACATAAAATTTAACCCATTTTCCCACGTCCTGGACGCCTACTATGGACACTCCGTCAAGTTTAACGTCCCCATAGTGTCCTTCTTTAATTTCAAGCAACCCAATTCCTTGACAATGCCCAAGCGATGGCGCAGAGCCAAAATGGCAGGGGCATGTTGGATTGCAGCTGCAACTCTCCGCATAAGTGCCATTTATTGCCCATTCCTGGGCTACTGCGGATCCAGCCATGATCGCTATTATAGCGAAGCTTAGCATAGAAATAGTAATTTTCTTTTTCATGATAATCATCCTTTTTTAATTGTTTACATTATTGAATAATATTTATGCTATTGTCAATGTCAATATTTGAAAAAGTATACAACATATTATTCTATGGTTAGTTTCGAAATTATAATTAATAATACAACGTAATTAATAGAAAGTCAATGCAATACACTCTTTTTAACATTTATTTAACGCTGCCCTAACTTTAGCTGCTCCAGTTATGCCCATTTTTAAAAACCAGAATTGCACAACAAGCAGATAATTAAACAAATAATCAAGGTGTTTTAGCCCCTTAGAAGAACGGCCATATTGAAAGCTTTCATTCAATTCTGTCCAGGGCAATAGGCAACCAGGCATTCTGGGATATGGAAGAACTTGTAACCAGATTGACGATTTTTTATGAAAAATACAATAACGTGAGGCTGCATGGATCCATCGCCAACTTGTCCCCCAGGGTGTTCTGGGACCTATGGCAAGAAGGAAATGTCACCCGAAAAGTACTGAAGAACAAAAAGGTGAAATTCAATTTGAATATCCCTTACCAACAACTATCGGGTAATATGAACCTGAGGGAAGTTCCTTGCTCTCATTCGAAAACCCTCGATGGGTTTGAGAATGAGAATGTAAATGAAATGTTCGGCGCCGAATCATTTCTACAACCATCGGTATAAAAATCACCGTCGGTCGTTCCTTGCTGGTGCAATATTATGAAGAAATATGGTTATTATTGAAGTCTAAAAGTAAATTGTCCGATTAATAAGGGGCTAGACCACCTACGTCACCTATTTTAAACTCATGACTGGAATTAATCGTAAAACTGGATTCGTTTGTAGTTTTCTGAGCTGACCAAATAACTTCTCCAATTTGGTTAAAATTATACCACACCCAACTACTTATTTCGCCTTCAGGATCAGAAATATTAAACTCAAAAAGAACAGTTGTGTCCGCATAAATAACAAAAGATTCTTGTGGCTGAACCAATTCTATTACTGGAGGATTATTTTCTTTCTCGGGAGCACCTTTCTCAAGTCTTCGCCTGAAATAGGTTAACCAAGACTCAAGATGAATGTTGTTTTTTTCACAGATAAGATATGTTTATTCATCGCAAAGGTATTTTAATGATTGCCAACGTGAAGTGCATATTGCGTTTGGTTCCAGGTACGAAGGAGACGCCGGCAGGCGTTAGCACCTGGCGCGGCTTTTGCATTACAGGGTTCACGTCATCTGAGTTAAATTTATTTCTGCAAAAGTCGTGTCAAACCAAATGAAATATGCACAATGTTACCCACTGTTGCTAAACTTCCATTAGCTCCTTGATCTGGTTAATAAAATCTATGGTAGGAGGGAGTAAACTTTTGACAGTATCTCCATCATAATCAAAGAAGTCGTTATAGTCGCCTTTATTTCTCTTTTCAAACAGATCGGTATAATGCTTTGCCAATGTCCTATTGATCTTGCCAGTCTTCACGAAAAATTGTCCAAATTTCCGACGAACACCAGAATGAGTAGAAGGTGCGATATCGTGCTTTATGAGTAATGCACCAACTGCATAAAAACAAGCATAATACATTCTGTTAATCGCAGTATTCCAAAACTCGTTTTCGATATGAGTTTCTACTTCTTTGATTGTCTCAAGGGCTCTCTGAAGTCTATATTCTGAATACTCTTCTGGGGAATAGTCGGTCATATCAGTTTACCATCGTTCATAACATTCCGGTAGAAAGGCGTGATTCTATATTTTGTATTCCACTCATTTTCTGCGTAAACCATTGGACTGATTAATTCTCCAGTTTCGAACTCAAGGTCATACAATGGATAGGTAATGGATCTTTCAATTTCCGCAGTAATCTTTTTCTTATTAAGGAGAATGAGAAGATCCCAGTCGGATTCCTTGGATGCAGCGCCTTTCGCTCTAGAACCATACAAATAGATTTTAGCAGATGGAT
>SDBT01013597.1_pt1 | contig 13035 bp, 12 predicted proteins | sample 2277101 | NCBI WGS metagenome assembly SDBT01 (sample SAMN10404973, study PRJNA504765) | marine sediment metagenome | isolation source: marine sediment core GS10_PC15, 103 cmbsf | place: Arctic Ocean: Southern Knipovich Ridge | collected 2010 | reverse complement strand
ACCCCAATTTCCGGATTCGCAAAACAGTTCCAATTACCATCTGACTGTTTGCGTGTTCTTCGTACCGATGAAGATCAGATACCGCATCAGATTGAAGGTCGCGCACTGCTGACCGATGCCGGCACCGTGATCATTAAGTACATTTCTCGTATCACCGACCCTAATCAGTTTGATTCCCTGTTCGTCCAGGCGTTAGAGGACCGGCTAGCGTGGTCGCTGACCTTTAACCTGACGGATATAAGGACTCTGAGAGCGGATATGGAAGCCACATATAAGGCAACGCTTCGAGAGGCCCGCGCGATGGATGGGCAAGAAGGCGTTGTGGATAACATGGAAGCCGATCTTTGGCTCAACACCAGGCTGTAACCTATGCCAAGAGCTGCACCGAATCAAACGAACTTCACGGCTGGGGAATTAAGCCCTCGTCTTGAGGGTCGCGTTGACATAGCAAAGTATTTCAACGGCGTTAAGAAGCTTGAGAATATGATTGTGTTACCTCATGGCGGGGCAACTCGCCGAGGTGGTACGATCTTTGTTAACACCGCCAAAGCAGGAAAGGTTCGATTGATCCCGTTCCAGTTTTCGATTAGCCAGACCTATATCTTGGAGTTCGGAGACCAGTACATTCGTTTCTATCGTAACCAGGCCATTCTCGGGGTCGAGTCGTTTTCAAGCGGATTCTCTACAGGCTTCGAGGTTGAGGCAACTAGCAGCGAGATCACCTCACCATATCTTGAGTCCGAATTATTCCAGATCCAGTTCGCTCAATCTGCTGATGTGCTTTATCTGGTGCACCCTAACCATGCGCCTCGGACTCTTTCACGTTTGTCTGATACATCGTGGGTATTGGATGAAGTAACCACCATCAACGGGCCATACTTGGACCAGAACCTATCGGCAACGACTATCACACCCAGCGCTACCACGGGGGCAGGGATCACCCTTACAGCGTCAACCAGTACGTTTGTATCAACTGATGTCGGTCGGCTGGTACGGATTGATCAGGGAGCAGACTTCGGCTATGCCAAGATTGTTGGATTCACCAGCGTAACCGTAGTGACTGCAGACGTTGTGGATGACTTTGTCTCAACAACAGGGCAGACAACTTGGCAGCTAGGGGCCTGGTCAGATACCACCGGTTTCCCTAGCACCATATCATTCTTCGAGGATCGGCTTGTTTATGCCGGCTCTCTTGATCAGCCCCAGACAATATGGGGATCGAAGTCTGGGTTCTATGACAACTTCACTCCCGGTGCTAATGCTGATGACGCATACAACTACACCATCGCCACCGATCAGGTAAACGCTATTCAATGGATGAGTCCGGGTAAGTCTCTCACCATCGGCACTCTCGGCGGTGAGTTCTTAATGGCCGCCTCTACCCGTAACGAAGCGATCACACCGACAAACGTGAAGATTGTCAGGCAGTCTGAGTATGGTGGCGCTAATATAATGCCGGTTCGGTCTGCGGGCGTGGTTCTATTTGTCCAACGGTCAACCAAGAAGCTTCGCCAATTTGTCTATGAGTTTGAGTCTGACAGCTACTTGGCACCAGATATGACTCTATTGTCGGAGCATATCACCGGCAATGGCATCATAGAGATGGAATATCAGCGCGACCCTGAATCAATTATCTGGATGGTGAGGAAGGATGGCCAACTGATCGGCATGACTTACGAACGCGATCAAGAAGTGATTGCTTGGCACCGGCACATCATCGGCGGTGTCTCGGATGCTCAAGGTACAGACGCACAGGTTGAATCGGTGGCGGTAATCCCAGGGTCTGACAATCGTGATGAGGTCTGGCTATCGGTTAAGCGATTAATTAACGGTTCGACTGTTCGGCATTTGGAGGTTATCACCAAGGGACGAGACACTATTGACCCTGCTGACGCTGACGATTTCTTTGTTGATGCGGGACTCTCGTTTAATGGGTCCCCATCAACGGTGTTCAGTGGCCTTGATCATCTAGAGGGCGAGACAGTTCAGATCTTGGCAGATGGTGCGCCGGTACCGGACAAGACAGTATTAGCCGGGTCGATCACTCTTCTGTCGTCTGCTTCAGTGGTCCATGTAGGATTCAACAAGCCGGCAATAATAAAGACGCTTAGGCTTGAGGCTGGATCAGCCAATGGAACCGCACAGGGCAAGATCAAGCGCATCAACAAGGTTAATATCAGGTTGTTTGATACACTAGGTGCCAAGGTTGGGCCGACTGAAGATAAGACAGATATCATTCCATTCCGTTCAACGTCAGATCTAATGGACTCATCGCCTCCACGGTTCTCAGGTGATAAAGAGCTGCCTTTCCCGTCTGGATACGACAAGGAAGGCGAGATAGTAATTAGGCAAGATCAGCCATTACCCCTCACGGTATTGTCGATAATGCCACTTGTAAGGACATCAGGCTGATGTGTGACGCGGGAACACTCGATATTATTGGAACTGTGGTTCAGGTTGGTGGCGCAATCTCACAGAGCCGGAGCGAATCCAAAGTGCTAAGGCGTCAAGCCGACCTCACTAAAAAGGCCGGTGAGTTTGAGTTGGCCCGGTTCGGCGAAGAGACGGACGCGTTGAGGAGTCGACAACGGGTAGCCAGGGCAAAATCCGGAGTAGGCGAGTCTGGAAGTATTCTCGACGTTCAGCGACAACGCGCAGAAGATGCAGAGTTAGAAGCATTGAACATCCAGTTTGGTGCCGGTGCGGGTGTTCAATCACGACTATTCGAAGCCAAGCAAGTTGAACGTGCAGGTCAGTTGAGGGCAGTTACCTCAGTGCTTGGCGGATTACGGAGGCGCGCATAATGGCTGTAGTCCCAACAACTAGGCCTAGCCGACAGTTACGGACCGCCGGCGCAACTCCTAGCGTTGCAGCTGCTGGAGCGGTTGGCGCTGCCCTTGCTGGGGTGGGTAGAGAGGTTTCCGCTATTGGCTCAGAAGCCATGAGTCGCCAACGTGATGCTGACAACGCGGCATTCCGCACAGAGCGGACAAACTCATTACTTAGAACATGGACCGAGCGCCTTGCTGATGCTGAAACAACCGGGACAGAGGTTGATCTTGGCGGGTTAAAGGAAGAGTTTGATGCTGACGTTGAACGGTTGGGAGAGGGCGCACCGAGCGATGAGGCTGGTCAAGCGTTCCAACTCGATGCTGATAACGCTTTTAGCCGCAAGTTCTTTCCAGGGTTTGCCAAGAATCAATCTAGAATCAACGTTAAGAAGCGCACCAATGCGACCCTTGGCGCGCTCGATGACATCAACGCCGAAGTATTGACAGGTCGAACCAGTGTGTCAGAAGCTTTTGGCCGGGCTGAGTCTGCCATTGTCGGGCTGGGCGAGACTGCCGCCGGTGTTATCGATATTGATAAGCTTCGAGAGAATACCCGGAACCAGATTGGCCGCAATGCTTTAACAGCAAGGATCAATCAAGGTGACCATGAATCGGTATTCAAAGAGATTCAGCGGGGAGACTGGGACAAGTTCACATCAGCGAGGGATCTTGAGACGCTACAGAGGCAGGCTCTAAAAGCTGAGTCAGATGCAGAGTCAGCGAGAGAGGCAGAGGCAAGCAAGCAGGCGTCAATCCTAGCGTCTGACCTTGAGATAGCTGTATTCCGAGATGAATCAACTTACGCAGACGTTGAGGCGGCGCTTGAGTCTGGAATCATAACCCCGGCTAAGCGGACTCAGTTGGTTAAACGTCTTGATGATAACGCTGATAAGACTAGCAAGAAGGCTGACAACCTTGTGCGGGTGCAGACATCGTTATCTATGGGTATCCCCCTTGATCCGACCTCTAAAGAGGACAAGGCCGGCGTAGAGGATATGTGGCAGGCTCAGCAGGAAGAGGTCGGCGCCGAAGACCCCGAGACATTTGCAAACAGAGCGGTTGCATTCGTACAAAGCACCCGGATACTCCCTGCTTCATTGAAAGGCTCTATTGCTGCATTCGCCAGGTCTGGTAATCCTGATCAGGCTGGGCAAGCTGCCGACATAGTGGCGCGTATGCAAGAGATTGATTCACCAGCTTTGAACGACCTCACAAAAGAATCATATGCATTCGGGTTGTCGGTCATGGATTTAGTCCGCGGCGGTGTTGATCAAGCTCGGGCTGTCGATATAGCGAGAGAGAACGCCTTTGGTCAGACAGCGCAGGAAAAGAAAGTTTCTACCTTGGTTCTGAAAGGGGCGTCAGCTGAGAACACTACCTTCCTCAATGACAAGCTTGATGAGTTTGACCCCGGCATCTTCTCTGCTCAACCAGAATTAACCCCTGTATTGCAGGCAGAGTTTGAAGTATTGCTTGGCGAGATGGTCCCATTCACCGGCGGTAATATCGAATCAGCCCGAAACATGGCCTGGGCATCGATCAAGAATGTGTGGGGCGCGACAAGCGTAGGTGGTGGTATTCGGATGATGAAGTACTCTCCCGAAGCAATCTACGGCAAAGGCGGTGATACGCAATGGATAACAGAACAGTTCACTGCTGACATCACAGAGCTTGGTGTGGACCCTGAAAACGCCATGATAGCGGCGGATACTAAAACGGCACGATCTGACCAGCCCTCCTACCCGGTCTTCACCAAAAACGAAGACGGCGTTGTAGTGCCTATGCTCGACTCTGACAACATCCCTTTGAGATGGAAGCCTGAGTTCAGCTCAAGTCCGCTGTATAAAGAGCTTCAAGAGGAGCAGCAAAGGAAGATCAACAAGTCGAAGTTCCGTAGGAATATCAGGGAGACGCGCGCCAGGTGGGAGCGTGAGAGATTCAAACGGGGATCGAAGCTAGCATTGGAGTTTCAAGATGCCACTCGTTAGGGATGAAGGTTTCGCAAGAGAGATTCAGCAGATCGAGCGTGATGGTCCTGATCTTGCGACTGAGACGCCTACAACATCAGAGACATTCGGCGCTGCGTTCCGAGTTGAGAACTCCTTGGTGTCTGCTGCTGCCAACGGGTTCGGCATAGGCCCATCATTTGAAACTGATGAGGGTTACGATCCTTATAATGAAAAGGAAGACGGCGATCTTGATATAAACGGCTATGAGATGTTCGCCGAGTCGTTCATTGAAAGCCGGTCCCCTGCTGAAACAAACTTCATCAAGCTAGGCATTGATCGGGAATTGGACGACCGTAAAACACTTGAGGCATCCGGCGGGCTAGGTATTGCGGCTCAGTTCGCAGCCGGCGCGCTTGATCCCTTGTTTATGATCCCGCTTGGTAAAGTGATTCAAGCCGGTAGACTATCAAGGGCCGGCACAATTGGGACCTTTGCCGCGGTAGGTGGTGTTTCTGAGCTAGCCGCAGAGATGGCCAAGCATCAAAGCCAACAAGTTAGAACAGCAGACGAATCAGCGATCAACATTGGATCTGCTGCTTTGCTGTCCGGCATCCTTGGAAACTTTGCAGCAGGCTTCACCCGGGACGATATGAACGCGCTATCTGCCAGGATGGAAGAGATCACCGATCCGAATGTTAAGGTTGAGGATTTAGAAGATCCTCTAACCGATGGATCAAACCTATCAACCGGTGCTGCAAAGGTTCGAGTGGTGACGCTTGAAGAGGAAACGCTGGTATCTGCCGGCGGCCTTGAGAAGCTGCCATTTAGCCCCTTGGCACGTGTTCTAAACTCGCCCTCTAAGCAGGCGCGTATCCAGATGGAAACGTTGTCAGAGAACCCCCTGCTGTTCAAGAAGAACCTTGCAGGTATAGCGACCGGTCCCGAAGGCGGAAGCGTCGAGACTCGGGTTAAATTATGGGATGCAGCACTGGCCCGGCCATTGGTGGATTTGGATCAGTCATATCTCAAGTACCGCGGCAAGAGCTTTAAGGTGACTGCAGCGATCGATACCATGCTCGGTGGTCGTAAGGGTAAGCTTTCCTATGATGACTTTAGGGTTGAGGTAGGCAAGGCTATGCGCCGGGGTGACGTTCACGAAGTTCCTGAGATTGCCGAGGCTTCACGCTCATTTCGTAAGCACCTATTCGATCCATTGAAAGATGACGCAATCAAAAACGGTCTATTGCCTGCCGATGTTGATGTGTCAACGGCTACGTCATACCTGACGCGCGTCTATAACACGCAGAAGATCATTGCAGAGCGGCCAGCCTGGGATTCAAAGATATTCAACTGGCTTTCAACGCTTCGCCGGTCAAATTCAAAGCGCCTTGATAAACTAAAGGCTGATCTTGAAGACCTTCGGAAGGCTAAAGATGTGGAAGACGGCGGGGTAAAGTCTCTACAGGGCAAGATCGAGAAAGCCTCTGCTCTTGGCTCAGCAACAGACAGAGAGTTGCAGGATATTGTTAATCAGATCACCGATCAACTAACAGGCAACAGTGCAGGCCGGGGATTATATGAGCCGGTGCCATTAGTCCGGGGACCGCTTAAAGAGCGAACGCTTAACATCCCTGATGAACAGATCGAGGCGTTCTTAGAGTCTGACATTGATCTTGTAGCCAGGCAATACAAACGCACAATGGCGGCAGATGTTGAAGTGACCAGGGCGTTCGGTCGTGCTGATATGCGGGACCAGATAGACGAAATCAAATCAGACTATGCGGATCTGAGAGAGGCGGCGAAGAAAGAGAACGATTCAAAACTACTTCGGAAGCTGAACAAAAAGGAGAGACAGGACATTCTAGACCTTGAAGCAGTAAGAGATATGCTCCGGGGCACCTATCGCACACCTGAAAACCCTGATGCGTTCTTTATTCGGGCCGGTCGTGTGCTTCGTGATGCTAACTTTGTGCGGATGTTGGGAGGCATGACGCTATCTGCTATCCCTGATATCTCCCGCCTGGTTGCTGTCAACGGGCTAAGGCCTGTGAGCCGGGCGCTAACGTCTCTGATCACATCGCCCAAGACTTTCCAGATGTCCAGGGAGGAGGCGAAGCGGGCAGCGGTTGGGCTAGATATGGTCCTGAATAGCCGGGCATCGTCATTGGCTGAGTTGACTGATATCTATTCAAGCACTACGCGATTCGAGCGAGGGCTGCGCGGACTGTCTGACGGGTTTTCAAAGATCACCCTTATGGCTCCTTGGAATGCCGCGCTCAAACAGTTTGCCGGCGTAACAGTTGCCGACCGGATTCTTACTGAATCATTGAACCTTGCCAAAGGCGTTGCAACCAAGTCGGCAATCACCCGGTTAGCTACTGCGGGTATCGATAAAGAACTAGCGAATCGAATCGTCAAGGAGTTCAACAAGCACGGCGACAAGGGCACCATCAACCTATCAAACGGGCACCTATGGGAAGACGCGGACGTATTTGAGGTGTTTAGAGCAGCGGTACTTAAAGACGTTGACCGCACAATCCTAACCCCCGGAATTGCAGAGAAGCCTTTGTGGACATCATCCGAAACCGGCAAGCTGATTTTCCAATTCAAGACGTTCGCAGCGGTGGCTCACTCCAAGGTATTGGTCGCTGACTTGCAGTATCGAGACGCAACGGCGCTGAATGGCTTCCTGATGGCTGTAGCTTTGGGGGGGGCTGCTTATGGTGCCAAGCAAGTCGCATCCGGCAGAGACCTGTCTGACGACCCTGGGAAGCTGATAGTTGAATCAATGGACAGATCAGGCGCATTCGGCTACTTCTGGGACATCAACAACATCACTGAGAAGGTCACACGTGGCACGGTTGGAGTTAACGCAGCGATAGGGGCGGCCCCGATGAGTCGATACGCAACCCGAAACGTAGCAGGCGCTTGGCTTGGTCCATCGCTCGGAACAGTACAGGACTTATCACAGGTAATCGGGGCGCTAAGTACAGGTGACCTTTCGAAGTCGGACGTTAACGCAATGCGTAAAATGTTACCATACCAGAATCTTTTCTATATTCGCCGGCTGCTTAACGAGCTGGAAGACAAGGCCGCAACTGCAGCAGGAGCGCAATAAATGACCGTATCATCTTCAAACAATCGTGACGATTACGCGGGGAATGGATCAACCACTAGTTTCGCGGTCACTTTCCGTTTTCTCCAGAACTCAGACGTTAAGGCGACGATTCGTGATTCATCGGGTGGAGAGACTCTGCAGGTTGAAACTACCAACTACACCCTAACCGGTGCCGGTGATGCAGGGGGTGGGACACTTGTTATGTTGGTTGCGCCACCTACGGGCGAAACCCTGACAATTCTGCGTGATGTACCGGCAACTCAGGAAACTGACTACGTTGAGAACGATGAGTTTCCTGCTGAGTCACATGAAGACGCGCTGGATAAGCTGACAATGCTTGTGCAGCAGCAGGCCGAAGATTCTACCCGGCACATGGGGTTCAGCGAAACGGTATCAGATGCCACAGGCTCGGCGGTAGAGTTGAGCCAGGACAAAACACAGCGTGCCGACAAGCTATTAGGATTTGACAGCGCGGGCAACCTTGTTACCAAGACAACTTTTGATCAGGGTTCAGTCGATCAAGCAGTGTTCGACAAACGCTACGGCCCTATATTCGCAACAGTAGCGGCAATGGTAGCGGTTAGCCCGGTGTCGATTGATGGCGTGGTTGTCACTCTGGTTGCGGGTATGACAGTCGAGACTCAGGGGCGGACGACAGTCGGGGATGGTGGGGGGGCGAAATATCTAGTTGTTGCCTCACAAGCTGCCGATGAGCTTGGTGATCACACAAACGCAAACGGGACTGTGTCTGTATTGCAGGTATCTGGAACCGTTAATGTAATAAAATATGGTGTTGTGGAAGGTGGCAGTATTGATGTATCGGCTGCATATCAAGCTGCTGCTGATTCTGGATTGGAACTGTTTACTCCGCCGGGAGATTACTTATTCTCATCTGAAGTAACCATAACTAATCAAGGTCAGCGTATTCGCGGTTCTGGTTGGGGTTCTGTGGCAGGTGGAGCAACAGCACGACTGCTGACGACTACAGACATCAAGACCTTTAAGGTGACTGGTAACTTTGTATTCATAGAGGGGTTCTTTTTCGATAACACTGCCTCGACTATGAGCGCGCCGCATGTTCATTTTGCGGGTGACGCCTTTAGTTCGATCGATCGATGTAGGCTCCAAGCCGTTGAAAACTTCACAGCTCTTGGGGGTGGTATTCTGATAGATGATGGAGCCGGAGGAATTGGCGGATCTGTTGCCTTAATAAATAACATCAACATCAGCCACGGAACGGTCACTGTTAAGCGCTCAGATGTGCATATTAAGAACTCTTGGTTGTGGGCTAATTCGCGGCCCTTCGTTGTTAGGGGGTCTGGTGCAGTTGGTAATCTAGTAATGGAAGGGTGTGATTTACTTCCACCACAAACACTTGTCGCTGGTAGAAAAGCGGCTGTCTATTTAGATGGGGCGATGTCGGCACCTAGATTGCTGGGTTGCAACTTTGATGGGAACGTATTGCTATCCACAGGCTCAGGGTTGCTTGCAGAGAATGGAATCATAAATCTTCTTGTGTCTGGATGCTTTGGATTTGGGCACAATGAAGATTGCATTATCGTTGATTCGTGTATTGCGCCAATTGTCAGCGGCAATACATTCACCAATAACAATACATCGGAAGATGGATCGACAGATATAACCTTGAGAGATACCTTCGCGCAGTTGTTAGAGCGGCCACTTATTCAGGGGAATGCGTTCACACAGACAGCGGTATTGTCAGGGACAGCAGGGCCAGCAGTTAAACTGGTTGCCACTACAAACAGAAACGGGGTACGAATTATAGATAATACAATTCACCAGCCTGGGGCTGGCGGCGGGTACACCGACATAGAGATTGATCTTGAAGATGGTGCATTTGCTAGCACTCAGGTTGGTAGTCTGGCGGGCAACAGGGGCGCAAGAACGCACTATATGAACTCAGGTACTCAAACTATCGCAATAGACGATACATTTGAAACTGTCAACTACGGTGTAACGATGGCCTATGCTCCCCGGCCAGATCAAATAAACCTAAGCTTTGCATCAACTGCCAACGGTGTAAACGATTGGAGATTCAATAGCGCGGGATTACCAACCACGGCAGCAATGGGCCTTGGGTTCGCAGCAACCCATGCTGCGTTTGATCTATATTGGGAAATAAACCTATAGGAACGAGCCGGCCCGCGTCTTGGCGTAGGCCGGGCACTCCTTGGCCATAAACTTTACGATAAGCACCACAGATATTGCGTAGGCGATCATTCCGGCTAAGATCCACATTGTTTATTCTCCTTTATTAGCAGCTTATATTTAGCAATCTCGGCCTTGATTGATTCGATAGTCATATATGAGACCAGTTCGTCCTTTGCTTTATGGAGCTAACGGTAGAAACGGCTATGCCATAATCCTTTGCTATTGGCTTGTGTTTCCTTGTATCACTCCTGATCTCAACAACCTGTACGGCAGTTAGTTTAGCGCGCGCAGAGTCTTCTCCCTTCGGCCTGTTCTGCCTTCCTTTCGATACCATATCAGAAGAATTGTCTTTTGGTGTGCCTGCATATAAGTGATCAGGATTGATGCAAGGCGGGTTGTCGCATGTATGGCAGATCAGAAGACCTTCGGGTATCTGCCCTTTGTGGTACATATAGCTAAGCCTATGCGCTCTTTGCCTCTTCCCTCTGTGGCATGCAATTCCATAATCCTCTTTTTGCATTATCGTCCCGGTCCACTCCCAGCAACCAGAACTAGAAACAACATATGAAGAAAGCACAATATCAACTGTGCGTACAACGAAAGGTTTAGACGATGTTCTTCTGCATTCCTTGCAGTAAGGGAACAGTCCGTCAGGACGCAGGTTGTCTTTATGGAACAGAGAGTTGTCTTTTTCAGAATTGCATTTAACGCAAGTTTTCATAACTATCACCATATAGTCAGCCACCAATGAAGAGTTTGAGCGCCAGTCTGCTTGGTGTTGCAGTTTTTCCCCCGCTAAAGGTAGGCGCTATAAGACTATAACTCTTTCTCGGACAGCTTGCACTTTCTAGCGAAAATTCTTTTCATCCGCCGCAAATAATCAGGGTCGTACTTTGTCGGCTGGGTGGCGTGTTTAATCATCCAGTCGAATCGATCAATACCTATCCGCTTTATCAACTCTGGTTCGTATTCTCTCAGGTTGCCAGATAAATGAGCGTTACAGACAGAGCATGATTTATGGATATTCCACAGATTGAACCTTAGCTTCGAGCTTTTACCGCGCGCGTGAAAATGTGAGGCGTGCCACTGTCCATGCCATGACGCCGGTTTATCGCACGATACGCATCCTAGATCCTTGTCACGAAGCCGAACGTATCGATTGACTACAGTCTGAGTCTCTGACAATAGCTTGGCCAGCGGCTTTACAGCCTCCTTACGCTGCCTAGTTTCGCGTTTAAAGGCCTGTTCTTTGTCCCTATGCACTCGCTTGGCTTTGGCCTGTTGTTTGGCTCTAGCGCGCTCCTGTGCATCCCTGGCTATGGATAAGGCGCAATCAGTCGAACACCAATTACGAAACGGTGGGTGATCAGGTTGTTTATCGTATCGATCACCACAGCCTTTGCATTTCTTGCTGGCCATTACTGATCCTGTTCCTTTGCTACCTGCTCATATTCAGATCCGCGAGGTTTGAACAGCAGAACACCTTTATCCGTTGCCCAATCCTCATGCAGACGTAGTGCGTTGAACCGTTCGCCCTTGGTTGCAGCCCTCATGCCGTCATGCCCCTTACGCGCCCAGCTTAACCGGGTACCATCGGCATCAACGCCAAGCCATCTAGCTGTGAATAGTTCGTGAGCATCGTCTGACTTGAACTGCCTGGTGCCGTAGATAACACCCTCTGCATTGACCATCAGAGGCATCGTTACGCCGTTCTTTGCCATGAACTCAGCAGTAGACGCCATCCACATACGCCAAAGCTTAGCCATGCCCCATTTGCCGGTATTCTCTGGCTGTATACTGATAACCAGTATCGGATCGGTTTCGAGTGCGGTTTGAAGCTGCGATATGCACTGGGGCAGGCTGTGAACCGATAGACGGAAATCATCCATCAGCTATCGCGCTCCTTCTGTGCTGCTTTGATCATGGCTTTGTAAACGTCCTCGGTTTCGCTTCTTACCTCGCTTGAGCAGTGATTATCCATGCAGTAATCCCAGATAGACTCTAGCATCGCCTCTGTTGGCTCTAGCGGCGCAGCAACCATCCCGGCCTCCTCGATCACTCGCTTGGCTTGCTCAATGGTTATAGGCTGAACCATTACGGTATCGCCACGACCATGCACGCGGCCATTCTCCCACGCATCTTTAGCTAGGTCGTATGCCTCTGGCGTTGGCTTCTGAAGGCAGACTGTCCTCAACCACACTTCAAATCTTTCACTCATCGCCCTTTCTCCATAGCTGCCTGCATGGCCTTCATCATTCGATATTGAAAGGGGAAATACTTCTTCATATTGGCCTCAATAATTGTCTTCTGTGCAGCCATTTGATAACTCAATCCCATAGTCAGCGGACTGCCCATCATTAGGGGATGGCCCCAGTCTAGTTTTTTCATACTGTTTGCTCCTGTGATTGCTTTCGTAGTTTGTTAGCCAGTTTGCATAGGCCGTTCCTGCTAATGCCAAAGACTAGGTTACCAAACCGGTTACGGTAGTGCGGCTGGGTCATCTTAGCAGCCCTCTCCAACACCTCGGCGTCGTGGATTAGCAGAGAGGCTGCGTGATTATTTGAGGTAGCTCTGACGGCTGATAGAAGCGAGCACAATTCTTTATGAGATGAACTGCTGTCGTGGGTTGTCTCGTAGAATCCAAGCATGTCTGTTTTGTAGAGGACTTCTTCTAGCTGATCAACCCGTGCAGCCAACTGATCACGCTCTACCAGCAGATGCTTATTCTTAGCATCAGACTCCTCAAGCAACTCGCGCATATGGTTGTATGTGTGCCTTCCCTCTTCCATCTTCTCTGAGATGCGACCTAGGTTTATTACTGTATCAACGAAATCACTCATCACTCCGCCCCTCTTGTGCTGTGTTGGTTAATCGTACTCGCTTGGCGTGTGAGCTTCTGGCGGTGTGGACATGCGGCCAATCGCGCACTCAAGTTCATTCTGCGCGTGCTCGATCGCATCAAGAC
>SDBT01013596.1_pt1 | contig 13036 bp, 12 predicted proteins | sample 2277101 | NCBI WGS metagenome assembly SDBT01 (sample SAMN10404973, study PRJNA504765) | marine sediment metagenome | isolation source: marine sediment core GS10_PC15, 103 cmbsf | place: Arctic Ocean: Southern Knipovich Ridge | collected 2010 | reverse complement strand
CCAAAAAATTCATTATGTCTACTACCATTCGACAACCTAAATTCTTCATGTGTCTCCAATCAGCAGGATCAAGTGTTTCCTCTTCTTTTTCAACTTTATTATCTGAAATTTCCATTATTTCTCCTCCATTGAGAATTCATGAGAATTCTTCTCTTAATAAAATTAATTACTGATATTTGTACTTTAAAGATAATTATTCTTTTAAAACAATGTGAGATTAAATACTTGATATTTCAAAAACAAATTTCACTGAAAATGATCTTTTCCATGGTAATTATCCTTATCTCAAAGTTGCAGGAATATTACATCAGATACCTAATATTTCAGCGAATCTAAATTGGCTACCAGTAATTACTCCTACGATCGCCCAACAAACATTAACGGAACTCTATGAAGTGGGGGATATGATTACTCCTGGAGACATTCAAAGTTACCTTATTACCAGCCCTATCATGAACCCAGTATGCGAACTATCTTGTTTGGTGGAGATTGTGATATGGTAGAAGGATCGTATGGGGCCCTTCAAATAACGAAAGATGTATTGATCCGCAGTCTTGAAGATTTGAAGAATAGGGAATGATTTATGAAGTGGACGCAATAGATCTTGCAGAACAAGTTCTATACTCTAATCCAAAAAGAATTTATGGATTCTAAATGTTTTAACGAATTATAATCACACTATGAGGGGCTTTCACTTCCACATTTTCGATTTCATAACTTAATTATTCAATTTATTGATTATTGTGGCACGGTGAGAATGCAAAATCAATCTCTTTAGAAACCTCTTTTTTCGTTCATAAAACGACAAAATATCATACAAACAAACATCGTAAAATTAGGCTTTGACGACAATGATATTTGAAATTATTATCAAAATCAAAATACTATTAGTCTTTACTCTTTTGTATTATGTAATATACTGACAAATCAGTTTGAAGGCTCTTTTTCACACTATTTATCTCATTTTGATAGTTTTTAAAACTCTTGAGAGCTCCAGAATCATCTTTATGTTTGTTACGAAGCTCTATCACACACAATTCGAATGGTTCATAATATTCCTTCCACCATACATCTCTAGATAGGGTAAAATGATGAATAAGTTTGTAACCACACTTGGGTATCTTCTTCAGTTTTTCATTCATGTTATCTATTTTATCATGGATAACTAAGAAACCATCAGGTTTGAGTAAGTGACTCCATTCCAATAATGCTTGTTCAAAACCGATTACGAAGACTGAACCTTCGCTCCAAATTATGTCAAAACCTTGAGGAGGGAAATTTAATTTAAGCATTGAGCATCTAAGTGTTGAAATTCGTTTTGATAATCCTTTTTCCTTAATTCTTAAATTTAATTTATCTAAAAGAGACTGATTAGTGTCAATTCCCACTATTTCTCCATTACATAACTTAGCTAATTCGATAGTAGGGATTCCTGATCCACAACCAATATCAAGAATGCGTGGTTTTACCAATTTCGGGAGTAACTGAAATGCTTTTCGTGTATACTTTAAAAGGTGCTCTCGAAACACATCCTGATCTATTTCAACAAATGAATCATTAGCCATCAGTACTCAACAAATAGGGGGGTAATGTAACTATTAACGTAAAACGATTGTATTCTAGTTAGGAGAACAGAATAAGAGCAACTCTTTAGATTAACTTCCTTTTTTTAAATATAACAGATGTGCAATAACGGACGAAGAATAAGGACATCAGGGATGTGAGGTTATAATCAAGATGATTTTTACCTAGAAATAAATCAATGTATGTGAATTTTAAATCATTTTGTATTTTTTTTCCCAATAAATAGTTGTATAATTTGCTAAATAATTCGCTATTCTAAAGATATTTCTTAATATAATCGAAAACATACTCAAAATTTGGTTCAGGAGAATCTAAAATTTTAGAATCAAGGTGAAGATGATGAGGGAAAGTTGTTACACTTTTATGATGTGGAGCGTTGTCCCATCGTATAATACGCTGCTCTACCATAAAATTATAACGATATTTACTCTTTATTAGAGAATCTTTGGATGATACAATGAATTCAAAACCCTCAAGTCTTCCACCACCTTGAAATCCCGCTTGGATCCAGATTTTTAATGTTCCTGCGTCTTCATCAATTTTATAATTAAAAGAATAGTCTACGAAGATTTCAATATTATTTAATAGAGCTTCAAGCTGATTAATATATTCATTCATCAAGCTTGACTTTCTCCAACAATAGTAAACGGCTAATTATTCGATTACGAGTTTCTAAATCAGCGTACCATTCAAAAAAGACCTGATTATCTCCTAATTCCCCATCATTAAACTTTTTAATGAATTCATCAGAGGAATAACCTAATTTTTTTTCATAACTTACTAAATGTTTATTTAATGAGTCAATTTTTTCTTTCAAACGGTTTACTTCTTTTTGTAGTGTTGCTTTAACTACTTCTGAACTCTCTTCAGGGATAGAGATGGTCATTGGAAATCATCCACAAAATATTAGTATCTTAATTATTATTTAACTTAATCCTTTAAAAAGTTTTAAATTATGCTAACAAAAATATGTTCCATTCTCACCTTTTTTGGGAACTTGTATCGTTGGATGGAAAAATTATTATCTTCGATTTCTCAGGATGATGTGAAAAGTGGGTATACTATGGAAAGATTCAGCTTACTACTTTTTGTTTTAGCGACTCAAATTGTCATAACTTCGACTTCTAGTGTCACAGATAGTTCATTAACACCCATATCGCTTATTATTGACGCTGATATAGATACTTCTGATACAAATGCAATCCTCTATTTGTTAAATAATCCATTAGTATCTGTGAAGGTTATCACTGTAAGTTGTGGGATAACATACATTGATGCAGGTGTTGACAATACACTTCGGTTGTTAGATCACTTGGAAATTGAAAACATACCAGTAGCGGGGGGTAGTCCTTTTCCATTAGAAGTAAATCATACTTTTCCCTCTGAGTGGAGGCAAGGAAGTACCAATTTTTATGGCGTATCAGTAACAGATACTCTGTATCAACCTGTTGATGAGAATGCTAGTGAATTAATTGTGAATATTCTCAACGAGGCTGATTTACCGATTACAATTATTGCGCTGGGACCCCTTACAAACATAGCAAATGCCCTATTATTAGATCCAAATATCGTAGAAAAAATAGACCGAATTGATATAATGGGAGGAGCTGTCAATGTACCTGGGAATATTGGAAACGTCTATCCCCAAATTCCCAATTATGTTGCTGAGTGGAATTTCTATATTGACCCTCATGCGGTTGATATAGTATTTTCTACCATTGAAAATATCAGATTAGTTCCTCTCGATGCGACAGACCAATTACCAATTACATCAGAATTTAAATCAAAATTACTCAATATTAAGCAAACCAAGGAAGCAGATATTGCAAATCAGCTACTAATTGAAGGATTATTTTTCTGGGATGAACTAACCGCAGTTGCTTTAACAAATCCCGAAGTTGTAACTTTAGAGATGTCACATATTGATGTAGTAATTGATCAGACAAACCATGAAGGACAAACCATAGATAACATAACCGCTCCTGTCAATGCAGAAGTCGCCATAGGTGCTGATTCTGTCGCTTTTGAAGATATATTTCTTAGTTGTATCAATAATGGAGTAACAGAAGAGAAGACTAGTTCAGCGAGTAAAAGTGCAATTAGTGACTTTTTTCTTTCAATGATAATTACTGTACCCTTTTTTATTCTGCTAAGAAAGCGAAAAAAGTTACATTCCCTCCTTTAGAATAGCATTTACTTCTCTATTAAATGGTTCAAAGATGAAATAATCTCTTTAACAGGAATATCACGAATACGGATGGAAGTAACACGACCTAACGAACGTCCTGTGTTTGTATTGTGTCTGTTTTCCACTTCTTGCTGAATAAGACCAAGTCTGGATAGGTCTTTCAAATAAGCCCATACTTGAGTGGGACGTCTAGGACGAATACTAGATTCTTCGCAGACTTGAATATAGTACTCTTTTATTTCTGGAGTAGTAACCACTGGGCGATCGTGTTCATTCAACAATTTAGCAATACTTAAGAGGAGAATCTTCTGATGTTGAGATAGTTCTTCAATCACTGATTTCTCAAGTGGTAAAACCGAAACAACAGCTTTTCTAACATGTTCGGGAGTGATTCGATCAGCTGTCCCTTTGTCTGCAAGTTTCGCAGCTCGCCATAATAATTCGATAGCGAAACGAGCATCACCATATTCTTCTGCTAAGGAAGCTATTACTTCGATAAGTTCATCATCGAAACACTCTTCCCGCAAACCTTGTTCTGCCCTTGAGCTAATAATATCAAATAATTGATTCCTGGTATACGGTGGGAAAAAGATAATATTTCGTCCTAATGATGATACAGTGGATTCATCAAGATAATGGCGGAAATTGGGATCACGAGTGATAGTTAAAAGATTAAAACGCGCCTCTGTCTTTGATCCAGAATAATTTGAGTACCTTGAATTTTGAATAACTGGAGGACACTCTTCTATGCGGGATAATTGATATAAGAAATCATTGCGTTCATCTGCGATTAGATAATCAATTTCGTCCAAAACAAGTAGAACGACTAGATTTTGTTCAAAGAGAAGTAAAGTAAACATACGTAAGAGTTCATCAACACCAAAACCTCGTAGAGGAAAACCAGGAACCAATTCTCGTAGTGCAGTGGTTAAAATTAAATGAGGGGTTTTAGTTTTGCGACAATTGACATGAAAATATCTGAAAATAGGATTTCCTGCTTGATGTTCTTTCTTTATGTACTCACTCATATCATGTCCAAATGCTCGAGAGATAAGTGTTTTTCCAGTTCCAACTGGACCATAGAGTACTACTTTTCTACTGGACGCAGTGGGGTTTGTTATTATTGATCTAAAATAATTCACAAGACTTTTCATTTCTTCTTCTCTATGGTGAAGGGTTGAGGGAATATAATTAGAAGAAAAGACTATTTCTCCGAATTCCTGATTTTCATCGTCTTGATTTGCATTCTTGAAGACAGATTTATATGAATGAAAGAGTGATGCAAAATTTGTGTTATTAGATGACATTCGATCACATTTTCCGTAGTAATATTTTTAGTCGGATCCTTTCTGACTTTCGGATATGTCTATGACTCAGTAGAAATCAGTAATAAACACTCCTAACACCCATTTTAAAATCATTTATTACATTTCTATCTTTTTTGAGTAATTAAATTGTCATATTCATAGATTATCAGTCAAACTAAAAAAGAGATCAGTATCATACGTAATAGAATGATTAAAATCCAGTTTCATTACGATTCTGATCGAATATCATAATTGAAGAGAGATTACTGAAAATGATCTATAATATTTTTGCTGCACTAACTAGTTCAAGAAATCTAGCATTAAAAAGTGATAAGATCTTCTATCCTGAACGAAATTAATAAACCATTTTCACTCATACGAAAAGGGAAAAGTTACCTGAGAAAGAGATAAGAGGAGGTTCTGAATTAAACCTCCTCTAAACTTTTTGACGGAAGATTGTGTGACTAAGAACATATCTTAGAACAGGTTTGTTCAAAGTTATTTATTATATAAACTTTTTCAATTTTTTCAATTTTTTTATTGAAATTACTCCTGTTATCAACAATTCTATTAAGCTTAAAAAAAATTGAATTACTCGTGCTTTTCCTATGATCGAAATAATTGTAGACAAATGTACAGTCTGTAGTAAATGTGTAGAGGTTTGTCCTGCAAAAATATATAGATCTAATGATGAAAAAATTTCCGTTAAGGACGTAGAAAGGTGTATTTTTTGTGGGCATTGTCTTAGTGTTTGTCCTACCGAAGCTATTCGGCACGAAAAGCTTGATTACACCAAATTCAAGAAAATCCCTCAACTTGAAGTTAATCTTCAGGATCTTACCGAATTAATCCAAACAAGGCGATCTATTAGACGATTTAAGAAAAAGAATATCCCAAAAGATCAATTGCAGGAATTAATAGACACTTCACGATATGCACCAACAGGAACTAACCTTCAGAATCTGCACTATCTTATCCTTCAGGGAGATGCTATCCCTCCTTTTGTGAAGCAGATAAGAGATTTTTATGCTAAATCTATGAAAATGTTAAAATCATCTTCTGAAGGAGATCGGGTATCACGATATATTAAAACATGGGAATATTGGATAGATGAGGCAAAAAAAGGAAATGATGCAGTTTTCTATAATCCTCCTGCAGTGATCATTTGTTATGTTCCAAAACAAGATTCAATGGCTCCATTAAATGTGGGCTTTGCTATTGGAAATTTAATGCTAGCTGCTCATTCTGTAGGTCTAGGTACAGTTAATATTGGATTCGCATTAGGAGCAATTGCTAGAAACCCAGAGATCCAAGCTACATTGGGGGTTTCGAAAGAATATCGAATTTATTCTGTTCTATCAATTGGTTATCCAGCTATAAAGTATGAACGAATTCCTATTAGAAGAGAACCACGAATTACTTGGAAAGGTAGCATATAGGATCTCTGTACTCTTTTTTTATTACTAAAATGGAAGTTAATTTAACTTCTTAACATTAATAATTCCCTCTTCATTTCGCGAGATTGCACAAATACTTATGTTTATAATAGCATTGCCGCAATCTTAACGATTTTAAAAACATTCAACCTTTCTTTGAATAATTTATATACCTCTACTCAATTCGAGTTTTTGATTATGTATTCAGACCCACTTGCTATTGATCAGATAATTGATAATGCATCACAGAAAATTCAAACATCAAATAGTCGTTCTTCTTCTCTGGTAAGAGATTTTCGTTCTTGGACAAAATGGATACGAAATCAACGCACTTTGTACTTTAAAGGTAAAATTGCTTCACATCAATATCATGATCGTGCAACTGCATTTGCTACTTTCATTAAGAAAATAGGTATAACAAACGAGATAACCGAGAATATCTTGAATGCTAACTATTGTCCAAACTGTTTGAATGAACTTAGTGACAGATCTAGAAAAAATATGGCGTGTTCGTCCTGTCGTCAGCGTTTAACATTATCTAACGGCCACAATGTTGAAATTCCTCCTCGAATGAGTTTTTTATTTAGTTTAACCTTTTTTTTCAGAATCTTCTATTCTCCAAAAAAAACATTTACTTTCTTTAAATATGGTTTATCAAACTGGTTTCACGTAATAGCAATTTTTTTCACTTCTAGTGTTCTACTTTCCTTTTTTACTATATTATTAGTACCAAAATTTTACTATCGTGTTGAAGAAATGATTATACAATGGCCAGATCACCAAGCTAGTGTTACAATGGAAGGAATAGTTGCTTATTTCATTCTAAACATTGTAATATTTCTCTTCTTCAGTGGGGTAATCTATTTATGTTCTCTCGGAGCCTCATATGATCAATCTCCTATAAAGACAATACAAATTACTTCATTCGTGATCCTTCCGAGAGTGATACTACTTCCACTTAACGGTCTTTTGAATGTTCTTCTAACAGATACTCAATACCATCTTAATTTTGGCGTTGCATTTAACGAAATCATTTGGGAAATAATGAATTTGCAGAATTATCTTGGTTTTTTGGGAATCATTCTGAATCCAATTTCAGCTTTTTTGACATGCGTTTTATTATTTTATGCTTTGAAATATAGCTGGGAAATGAGTTCAGATGCTGCGGCTGGACGAGCAGTTGTTTTGGGTGCTATATTATTTATTCTTATGTTTGGTTTCCCAATTTATCTTTAGCTATTTTTCTTCCCGCTATTTCTTTTTAACTTCTATTTTTTCCTGATAAGCACAACAAGCGCTATAGAGGCTGAAAACCATACAAATCCTACAGTTTTATTTGCTTTGAAATCTTCTACTGCAAATGATAAGGATATTGAAAGATCAGTTGCCCATCCTGAGCTTATATTTATAGTCACAGAAGCATTTCCAGAAAATTTAGGTGAAATAAGAATTTTTACAGTCTGATCTGCCGTTGGACGTAGGATTGGTAGTGTTTTATTATAATTTTCTACAAATCCCTCTCTTGATGGGAATATAACCATTTTTGGGTTATCATTTGTTTTCCAGTAAAGAGAACCAGACCTTAAATTGAGGGATACTTCGTTATCGCCATTGTTAAGTTTCCTATAAGAATAAGAAGTCAGAGTGATCTTTGGGGTTAATGAAAGCCAGAATCTGTTAAATTTCGATAAACTTTGATGTAAAGATTCTATCTCTTCAGAGGGAGGATTAAATTGCTTAAAGTCGTAGAATATTCTTTGATACAATTTGTGTGTTTCATTTTCCTCAACAAGCCCCATAATGCTTTTTACTGATCTTCCATAGATTTCAAGCGTCATAGCTATTATCTTATATTCACTGTACATGTAATCTCCCCATTCGCCTGCACAGGTGTAACCAATATTATCTAATGGGAAAAAATTAGATGGTAATAACCCCTCATTTCTAATTTTAGATTCCATGGAGCCGTAAATTGGATTTTCTTTCTGCAGAATTTTATTATTCCACGACCATCCATATAAAAGGGTAGCAATTCCACTGTGAAGACTTAAAGCATGTGTAAAGTTGTGTTGTTTAACAAAATTATCAAGAACACGTGTTTCATTTTCTGATAATGGTGCTGGTCCTGGATACGTAAAACTAGTTTTATCTGATGTAGAACCTGTCATTGCTCGTGTGTCATTCCAATGAAATGGATAATTTCGATTGGGATCAACACCACCTGGAGGATCTTCACTAATTTTGCCATCTTTATCTTTATCTGTACCTTCTATCCATCGAGAAATAGCATCCATGTTCGTTGCATTATATAAACAGTATTCACTGATTTTTCCATCATTGTTGATATCTTCTGGTCCATCTTCATCTAGAAGCCCATCCCCGTCGTCATCATAAGGTTTCAGTGACTTTCTAAAATGCTCATTCTGATATAGTGTATAGTCCAGTGAGTCAGGATTCAACGTTACAATGATGTATATGATACTTCTTTCCAATAATGCAGTTATGTTGCTATCATGACCATAATCATTAATCAAATCTCTTATTAAGCGTAAAGATTCTTCTATGGTAATCATTTCCCTTGCATGATGATGTGCAACAATATATGTCTTCGCTTTGATTTCTTCATCAATTTTTTCATTTGTAATAGTAATTAAAGGGATTTTATTACCACCATAAGAATAACCTATTGAAGAATAATCTACTATTTCTGGTTTTGAGTCATTAAAATGCTTTAATTCTTCGTAAACTTCCGACAAATTATGATATTTATCTTTGAACAGAAGTTCTATATTGGAAGAAGAATCATTTTGTGCTTGGTTTACAACTCGATTTTTAATTACTTGAAGATAAATAGCTGAAGTCGGTGTATGACCTATTACAGAAGAAATAGATACGACAGAAAATGATACTACTAGAATTAAGAACACACTTGATTTTTTAGGTGTTGATAACATCTTAAGCATCAAAAAGCTATACATTTTTAATAATCTTTTTTAGATGCAAATCGTATGTCCATTATGATTGCTTGTTTTTTTCAGTATAGCTTCCAAAAAAAACCTCGTACTCTTCAATTAATCGAAATCCTATTTTTTCAGCAACACGCGTCGAAGCATAATTATTTGAAAAAGCATCCCAATGAAGTTTAATATTCATCGAAAGTGCATATTCTACGAAAGCTGATGCCATTGCTGTTGCAACTCCTTTGTTCTGATAGTTTTCAAACGTTTCTATGCCAATCCCACATTTCTTCTTACTGAAATACTCTCCTGTACACCATCCTTGCACTTCGTTATAATTAGTTTTTAAATGAACGATAGCGCAGAATCCAAATCCTTTGTCTAGAAATTTATCTATACTAGGCCAACATTCTTTTATTTCATCAATAATTGTATCTACGTTTTTCATATTACTTTTTAAAAGATTTTCATCAATTTTAGATATAGTTAAATTATCTGAAAGAAGTTCTCTCCAATCCTTTACTAATAATTCATCCAAAACAAAAAACTTACGAGATCTACTGATTGGATTTATTCCCTCAAGTATCTGTTCAAGAAAAGGTACCCAATCCGTTGTAGAGTATTCTATCTTATAAATTTCATTATTTTCTGAGATAGCTTCAGGAATGATTCTGTTATGAAATAAATCTGCTATTTGTAAATTAAATTCACTATTTTTCGCATTTCCAACAAAATAATAACAATGAGAGTTATCCCACATAAAACAATTTTTAGGTAAGTCAATGTTATCAATCCAGATACGCATTGGAGTATTTTGTGCTAGTACAGATTCAAATGTAAACTTTAAATGATTCAAGTTCTTAAAAAGAGGTTGAATTTTTACAAATTTTTTCGATTCCAATTCTATAATATTCATTATAGGGATCCTACCTGAATTATGATCTTTTCTAGAACTTGTTTATTAGATTTAAGAATTCAAGATTTGATTGATTTTTCCTTTGTAAATCCTCAGTCCATTTTTCTAATGTTCCTTTTCTTCTTTCAAGATGATTTTTTGAATAATAATCTGGGAAATCAGGATCTTCTGATATATCTTGGACAGTTACTCCTTTTATGTATGACAAAGTCCCTCTGGATTGGTTTTTTCCTGGAGAAAAGATAGTGAAGTTAAAAATAACGTCTATTTATTGTTAATATTACTCCACCTATTATTGCGAATACTCCAAGTAAAAACATGATGAATACAATGATCGGTGGACCTTCATAAGTAGGTGTACTATTACCATAAAGGTCAGAGTTAAGTAAAACAAATCCTAACACGAGAGCTGCAAATGTAAAAAATAAAAACCCCCCCAATATTACTGCTAGAATCTTTTTATTCATAGGAAATCAGCTTATTCAAATGCTATTTGGAATAATACTATAACTATGTTTGTATTTCAGTATATATAAAATCACTGTTCTTGGAATGTATAAAGGTAAAGTGATATATAAGATAATTATTAAGAAAATCAATCTAAATCTATTCATATCCAATTTATCGACGAGCTAATCTTACTATAACAAATATTCCAGGCATAACAACAAAAACAAGTCCTGCAATAAGAATCATTAGAAATATTGGGGAACCATCTGAGTCTGTACTTGTTCCCGTTTCACTAGATCCTAGCATCAGTGTCATCAGCAATGTAAGAGCTGTAATAAATAGTAAGATACCTACTCCCAGAATACGAAAGTACTTTCTCAATAATAAATCTCCTATAATTCTACAAAAAGAAATAACGAGATTTCCTATATAAAAGCGTTTATACGGGAATTGTAATTATTCTATTAATCTTCATTTCTTTATTAATGCTTAAATTCCTTTTTCAAAGTTTGTAAGATCATTAAAATGCATCCTTTGATGACAAAATTTGATAGAGCATTCTTTTCGTATGAAAACCAAGAGAGAGGAAAAATCCCTCTTTCATCAGACTCTGAAAACCATCCTTTAGCTGAGAGAGGTGAGTGAAAATGACAAAAAAGGCTTAGAATAATTGTTTGACTGTATTTCAATGGTTTAGTAAATCATTATCCACTAATGTGTTCACTTAAATTATGGAGTATTATAGAAATTCCATAAAAAGTCATCTCATGGGAAAATTATATCTGCAGAGGAATTCATTGCTTACGCTTACCTTCTCTTCAAAAATAGGTGAAAGATCATCTTGAATTCATACTCTCTTTAGTTAAAAGCTAAGTCATTTATAGAATAAAATAGTATTAAGAGAATTAAGGATTGATTATTTTTGCCACCACGAAAGAAAAAGGTATCTTCAACGAATAAAAAGACGAAAGAAGCAACTGGAATCGCTGAGGTTGAGGCAACTTCCACTGTACTAAGTAATAAAGTTTCTGCTCCTGTATCGGACGTGAAAGAAAAAAAAGGCCCTACTGTAGAAGGGATTTCTGACCTCCCTGGAATCGGTCCTGCCACAGCTAAGAAATTATCAGATTCGGGTTTTGGAACACTGGGAGCTTTAGCTACAGTAAGCGTTGGAGAATTAGTTTCAGTTGGGAATCTAGGAGACGCAACTTCAAGAAAAATAATCCAAGCAGCAAGAGATGCCCTTAATTTTGGTTTCATTCCTGCTGATGAAGTTCTAGAACGTCGTAGGAACATGTTAAAGATCACCACTGGTTCTGCTTCATTGGATGATTTATTTGGAGGTGGAATTGAAACTGGAGCCGTTACAGAATTTTATGGCGAATATAGAACTGGTAAAACTCAGATTGCTCATCAATTATGTGTCGCAGCACAGCTTCCGCGTGAATTAGGAGGTCTGAATGTCGATGGTGAAGAAACAATTAAAGTAATTTACATTGATACAGAGGGAACTTTTCGGCCTGAACGCATTCTTAGTATGAGTAAACGCTGGGAAGGCGATATTGATGTTAAAAGTATTCTAAAAAATATTTTACACGGAAGGGCATTTAATAGTGACCATCAAATGGTTTTATCAGAAAAAACAGCCCAAGATAGTCAAACTCAACGAATCGGATTAGTCGTTGTGGATTCTCTTATTGCACATTTTCGTGCGGAATATGTTGGACGCGGAACATTAGCTACTCGTCAACAGAAACTGAATCAACACATTCATACTCTTCTAAAAATGGCTGAAGTTGGAAATATGGCGGTTATTCTTACCAATCAGGTTCATTCCAAGCCCGATCAATTTTTTGGCGATCCTACTGCTCCTGTTGGAGGACATATCGTAGCTCATGCGAGTCAGACACGTGTTTATCTAAGGAAATCAAAAGGGGAAAGACGTATTGCTCGAATAGCTGACAGCCCATTATTACCTGAAAATGAGACAGTCTTTGCCATCACAGGTGAAGGAATATTAGATGTTAGTTAAAAAGCCGTTTATAAGCGGAAATTAATATATTCCATTCCTTTTCCCTTTTTTTCTTCAAAATAAGTTATTTTATATTAAGTAATCAGAAGGAAAAACTATTAGAAATTACATATTCTAATCTTGTTATTATGGATAATGTCTCTATAATAGTTACGGGGCGAAAAGG
>SDBT01013595.1_pt1 | contig 13036 bp, 10 predicted proteins | sample 2277101 | NCBI WGS metagenome assembly SDBT01 (sample SAMN10404973, study PRJNA504765) | marine sediment metagenome | isolation source: marine sediment core GS10_PC15, 103 cmbsf | place: Arctic Ocean: Southern Knipovich Ridge | collected 2010 | reverse complement strand
TGCCGGGACATAGGGCGGCAGGTTGCTGCTTTTAGCCATTTCTATGGCCGGAGCGAGAAGCGACCAGAAACTTGCTGCGATCATGACCCCGGCGGCAAAACCGAGCATGCTGTCAAGCATCTTAAGGTTTACCTTTTTGGTGATAAAAACAGTTGCCGCTCCGAAGGCAGTCAATAACCATGTGAATAACGTCCCGGACAGTGCCTGCAGCACAGGGTGAAGATCGACCAATGATTCTAACATCGCAAAAACCTCTACCGTCGTTAAAATATATTATATTTCAATAAGCGCGGCATGTCTACCCAAAATCTTTAAGCTCTTTTTTTATCCTTTTCAGCTCATCGCTGACCCTGTTGAGAGCGGTCCCGCCGATGGTGTCGTGGTTGTTGACCGATTTGAGGCTGTCGAAAACCTCGTACACGTCCCTGGCAAAATCCTTTGAAAACGTCCGGTACTCTTCGAGTGTCAGGTCCTGGAGACTTTTGTCCCGGTCAAGCGCGTATTTTACAATGCTGCCTACAATCCTGTGGGCGTTTCTGAAAGCTGCTCCTTTCAACACAAGATAATCGGCAAGATCGGTGGCAAATAAAAAACCTTTCGATTTTACCAGGGCTTCTTTTATTTTGTTTTCATTGACAGCCAAACCTTTTACAACTTCTACCATAACATCTACAACGGCAAAGGTTGTCTCCACGGTGTCAAAGAGCCCCTCCTTGTCCTCCTGCAGGTCCCTGTTGTAAGTGTAGGGCAGCCCCTTCATCAAGGTGATAATGGAAACAAGGTTTCCTATGACCCGTGCCGATTTTCCCCTGATCAGTTCCAGAGAATCGGGGTTCTTTTTGTGGGGCATCATCGAGGACGTGGTTGTCAGGTCGTCCGGGATCAGAAAATACCCGGTTTCGTCGGCCGAGAAAATTATCAGGTCTTCGGAGATCCTCGAGAGAGTGATGAGAAGTGACACACAGATAAACTCAAATTCGATGATGTAATCACGCGTCGAAACTGCATCGATCGAGTTGTGCGACAAGGTTTCAAAGGACAGCTCTTTCATTAAGAAGTCCCTGTCAATGCCCAGGGTGGATCCGGCGACAGCCCCCGACCCCAGAGGAAGGACTTTCAGCCTCTTTTTATAGTCGTCCAGCCTTTCTTTATCTCTCCTGAAGGAATGATAGTATGCTAAGAATATGTGGGAAAGGCTTACAAGCTGCGCCTGGCGCAGGTGTGTGTATGATGGTATGATCACATTTATAAACTTTTGGGCCCGGGTAAATATGGACTTTAACAGGGTAGTGATCTTTCTATCAAGCGCTTCGACCGTGTCCATGAGGTACAGCCTTTCATCGAGAACTATCTGCTCGTTCCTGCTCCTGCCGGTATGGAGCTTGTGAGCTGCTTCTCCGATCTTTTCGAAAAGCCGTCTTTCGATATTCATGTGTATGTCTTCATCTTCCGTTTTGAAGGGAAAACGCCCCTCTTCTATTTCTTTGACGATAGATTCGAGCCCATCGAGTATTTCCTGCTTCTCAATCCCGTTGAGTATCCCCTTTCTGAAAAGCGCACCGGCATAAGCGGCGGACCCCTTTATGTCCTCCCGGTACAGTTTTTTGTCAAAAGCAATGGAGGCGTTGATCCTGGAAAAGGCGCTGTTTATTGACGCGTCAAACCTTCCGTCTCTGATCGGCACTTTGTTCTCCTTATTTTATCGGTGCTTACGCGCCCAAAAAAGCTGTCGTGATCAGCAAATCAAAACCCTGCGCTTTCATATTCCTCTATCTCCATCTCGTTGAGGATCATCGTCTCGTCCCCCTTTCTTAATTGGAGAAATGTCTGTTTTATCAATATTTAAAACTCTTTTAATTGCTCAATTAGCAAGAAGATTATAAAGCACAGCTTTTTGAGCGTGGAGCCTGTTCTCCGCTTCGTCATACACTGCCGAGCTGGCGCTGTCGATCACGGAATCAGAAACGACCACACCCCTGCGGACAGGAAGACAGTGCATAAAAATCGCATTGTCGGTCAGGTCCATTTTTTCACTGTTCACGATCCAGTTGCCCAGCTTTTTCTTATGTTTTTTTTCCTCGTCCGGGCGCCCGTAAAATTCAAGGCTGCCCCAGCTTTTTGCGTACACGACCCTGCTGTCTTTATAACCTTCTTCAATATTATCGGTAACGGTGAGTTTTCCTCCCGCATTTTGTGAGAGGGACTGTGCCCGTTCGAGGATCGTGCTGTCAAGGTCGTATCCGGAAGGCCGCAAAAAACGGACATCCATACCGAATGAGGCTGAAGCAAGAAGAATGGAATTGGGGACCGCCATGGGCAGAGGTTTAGGGTGGTTCGCCCACGTGATTGTAATAGGAATGCCTTTCAGATCACTCCCGTATTTTTCCCGGATAGTCATAATATCCGCGAGCGCCTGGTTGGGATGATAAAGGGACGACTCCATGTTTATAACAGGTACCCCTGAGTGCCTGGCAAAGGCCGCGATAATGGGGTCTTTTTTATCCTTTTCCCAGTCCTCACCAGCGGCAAAAGCTCTTATACCAACAGCGTCACCATAGCGCCCGAGTACTTTCGCCGCGTCTTTTATGTGCTCCGCGCCGGCGCCGTCCATTATAACACCGTTCTCCGTCTCGAGCTTCCAGGTGTCTCCCCCGGTGTTGAGCGTGACGACATTGCCGCCGAGCTGCTGCATCGCGAGCTCAAAAGAAGTTCTGGTCCGTAAGGAAGGGTTGAAGAAAAGAAGCACGAGGTTTTTTCCGCTCAGGTTCCTTTTCTTCTTTTTTCTCTTCAAATCGATAGCAAGATCGATCATCCGGCCGAGTTCTTCTGCCGTGTAATCGGAAGTTGTAATAAAGTGTTTCATCTCTTTTTCCTCTTTATATCCTTTTGTTGTCTATTGGTATCCGGCCGCTATCGGTTATGGGAAAATCCTTTTCAATAATCTTTTAAAGCCGATAAAAAAATGTCGATCTCATCGTGTTTTAAAATAAGCGGGGGGAGAAGTCTTAAAACATTTTTCTTCGACGATGTGCCGGTAATTATCCCGCGTCCGAGCAAATAATCCCTGAGACCGGCAGCGTCCTCTATTTCGATGCCGAGAAGCAGTCCTTTTCCTTTTACGTTTTTTACATTTTTAAAATTGCCGAGCTCCCGCATGATGTACCGGCCCGCCTCCCGTGCGTTTTGAACAAGTCCCTCTTCTTTTATTACTTCAAGATTTGCTTTTACGGCTGCCATCGCAACAGGGCCGCCTCCGAAGGTGCTGCCGTGCTCCCCGGGCCCGATCGTCTCTGATATCCGGTCATTTATGATAACACCGCCCACAGGGATCCCTCCTCCAAGCCCTTTGGCGAGGGTAATAATATCAGGGGCGATACCCAGCCTGTCACCGAAAAACCAGCTCCCTGTCCTTCCAAGCCCTGTCTGGATCTCATCAAAAACAAGGACAACCCCCCGCTTCGAGCATATCTCACGGAGCTTTAAGTAGTACGGGTCCCCGGCGATCTCCACGCCCGCCATGGATTGCACAGGCTCGAGGATTACCGTGCCCGTGTCCTCTGTAAGCGATCTTTCAAACTCCCCGATGTTTCCAAACTCCACAAATACAAAATCTTCAATGACCGGGGAAAACTGTTTTCTGTAGCTCCCGAGCCCGGTCGCGCTCAATGACCCGATAGTCCGTCCGTGAAATCCGTTTTTCATCGCAATGATTTTTTTTCTTCCAGTATACCTTCTGCCGATTTTCATCGCTGTTTCATTTGCTTCCGATCCGGAATTACAGAAAAACACCTTCCCCATTCCCGATGGAGCGGCATTTATTAGAGCTTCAGAAGCGTCAGCCCTTACCGAGGAGTACACGACATTGGAGTAGAAGAGCAGTTTATCGACCTGCTCTTTGACGGCTTTTACCACTGCAGGGTGACAATGACCTGTCAGGGCAACTGCGTGACCGCCGTAAAGGTCGAGGTACTTTTTACCGTTTGAATCATACACATACACGCCTTCACCCTTTTCTATAGAAAAAGGAAGTTTATTATAGGTGTTGAGTTGATAGGTATCTTCTACTTTCTTTATTTTTTCAAAAGGTTTGTGATATGTCTCTTCCATGTTATCCGAATCCTTTCTGCATCATGAGGTTTTGGCGGCATTAGCAAAACAGCTTGTAAATTAAATCCACTTTCCATTACCCCTTTCGGCTCAATAAATTGAACTGGTGAATACGCCGGGAAACCCGGCGTATTCACCAGGAACTAATTACGGCCTCATACCCGGAAACTGTATCCCCTCGTCCTCGTCAAACCCGAACATGATGTTCATGTTTTGAACAGCCTGCCCGCTTGCCCCCCGCACGAGATTGTCTATGGCGCTCATTGCGATGATAAAGTTCTTTTTGTACACGAACGAGACTTCAACATAGTTGGATGCGTAAACAGCGGCTATTTCAGGTGAGGACTCCACAAACCTGACGAACTTTTCTTTTTCGTACTGCCTGTGAAAAGCGTTACGGATCTCCTCTTCTGTTACGTTTTTATTATAGATAGAAACCGTGGTATAAATCCCGCGAACAAAAGGCCCCGACTGCGGAACAAACCCTATCTCCGGGTCCCGGCCGGGAAACTTTCCTTTGAAGAACTTTTCGATCTCCGGGAGATGCTGATGTTCCAATACCTTGTAAGATTTGAAGTTTTTTGACCTGACAGGGTGATGGGTGACCTCTTTGGGAAGCTCGCCCGAACCCGAAGAGCCGGTTACAGATACAACAGTAATCTCCTTTTCAACAGCGCCGCAGCTGAAAAGGGGGTAAATGGCGAATATCATTCCGGTCGCGAAACAGCCGGGGTTGGCAACATAGCTGGCCCCTGCAATTGCTTCTCTGTTCAGCTCGGACAGCCCGTACACAAAATTCCCCATGAGTCCGGCCGATGTGTGATCTTTACCGTAGTACTGCCGGTATATGACAGGGTCGTCCAGCCTGAAATCCCCGCTCAGGTCGATTATTTTGGCCCCCGGCATTTTTTTTATCAAATCCGGAACAATTTTCATTGACGTTCCGTGCGGTGTTGCCAGGAATATTATGTCGGGTTGTGCGGGTAGTTTTTCTATATCCGGATCAATAAATTCAAGTTCGGTAAGGCCGCTTAAAAACCTGTTCACTTCTGACACCCTGGTACCGGCGTATTTTCTTGATGTGACAAAGCTCAGATCCGTTTTCTGGTGAAAGAGAAGGATTTTAATAAGCTCGGTCCCGCCGTAGCCGGCACCGCCGATAATACCTGCGTTTATTTTTTTTCCGGGTTTGGAAATCATAAAAATCACCTTGTTTGATACTACTTAACGGGCATTTGCCAGGGTTTTCAGGGTTCGATCATTCTTTCGACGAAATCCCCGAGCTCTTTTTGCTGGTACATTGCGTTTATACCCGTAAGTTCAAGCCTGTCCCGGACGAATTCCACCCCTACAATATTATCGGTTACAGGCCCTGAAACCAGGTGAACGGGGATTTTGTTTTCCTTCATGATCTCTTTCATCCCCCAGGCCCCGACAGGGTCCGTGGCGCAGACGATGTTGCACGTAATGCACTTTTGGACCTCTTTGTCCATGTAAAACTGAAAGACCCCGTAGTCGCCAAGCAGACCGTCACCGAGCTCGAGCGCGATCACATCAGGATCGTGCCGCAACAGCTCGTTGATGGCCCCCCTGGCAATAGCAGGCACATCCTCCGTATTGACAGTTGATGGATAACCGAAATCAAGAAAAGAAAGCGCGTGTACTGCTCCGTGATCTCTCATGTTAAGAATATCTTTTAACGCGGATATCCCCGAGACTTTTGCCGAACAAACTTTTTTCCCTTTCCAGGTAAACTCCTGTATTATCTTGGATATGGCCTGGGTTTTGCCGCTGTTCATTGAAGCACCGGAAACGACAACAACGGGCGTACTGCCGTTAATATGCCCGGCAGTTTTTTTTGCGCTGTCCCGGATATTTAATACTTTTCCCTCTTTTACAGCCATGCCCAGGACTTCGACTTTCAGCGGCTGACCATAGTCCCTGCTGAAAGATACCGCCTTTCCGATGACTCCTCCCAGATTCAAAATATGAAGAATATCACCCTGTTTTACCGTATCAGGCACGACACCGGCAAATCCCTGAAGCGCGCGTCTCTCACCCAGGACCCCGGCTATAACATCACCTTTTGATATTTTTGCCATGCGGCCGGTTGAAAGTTCCAGCTTGTCGTACACACGTTTTTCCTCGAGTGCCCTTACGATACACACATTTCCGACCGCGGGTTCGATATTATCCGTTATAGAAATTTCCATGTCAAGGTTCATGTTTACGGTAGAAGACGCAAGTTTATCGATCATGATCTTTTTTTCAGACGTCATAATATTTACCGCTGCGCTCATTCATTTTACAGCCATTTATCCTTGTTGACCATGCTGTGCAGTTTTGATGGAATACCGTATATTTTGCTGAACCCCTCGGCGTCCCTTGAGTCCCAGAGGTTCTGCACCTCGCCGTAGGTCGCTATGTCCGATTTCATCAAAGAGTGCCTGCTCTTTACTCCTGTAATTAAATAATTCCCTTTTTGAAGCCTGATTTTCGCCGAACCGTTTACGCGGGCCTGGGAAGAATCTATCATCGCTTCGATGTCCCTCATGACAGGGTCGAAATAGAGCCCCTCATGAAGCATATCGCCGTAAACCTGCGCAAGATGGTCTTTCCAGAACCGCTGTTTCTTTGAAAGAACGAGTTTTTCAAGCTCCCTGTGAGCTGCTATAAGGACCAAAGGCGCGGGTGCTTCAAATACTATCCGGCCCTTTATTCCAAGTATGGTGTCGCCGATGTGGACTCCGCGCCCCACGCCGCAGCTGCCCGCGGTTTGATTTAGCTCGATTATGATATCTATACCCTTTTTTTGTTTTCCGTCTACCGATACAGGCAGCCCTTTTTCGAACTCGATGACCACATCAATAGGTTTATCGGGGGCTTCTTCAACGCTCTTTGTGTTTTTGAACACATGCTCCGGCGGAAAATCCCAGGAATCGTGAGTTTCCCTGCCTCCGATGGTCGTTCCCCACAACCCTTCATTTATTGAATAGTCCTTGATCTCATTTTTCACCTTCACCCCTCTTTCCCCGAGCCACCCGGCCTCCCTGTCCCGGCTCCACCCGAGCTCCCTTATGGGCGCAAGGATCTTTTTATCGGGCAGAAGGACCCCGAAGGCAACATCAAACCTGATCTGGTCGTTTCCAGCCCCTGTTGAACCGTGTGCCAGCACTTCTGCTTTTTCATTCACGGCGATCCTTGCTACTTCGATCGCCTGTGAGACCCTTTCCGCTCCGACCGAGAGCGGGTATATGTTCCCCCTCAGGGAGTTTCCTTTTATGATGTATGAGATAAAATTTTTATACACGAAAGCCCTTCCGTCAATTGTATAGTGCTTTACAACACCCAGGTCGCGTGCTCTTTTCTCTATCTTCACAAGCCCCTCTTTCGAGAAACCTCCGGTGTCGACTGTAACGGATATCACGTCATACCCCAGCACCTCTTTTAAATAAACGGCGCAGAACGAAGTGTCCAGCCCTCCGGAAAAAGCAAGCGCAGCTTTTTTCATAATCGGCTCCATTTTGATAATTTTAAAAAACTGCTAAAAATCGCCCTAATAGTAATCTCCCCGGCATTTTATTGTCAAGTTATTTGGGGATGGTGTTTCATAAGCCCTGCCAGAACTTTGTCTTCCAGCGTGGTGAACCTGGTTTTGTTGTTAAAATATAAGACAGTACCCGTCTTTGCATTTTTCGGTTTTTTTAAGTACTTGCAGTAGGTGTACACAACATCATCTTTTTTCCCGCTCCGGCACTTGCTGAAATAAAGTGCGAGAACAGCGGCATCCTCCACATCTTCAGGCTGGAACGAGCCTCTTTTTTCATACCGCAGTATCACATGACTGCCGGCGCCGGATTCAGCATGGAACCAGAGGTCATTTCCCCTAGCGACTCTTATTGAAAGTAATTCATTTTCACTCGCGTTCCTCCCCACAAGTATCTTTTTTCCCGAGCGGGACAAAAACTCAAGATAGGCCCGCTTCTGTGTTTTCGAACCGGTCCTTTTTTTTTCCAGGGACCGGTGGAAATTCTCAACTTTCCCGGTGAACGCGCCGCCGAGCAGTGAAAGGTCATATTTATTTAGAAAAAATGAGGGCGGATGGACCAGGCCGATGGTCCCCCCGGTTGTGATATCATTTTTGATGTCCCTGATGAGTTTCAGTCTTTTCTCCTGGTTCCCTATTTTAATATCTATCACTTCAACCTGTTTTTTTAGTTTTTTATATTTATTAAAGTAGGCATTCATGTTCTCGCCAGGTGTAAGCCCGGGGTCAAGGGCCGCGGTTACTTCTTTTCCGTCATAATAGATGAGCGTCGCTGTTTTTGTCCCCCTGGGCAGGCCGGCAAGGTTGTATTTCAGCAGCTCGCCCATATTTTTATAAAAGTCCTTATTGTCGACCTCCCTTTTCTCGGCACTTAGTTTTCCGGCAAGCCTGAGGACCTTTTTTTCTTCGGTTTTCAGGATCCTGTTCAGATTTTTTATGAGGCCCTCTTTTCTCTCTTTGAAAAATTCGGAAGAAAAACCGTCATTTACCGGAAATATTTTCGGGACACAATTATCGTTTTCACCCGGGGGTTGACCGTTCAGCGGTTTTTCATGACAGCGTGACTCTTTTCTGAAGAGCGAAAAAACAGTTTTGTCCATTTCATTGAGAACAGTAATATTACATTCCGAAAAATCTATAAGAAGCCTGCAGTCCTGGTTATATCCAGCTTGAATTTCTACGCAGTTTTCATACATGGCAAGTCTCTCAACCCGGGTTTTTAACAGATACCTCTTTAACACGGATGTGGCATTTGATGATAACAGGTATTCTTTATGGATCTCTTCAAAAAGCAGGTGAAATCTCTTCGAGCGTTTTAACACCGACACAAGCAAGGAGTATTTTTTACCCGCGTGGAACAGGTGAAAGACGAACGTGTAATCATCGAGTTGAAAAATTCTATCTATTCTTCCGTTTATGAGTGCCCGGAAAGCTTCATTCACCGCCTTCTTTATTTCCTGCTGGTTCATTATTTAGATCCGTATAATCTTTAAAAATGTTAAAAAAGTACAGTTTCACAAAACTGCTTCGGACACATTATAAGGATAATAACGAAATTATACAGCCAAATCAACAACATCAGTTTTACATTGACCTCCAGGTTATTTGTTTATACAATCGTAAAAATAGGAGAGGGTGAACATGTCGAAGATCTACCTGAAAGCCGCTGACCTGGATGGATATCTGGCCCAAAAGGATAAACAGAACATAGATGTCATGATGAAAAAGTATGAGCAGGCGATATCAATATTTTCCGATCTTTCGGGCCGAGCCGGAAATAAAGAAAAAGCAAAGGGAAAACTCATTACACTCTACAATGAGATGGGCAAAATGATGCAGGATATAACCAAATCGGAAGATAAGCTGCATGTCTACTCCTTTGAGACACCGCAGCCGAGTCACGGTGAGGCATCCCGCCTTATCGCGAAACTAAGAGACGTGAGGACAGGGCAGCCTGAGTTTATTTACTATATTCAGAGAGCGTACGAGCTTTTATTTAACTTCGCCTTTGCAAGGGTAGTTCCGAGAAGGAAAAACTACATCGTGGTGAGCACACCGGTAGATATCCCCGTGCCCAACTACGCTGTCCACAAGATCCCGAGCATTGATAAAATGGTGGCCAACAGCGTCATGTGTGTGATGCTCAGGGGAGCCCTGCTGCCTTCCATGATCCTTTCCAAGGAGATACAGGAGTATTCATCAAATAATTATGTTACCCCGTTTGCCCTGTTCAAGATTTCACGGGATGATACAAAAGATGAGTACAACATGGAATATATCCTTGATCTTGACAGGTCTTATTTTAATCTTGATCTCCTGGATGGAAAAGACCTGTTTTTTGCCGACCCCATGAATGCGACCGGGGGCAGTCTTGTCACGGTTGTCAAATACCTGCTCGAGCAGGGGGTAAAGCCGAGGTCTGTAAAATTTTTCAATGTTGTTTCGGTGTTAAAAGGGTCTCTTCGGATTGTCAGGGCGATAAAAGACGCTGAGATCTACACACTCTGGGTCGACCCCACCCTGAACCGGCTCGCGTATATCATGCCGGGGCTTGGAGATGCCGGTGACAGGATCAATGGGACAGACCAGGAGGAAAACCCGAGGAACATCATCCAGCTAATTGCCTATTACGGTTCGAATATCGCTTCTCTGTACAGAGACCAGGTAAAAGAAATAGAGGGGACAGTGCTTGGTAAATAGGGCCTGGATACCGGCTTATTCTTCTTCCACCATGGAGTCGTAAAACTTGACGATATCCGACCGGTCTTCACCGGCGTTGAATTTCATTGCGTCCCTGGGATGCTGGTTCAAATGTCCGGTTATCATGTAGGGTATGTCAAATCCCCAGCGAAGTTTCTCTTTCAGAGGGTTTATATGGTCCCGTATGCATTTCAGAACGGGACGCAGCTTGAACTTCGGATTGTGGAGAAACCCTATTAAAAGCTCTACCGGGCAGTTTCCAGCCCCTCTTCCCAGACCGGCAAAACTGGCATCCAGCATGTTCGCGCCCGTAATGATCGCCTGTATGGTGTTGGCATATCCCAGCTGCTGGTTGTTGTGAGTGTGGATCCCCACCTCTTTACCCGCGGGTTTTGCGTATGCCAGGTATTTTCGCGTCAGGTACTCGATCTGCTCGCTGTAAAGAGCTCCGAAACTGTCGACAAGGTAAACCGTTTCCACTTCTGTTTCAGCCAGGTCATCCAGGGCTTCGTCCAGCTCTCTTTCCTGGACCGTGGATATAGCCATCAGGTTCACTGTTGTTTCATACCCTTTATCATGGGCGTCTTTGACCATATCGATCGCCGTTGGGATCTGATGTATATAAGCCGCGACACGTATCATATCGATTACGCTCTGTTCCCGCGGAAGGATATCCTCGTGGTAGTCCGTTCGCTCGGCGTCTGCCATCACAGATATCTTCAGCGGTGTGTCGTTGTCTCCCACGATACTGCGAACGGTTTCCTCAGTGCAATATTTCCATTTCCCGAACTGATCAGGAGAAAAAATACGCTTTGAAGATTTGTAGCCCATTTCCATATAATCGATCCCTGCCTCCACACATGCCGAGTAAATGGCTTTTACAAGTTTCTCATCGAAATCGTGATCGTTCATTAACCCGCCGTCGCGGATGGTGCAGTCTAAAACTTTTATCTTCGGCCTGTAGCCGACCCAGTCTCCCCCGGTGCTTTTCTTTTTCTTTTTTTCCGTTGCGGCCATGTCACTGCTCAATTTTTTATCCTCTATGGTTTTCCTGTAAAGTGTAAATGTCTAATAACCGCATTACTGAAATAGTCCTTTAACTATACTGGAGTAATGGTGAGAAATCAAGTGCGAAAATATATTTGCACATGCTGTTTTATAATTTTTTGGTTAACAATAGAAAAAAATTTTATTAATATGTTTTGAATAATTGAAAAGGATGGGGCGACATGACACTTTTAGAGTTAACAAAAAAAAAGAATTTGAAGACAGTGATAATAATCCTTTCAACGGCAGGGCTTTTCACTCTTCACAGGTATCTGGGCAGTTTTGATTTTTTTACACTCAATGTGCACAGGCCGTCTTTTTTCAAGGATATGCTAGCCTCTTCTCAATATTACAGGTGGAGTGTCGCGTTTGTCCTGTATTTTATTGTGCCTTCCCTTATCATAAGAATAGGATTCAGGGAAAAACTGCGGGATTACGGGCTTTTTATAAAAAAACCTCTTATCGCGCTTTTTGTCACGCTTTTGGGGATAGCGATTGTCTCTCCTTTTCTCTATTTCGGTTCAAAAGCGCCGGAGTTTATAGCCATGTACCCCGCTGCTCACAACGCGGGCGCTTCCGGTTATTTATTTTTTAAGAGCTCGCTTTTTTATTTCTTTTTTTACATCGGGTACGAATTTTTGTTCAGGGGCTATCTATTTATGGGGACAAAGGATGACATCGGTGAATGGCAGGCGATTTCCGTGTCGACCCTTGCCACTGTAATTCTCCATATGACCACACCTGTGAAAGAAATGGCGGTTTCTTTCCTGGTAGGGATAGTATTTCCGTTAATAGTGAAAAAATTCAGGTCAATATGGCCGGTCGTTTTTATCCACGCTTACATAGGTATAGCCTTTGATTACTGGGTCATAATAAACAGCGGCGGATTTTGATATATTAGGATGATATCAGATTGAATTTGCATCAGTACTCCTTCGATTGTCCGAATATGTTGAGATATGCCCTTCCATATTTTCAGTAATGCCTTGAAAACTTCACATTTTCTTTATTCTTGACAGAATGTTCTATTACGGATAGTATGTTTTTAATAAGGCTGTCATTTTTCGGTAGGAAAAACATTTGTGAGTATTTCAAGGGCAAATCGGGTGTTTTCACGGTTTTTTTTCGTATATTGGCGAATTTCGAATTATAAAAACGCCAATTGGCCCATCTTCAGAGTACTCTATGAGATAGCTGGTCACAAGTCGCACATGCGTTTGTTCCTATCAATTGATTTTTCCAGCGGAGGAAGCATTAAATGACCTGGTAGATGGACTCCATTAAAAGATGGAGGTTAGAGATTTAGTGATTATCATTTAAGAGTTTCCCGAAATTATGAAGAGGACTGAGACATGATAGCGATTTTGTATCAAAGATATATCGATATAATTTCAAGGAGCTAGCGAAGTGATTCATATTGGCGATATCCAAGAGGAAATCCTGCTTAAATCCGTGCTGGACACTGTCAGCGACGGTGTAACCATCATAGACCCCGATCTCAGGGTCGTCTTTCACAACGAAGCCATCCGCAAAATGTTCGGTGACATCACAGGGAAGCTCTGCTACGAGTCTTACCGGGGACGTGTGGAGCCGTGTGTGGACTGCGCGATCATCAAGGTTCTGAAGGACGGCAAG